>JACCDR010845798.1_pt1 | contig 14159 bp, 13 predicted proteins | sample 7446431 | NCBI WGS metagenome assembly JACCDR01 (sample SAMN15323443, study PRJNA562643) | freshwater metagenome | isolation source: river surface water | place: USA:Blue River Watershed | collected 2017-08-17 | reverse complement strand
CAATCGTTTTTATTTGAAATTTGTGTTTCAAGATTTTTAATTTTATACATAATTGAGTCTTTTTATTCTGATATTATTTTTGTTTTTAACGGTAATCTTAATTGAGCGGCTTTTAAGGCTTTTATTGCTAATACAGTTGCAGTAGTTTCAATCTCAAAAAGTACAGTTCCAGGATGAACTTTAGCTACCCAATGATCTACTGCGCCTTTTCCTTTCCCCATACGAATTTCGATTGGTTTTTTAGTAATCGGTGTGTCTGCAATAAGATTAATGCGTATAACTCCATGTTTTTTAATTATTTTTCTAAGAACTTGTCTACATGCAGTTAATTGATCTGAATTTATTCGCCCAAAATCAATTAATTTTAGCCCAATAGATCCTTGTTTTAATAGCTCAAAATCTTTATTTTTTGCTATATTCGCAGTTAATCTTCCTTTTCTTTGTTTTTTAAATTTTGTATTTTTTGGTATATACATATTTTTAATTATAACTTATCCAAAGTTTAAGTCCATAAGCACCATAAATAGTGTAGACATGTAATTTTGAGAATTGATTATTAGAATTAATAGTATTTAATGAAATTGCACCGCGTTCAATTTTAACACAACTTGCACGAGTTTTTCCTAAGATTCTTCCACTAATTGAAAATTTAACACCTTTTATAATTTTTTTTTCAACTAATGTGTCGCAAATTGTTTTAATAAATTGGATATAATTTGAATGCTTCTTTTTATTTAAATTTTTAAAAACTTGCCCTAAGATTAGTAAATAAGTGCTTGCATTTATATGTTTTTCATTTAATAATGCAGTTAGTTTTACAAAATCTAAAAATAGATTATAACCACGTGAGAATAAAACTGTGCTAAATTTTTTAAATGTATCAAAAAATTCTTCAACATTATTGCTTTTTATTAAAGTATTTAAATTTGTTATATTCATAACTAAATTATGAATATTTAAATCTTTATTATTATATCTATCTTCAAAAAGTTTGGTTAATGAATTTAGTTCAGTACTTTTTACATCAAAGTTGCTTTTAGTGTTTCTAAGTAATCTTCTATATTTTATAACTTTAGCAGTTCTTGAAAATATTTTTAAATTTAAGTATGTTAAATTATTTAATTGATTTAAATTTAAATCAGAAACAATAATATCTTTATCAAAAAGACCGGCTTTGATGAATTCTTTTTTTAGGTATCCATTTAGAATAGACTGTTTGCTGTTTGTAGGAATACCAAAAGCATTTATTTTATTTTTTAGTTGATTTCTCATTTTTGCCTTTTTTACTTTTTGCTTTTAATTTATGTTTTCTAGTGAAACTGAATTCTCCAAATCTATACCCTACTTTTTCTCTTGTTATTTTGATTTTAATAAAATCTTTTCCATTATGAATTGAAACTTGTTGTCCAATTAAAGCAAAAGGGATTACACTATTTCTTGACCAAATTTTAATATTTCTAATTTTTTTTATTTTTTCTGGACGTAAGATTAACGAGCTTTTAACAAAAGGTCCTTTCCATTTAGATCTACTCATATTTTATAATTATTTTTTTCTTTTTTTACGTAAATAGAATCCTCCTTTAGTTGGTAATCCCCAAGGAGTAACTGATGGTTTACCTCCGTTAGTTCTTCCTCCATGTGGATGATCTACTGGATTCATAGCAATTCCTCTAACAATTGGACGTCTATTTTTATGTCTGGCAATTCCAGCTTTTCCTAATGATGTTAATATATGTTTTTCATTTGAAGAAGCACCAATGGTAGCATATGCTAGTGGTGATACTTCAATTTTTGCTGTAGATGGTAATTTAATTGTTATCGATTTGTTATCAATATTATTTAATTCAGCACAAGTTCCTGCAGCACGACCTATTTTACTAATTCCAGATCCGTATGAAATATTACTAATAGTAGTTCCAAGTGGAATATTTTTAAGTAATGTACGAGATCCTACTTTTAATTCTTCAAGTTTATTTTTTGTTTGTAACAAGGTCCCAGGAAAGGTATCATTTACATGTATTTTATTAACAAAAATTTTTCTATCTAAATCAAAACAATTGGATATAAAAGCAGTTCTATTTGGATCGTAAGAAGTACTTAAAATTAATAAATCAGAGTTTTTGTTAGTAAACTCAATTGGTTTATATAAATTTTTAGCCCCTCCTCCTCTGTGCCATGCGGTTATATTTCCACGAAGTGCACATCTTCCATTAGCGAAATTGTGCTTTTTTGTTGTCTTCAACTTAAATATAGATTTTTTAGCTAACAAGTTTTTTTGTATTTTAATTACATGTCGAATTCCGCTTGTAGTTGGCTTATATTTAACTAGTTTCATAAATCATTTATTTTAGAAAAATTTAATGAATTTATTCATTTAGATTACATCATCCTCTTCGTCTAAAGGTTAGGACATCTCTCTTTCACGGAAAAAATGCGGGTTCAATTCCCGCAGGGGATAACTTATATCGCTTATATTGTAACAGAAACTCTCATTATGGACGCATTGATTTTAAAATCATTTATTCCAGAAACTTTTTTCTCTATTGCAATTTTATTCCAATTAATTTATAATGTAAGACTGGTTAATAACTTTAAAAATAATTTTCCGATTATTAGTAAAGAAGTTTTTAGTCAAACTTTATTTATATTATTAAGCCTTTTTTGGTTATACGAGAATGTATTAATCAATGGTTATTTAGCAACATTTTCCCTTGTTAATGACAGTGGCTCAATTTTGGTTAAAATTTTAACTGTAGGATTAACAGCTTTAACATTAATTGTAGTTAAAGAATCTTTTAAAATTCAAAAATTAAATTTTTTTGAATTTTATTCATTACTTTTATTATCGGTTTTATCATTACTAATAATGATTAGCGCTTCAGATCTAATTATTTTTTATTTAGCCATGGAGATGCAAGCATTATGCTTCTACGTTTTAGCCTCATTTAATAGAGATTCTGTATTTTCTTCTGAATCTGGATTAAAATATTTTGTTAGTGGATCATTTATCTCTGGTTTCTTTTTATTAGGTGTCTCATTTATTTATGGTGCTACTGGAACTATTAATTTTAATGCTATCAATTTATTAACTTCTTTTGACTTTACAACTTATAGTGATGAGTTAAGGCTTATTTTTTTAACCGGTGTTATTTTAGTAACATGTACTTTATTATTTAAGTTAGCTTGTGCTCCTTTTCATTTTTGGTCACCTGATGTTTATGATGGAGCACCATTAAGCTCTACCTTAATATTTTCTGTAGTGCCTAAATTTGCTTTATTTTATTTTTTCATAAAATGGATTAATTGTATTAATGTATTTTTTGAAGAAATTAGTATGATGTTATTAATCGCTGGTATCTTATCAACTATTGTTGGAACTTTTTTTGGATTAACTCAAAAACGTTTAAAAAGATTAATTATTTATAGTTCTATTGCTCAAACTGGTTTTTTAGTAGCAAGTTTAAGTTTAGGTAATTTAGAAGGGGTTACTTCAGTGTACTTTTTTTTAATTATTTATTTATTAACTTCTATTTTAATGTGGGGGCATGTAATTACTTTTTATGGTTTTTATTCAAGAGTTGCAGCTTTTGATTCTGTAGCAATTAGTTCATTATTTATTTCTAGTTTATCTAACTTAAGTAGAAGTAGCGCTTTATGGTGTTTTTCTTTTGTTGTCGTATTTTTCTCTATAGCAGGGATACCTCCATTAACTGGATTCTTATCGAAAATGTTAGTTTTATTTGAATTAGTAACTTATGATAATATATTAGCTGCTATTATTCTATTAGTAGTTAGTGCGGTGTCAGTTTATTACTATATTAGATTTGTTAAAACTATTTATTTTGAACCAAAAAAAACTGATTTATCGAAAGATGGTTTTAAATTTGTTTTAACATCAAATGAAATAGCTGGAGTTTACCCATTATTTGCTGTATTATTATTTGCATTATTAGTTTTATTTTATTTTCCTACATATATATTGTTATTATCTCAATATGTAGCAATTTCAACTTTTTAATATTATAAATATATGATTATAAAAATAAATAAAAATTCAAAAAAACTTAATTTAAATAGAAATAAAACAACTTTTATTGGAGTTAAGGATATAGTACCTGTTATGTCTTATAGTGTTGTAAATAATGAGCAAAGTATTACAGTTAGCCATAAACATTTAATATTTGCACTTACTCTATTAAAGAAACATATTAATTATAAATATAATTTATTAAGTTGTATTTCAGGTGTTGACTTATTACAAGATAAATATCGTTTTGGAGTAGTATACGAGCTATTAAGTCTTACTTATGAATCACGTGTACGTGTTAAAACTTTAATAAATGAAGTCACTTTTGTTGAATCGTGTATTCCATTATTTAGAAATGCTAATTGGTGGGAACGTGAAGTGTGGGATTTATTTGGTATTTATTTTCAAAATCATCCAGATTTAAGAAGAATTTTAACTGATTATGGTTTTGAAGGTTATCCTTTAAGAAAAGATTTCCCATTATCTGGTTATGTTGAAGTAAGATACGATCACGTAAAAAAAAGAGTTGTTGTTGATCCTATTGAATTTACTCAAGAATTTAGAATGTTTCAATACGAAACTCCTTGGTTATCTCAAAATGCGTAATTAAATATATATGTTAAAGAAAAAAGATCTACATAAAAATTTAAAAAATTTTACCATTAATTTTGGTCCTCAACATCCGGCTGCTCATGGAGTATTAAGATTAATCTTAGAACTTGATGGAGAGGTTGTAAAACGAGCTGATGCCCATATCGGTTTATTACATCGTGGGACTGAAAAATTAATTGAATGCAAGAACTACCTTCAAGCTTTACCTTATTTTGATCGTTTAGACTATGTATCAATGATGGCACAAGAGCATACTTATTCTTTAGCCGTTGAAAAAATAGGTAATATTAAGGTTCCGGAAAGAGCTCAGGTTATTAGAGTAATCTTTGCAGAAATTACAAGAATTTTAAATCATTTATTAGCTGTTGGATGTCATGCAATGGACGTTGGGGCAATGACACCATTTTTATGGGCTTTTGAAGAAAGAGAAAAGTTAATGGAATTTTATGAGAGAGTATCTGGAGCTCGTATGCATGCTGCATATATTAGACCTGGAGGTGTTTCATGTGATATTCCGTTAGGATTTTTGGATGACCTGCATTTATTTATTAGTCAATTTAATTTTAGATTAGACGAAATAGAAGAAATGTTAACAGGAAATCGTATTTGGAAAGAACGTCTAGTGGATATTGGAGTTGTTTCCGCAGAAAAAGCTATTGAGTGGGGTTTTAGTGGAGTAATGTTAAGAGGATCAGGAATATCTTGGGATATTCGTAAAAGTGAACCTTACGAAGTTTATGACAAAATTTCTTTTTCAATTCCAGTAGGTAGTAGTGGAGATTGTTATGATAGATATTTAGTGCGTGTTGAAGAAATGAGACAATCGCTAAAAATTTTAAGTGAGGCAATTAATATGATTAAACCTGGTATGATAAAAACTGATGATTATAAATATAGTCCTCCTTCTAGAATTGAAATGAAAAATTCTATGGAAGCTGTTATTCATCATTTTAAATATTATACTGAAGGATTCACTTTACCTTATGGTGAAACTTATACTTGTACCGAGGCACCAAAAGGTGAGTTTGGAGTTTATTTAGTTTCGAATGGGACAGATAAAGCCTATAGATGTAAAATAAAAGCGCCAGGTTTTGGACATTTACAAGCTCTTGATGATATGTCGAAAGGTCATATGATCGCTGATGTAGTGACTATTATTGGTACTCAAGATATTGTTTTTGGAGAAATTGATAGATAAATTAAAATATAAAATATGCTAATAACTACAGTTTTTTTAACAATAGCTATTTCAATAGTATTATTGTTTTTAGTAAATCAACATAATAAAACATTATTACGTTTAATTGCTGGATTATCTTCAGGATTAGTTTTAATTATTTCATCTTTAATTTTAGCTAATTTTGAGAATAATTTATATCATTTTCAGGAATTAACAACTTATAGATTTGACTCTCAATTACTAAATTTTTCTTTATCATTTGGTTTAGATGGTATTTCTGTATATTTCTTTTTTTTAAGTGCTTTACTGATTTTTCTATGTATTTTATTTATATGGTCGGAAGCTAAATTTAAAGAGTATGCAATTAATCTTTTAGTAATTGAATTTTTTCTTTTAGTTATTTTTAGTGTTTTAGATTTACTACTATTTTATATTTTTTTTGAAGCAATTTTAATTCCAATGTATTTAGTTATTGGAATTTGGGGATCTCGTGAGAGAAAAATTCGAGCTGTATATTTATTTTTTTTCTATACATTATGTGGTTCACTACTAATGTTAATAGGAATTTTATATATCTATAGTCAAACAGGTTCATTAAGTTTAGAATATTTAATGTCATGGAATTTTTCTTTATTAGAGCAGAAATTATTATGGTTTGCATTCTTCTTTTCATTTGCTTCAAAAATACCAATGTTTCCATTTCATATTTGGTTACCTGAAGCACATGTAGAAGCTCCTACCGTAGGATCTGTTTTACTAGCGGGAATTTTATTAAAGTTAGGTGTTTACGGTTTTGTACGTTTTAGTTTAACTTTATTTCCAGATGCTTCTTTATATTTTTCTCCATTAATGTATTTGTTATCTGTTATTGGTGTAATTTATGCTTCTTTAAGTGCTTTAAGACAAACAGACTTAAAAAGAATCATCGCTTATTCATCAATTGCTCATATGAATTTAGTAACATTAGGAATTTTTAGTTTTAATGTTATAGGAATTGAAGGGTCAATTATACAAAGTATTAGTCACGGTTTTGTTGCAGGAGGAATGTTTTTATTAATTGGTATTTTATATGATAGATATCATTCCAGATTTTTATATTATTATGGTGGATTAGTTCATTTTATGCCGTTATATGCGATATTTTTATTAATATTTACTTTAGCAAATATTGCATTACCTGGTACAAGTAGTTTCACAGGAGAGTTCCTATTATTAACTGGTATCTATAAAACAAATGTTATTACAGCTATTGTAAGTGCTTTAGGTGTAATTTTATGTGGTGGATATTCTTTATGGTTATATAATAGAATTATTTTTGGAAACGTTAAAGTGAATTATACATTACGTTTTACTGATTTAAATGCGAGAGAATTTATGATAATGCTACCATTATTTATTTTTATATTTGTAATGGGTATTTCACCTATGTATTTTTTATCATATTTACATTTAGCATCTAATTCAATCTATTTAATTAATAATTAAATTCTAATGCAAAATCAAAATATTAGTTCTATTTATTTATCTAAATGTGATCTAATTAATAGAACTTTAGCGCAGGATATTAATGAAATTTCAAAAGTTGATAAAATTATTGTTGATTTATCATCATCTCAGAATAAAAGGTCAGAAAGTTTTATTAGCTCGTCTGACATGAATTCTCATTTAAAAATTTTATTAATGTTTTATTTTATGTTAGGTATTAATCCAAAGATCTCATATCATAGGGAAAAAAATTTAAATTATCAACAAGAAGAAAAAGATAATGATAGTTCTTATTCGTATAAAATTATCTTAGAAAATTCTGTAGATATTGAAAAATTTATTCACTATTTTTTTGTAGAAAATAATTTTCGAGCTGAAAATACTGCTCCAAAATTCCATTCTTTGGCTAATGCTCTAAGTGTAAAGCTTACAGTTCCAGCAATCATTGATCAAGATATAGATAATATCTTTCACCAAAATTCTAAAGATACATCTATTAAAGAGTTAAATTTTACCGTTAATTTTGTAATTAATAGTAAAAAAATGTCTAAAAACTTAAATAAAGTAGATACTTATGGTATCTTTCCACTTTGGTTTTTAGCTTAAATTATAATTAGTTAATATTACCAAACAAGGATAAATGGCTGAGCGGTTTAAAGCACTAGTTTTGAAAACTGGCGTATCTGAAAGGGTACCGTGGGTTCGAATCCCACTTTGTCCTCTTGAGTTTAAAACTTAGTAAAAATATATGTTACTTTTAATTATTTTATTACCAATTTTAGGGTTTTTAAGTGGAAGTTTATTCGGTAGATTATTAGGTAAAGGTGTGTGCATAGTTGCGCCTTTATTAACCTTTACTTCATTTTTAATATCTATTACTCTTTTAATTGATGTTATTAAAACCGGAAATGTTTATCATTTAAATTTAAAAGATTGGATATATGCAGATACTATAAAAGTAGATTGGTCATTCTGTTTTGATAGTTTAACATGTGTAATGTTAGTTGTGGTTACTTTCATTTCTAGTTTAGTACATCTATATTCAACAGAATATATGGAAAATGATCCACATCTTCCAAGATTCATGTCTTATTTATCACTGTTTACTTTTTTCATGTTAATATTAGTAACTGCGAACAACTTTTTGCAAATGTTTGTTGGATGGGAAGGAGTAGGAGTTTCATCTTATCTTTTAATAAACTTTTGGTTTACCAGAATTCAAGCCAATAAAGCAGCAGTTAAAGCTATGCTAGTAAACAGAATAGGAGATTTTTTTCTTTTATTAGGAATGTTTACAATTTATGTAGTTTTTAACTCACTAGATTATGATGTAGTTTTTAGTTTAGTTCCATTAGCGTTAGATCAAAAGTTAGTAATTGGTCATTTTCAAATAAATGTTATCGATCTAATTTGTATCTTTTTATTTTTAGGGGCAATGGGTAAATCAGCTCAAATTGGTTTACATACTTGGCTTCCTGATGCGATGGAAGGTCCAACACCAGTTTCTGCATTAATTCATGCCGCTACCATGGTAACCGCTGGGGTCTTTTTAGTAATTAGATGCTCATATATTTTTGAATATTCGCCTTTAGCTTTAAATTTTGTAGCTATTGTTGGGGCCATGACTGCTTTTTTTGCTGCGACCACAGGGTTATTTCAAAATGATATGAAAAGAGTAATTGCTTATTCAACTTGTAGTCAGTTAGGTTATATGGTTTTTGCATGTGGTTTATCAAGTTATGAAGTTGGTATTTTTCATTTATACAATCATGCTTTTTTTAAGGCATTATTATTTTTAGGTGCAGGATCTGTAATTCATGCTATGTCGGATGAACAAGATATGCGTAAAATGGGAGGATTAAAAAATTTAATTCCATTTACTTATTCAATAATGATGATTGGATCTTTAGCATTAATTGGATTTCCATTTTTAGCAGGATTTTATTCTAAAGATGTTATTTTAGAAGTTAGTGCTTCGACTTATACTATTGTTGGACAATTTTCTTTTGTTTTAGGAATATTAGCCGCATTTTGTACTTCGTTTTATTCTACTAGATTATTGTATTTAGTATTCTTATCAAATACTAATAGTAATAAGAATATTATATTACACGCACATGAAGGTTCTTGGAGAATGACTTTACCTTTACTATTATTGTCATTTTTAAGTGTTTTAATTGGTTACTTATCTAAAGATTTATTTATAGGATTTGGTACTAACTTTTGGGGAACTTCTATTTTTATTAGTCCTTTTAATTATACTATGACTGATATTGAATTTTTAGATACTAAATATAAATTATTACCTTTAATTGTAACTCTTTTAGGAGGTGGAATTGCTTATTTTTTATATACATTTAAACTAAAAGAATATTACGATTTTAAAAAGACTTCATTTGCTAAAACCATTTTTAATTTCTTTAATAAAAAATGGTATTTTGATAGAATGTATAATCAATTTATTGTTCAAAAAGCTCTAAAATCAAGTTATTTTTATTTTTATCAAGATGTAGATAGAGGGCTAGTAGAAAAGTTTGGGCCATTTGGATTATCAAATGTTATTAATAAGTTTTCAAATGAGTTCAAAGAAAGTCAAACTGGATTTATTCTTCATTATTTGGCTTATTTCTTTGTAGCAATTTTATTCTTTACTGCTTTATTATCTAAAGATATGATATTATTTTCTATTTTATTAATAATATTTATATTTTATAGTACTGATAATAAACATTAATAAATAAGTCTAATATTGGTGGATATATCTCAATTGGTTGAGAGTCAAATTGTGGCTTTGAAGGATGTGGGTTCGAATCCCACTATTCACCCTAAAATCTTATTGCTCAGTTGGCGGAATAGGTAGACGCGACAGACTTAAAATTTGTTCTTTATATAAAGGTGTTGGTTCGAGTCCAATACTGAGCACAAAAAATATTACCAAATTTATGACATTAAAAGATATGTTTAAATTAAATATTGCTCATTGTGATGCTCCAGAAGCATGGCAACTTGGAATTCAAGACCCTGCGACACCTTCTTTAGAGGGAATGATGTCTCTTCATAATTATATTACTTTTTTTTTAATTGTAATTGTAATTTTTGTATTTTGGATGCTATTTTTAGTAATATATAACTTTAACGAAACAGCAAATCCTGTTTCTAATAAGTTTACTCACTCTAGTTTATTAGAAATTGTTTGGACTATTATTCCAGCAATTATTTTAGTATTAATTGCAGTACCTTCATTCGTTTTATTATATTCAATGGATGAACTAATTGATCCTGTAGTGACTTTAAAAGTTGTAGGACATCAATGGTACTGGAGTTATGAATACTCTGATTACGCTACTTTAGAAGGAGGTGAATCATTAAATTTTGATTCATATATGATCCCAACAAGTGATTTAGTAAAAGGATCATTACGTTCTTTAGAAGTAGATAATAGAGTAGTGTTACCTATTAATACTCATATCAGAGTACTAATTACTGCTGCTGATGTACTGCACGCATGGGCTGTTCCATCTTTTGGAATTAAAGTTGATGCTTGTCCAGGAAGATTAACTCAAGCTTCATTATTTATTAAAAGAGAAGGAGTATATTATGGACAATGTAGTGAAATCTGTGGTGTAAATCATGCTTTCATGCCAATTGTTGTTAAAGGTGTGTCTGTAAATAGATTTACTAACTGGATTGCAGCTAAATTAGACAATCTAGTATTAGATTAATTTGCTAAACTTTTAAAAGATTGAAGTTATCAATCTTTATATATAACTAATTAAAAATTTATATTATGTCAAAATTAAGATGGAATAAAGACTTTTTACTTTCGTTTATCGATTCACATATTATTGACTATCCTACACCAGTTAATTTAAATTATTTATGGAGTTTTGGGTCTGCTGCAGGTATCTGTTTAGTTATTCAAATTCTAACAGGTATTTTTTTAGCAATGCATTATACTCCGCATATCGATTTAGCATTTGATAGTGTAGAGCATATTATGAGAGATGTGCAAAATGGGTGGTTAATTAGATATGCTCACGCTAATGGAGCTTCAATGTTTTTCATTGTGGTTTATTGCCATATTTTTAGAGGATTATATTATGGTTCATACATATACCCTCGTGGAAGATTATGGGCTAGCGGAGTAGTTATCTTTTTATTAATGATGGCAACTGCGTTTATGGGTTATGTTTTACCTTGGGGACAAATGAGTTTCTGGGGAGCAACTGTAATTACTAACCTATTTTCAGCAATTCCATTTGTTGGTGGATCAATTGTAGAGTGGCTATGGGGAGGATTCTCTGTAGGTAATGCAACTTTAAATAGATTTTTTAGTTTACATTATTTAATGCCATTTGTTATTGCTGGTTTAGTGATTGTACATTTATCTTTACTACATAAAGATGGATCTAATAATCCTTTAGGAATAAATACAAATGTGGATACAATTCCTTTTTATCCATATTTTTATGTAAAAGACCTATTTGCATTTTTTATATTTATTTTCTTCTTTGCATTTTTTGTGTTTTTTTATCCAAACTTATTAGGGCATCCTGATAATTATATTCCAGCAAATCCATTAGTAACTCCTGCACATATTGTTCCTGAGTGGTATTTTTTACCATTTTATGCTATATTAAGATCTATTCCAGATAAATTAGGAGGGGTAGTAGCAATGATTAGTGCTATTTTAGTATTACTATTATTACCAGTAATTAATACTTCTAAAGTAAGAAGTAGCAAATTTAGGCCAATTTTTGGTGTTGCATATTGGTTTTTAGTTTCAGATTTTTTAATTTTAGGTTGGATTGGGCAAAAACCTGTAGAAACACCATTCATTGAAATTGGAATGGCTGCTACTTTATTCTACTTTGTGTTTTTTTTAGTATTAGTTCCTGCAATTGGTATATTAGAGTCTGAATTATTAAAACAATACGTAAATTCTTCAAAAGGTTCAAATCATGACTCAGATTTAAATACTTCAAAAGATGTATTTAAAGCTAATGACGATTTTGTTACTTTAGATCGTAGCGAAAAACGCTAATCTTTAAAAAGGTTTAGAAACTTATGGTTAGTGTGAATGTTAATGGCATTGAAATACTAGTAAAACCTGGTGTTTCTATTTTAGAAGCTTGTAAATACGCTGGGCTTAATCTTCCAAGATTTTGTTACCATGAAGTATTATCGGTTTCTGGAAATTGTCGTATGTGTTTAGTAGAGGTTGAAGCTCTTGAGAAACCTGTAGCATCTTGTGTAACAGAGGTTACAGATGGTATGATTGTTTATGTAGATAGCCCTTTTGTTAAAAAGGCTAGAGAAAATGTTGTTGAAACATTATTATTAAATCATCCTCTAGATTGTCCAATTTGTGATCAAGCTGGAGAATGTGATTTACAAGATCAAACCAAAACTTTTGGAGCAAATCATAGTAGATATTTTTTCAACAAAAAAGGAGTTGAAGATAAATATTGTGGACCTTTAATTAAGACTATCATGACAAGATGTATTTCTTGTACTAGATGTGTTCGTTTTAGCACTGAAGTTGCTGGAGTTGACTTTTTTGGTACTTTAAATCGTGGAGGAAGTACTGAAATTGGATCTTATGTATCTAAAATGTTTCAATCGGAAATTTCTGGTAATGTTATTGATTTATGTCCAGTTGGAGCATTAACTTCAAAACCTTATGCTTTTAGGACACGTCCATGGGAATTACGTCTTTCAGAAAGTGTTGATGTTACAGATTCATTAGGTTCTAATATTTATGTTAACTATAAAGAAGCTGAAATTTTTAGAGTTTTACCAAAAAATAATTGTGAAATCAATGGAAGTTTGATTTCTGATAAAGCAAGATTTTCTTATGATTCTACTATTAAAAACCGTTTAAATAATGTTTTTATTAAGTCAGATAATAAGAATTTTGTTAAATCGACTTGGTCAGATTTTCTAAAAAAAGTAGATACTTATGTAAAAGAATCATCATTAATCAATTTTTATATTAATGATAAATGTGATTTTGAAACTATGTTAATTTTAAAAAAATTAACAAATGCTTTTCCAAATACCATTAAAACTCATTTAGTAAATACTACTTCTTTATCAGTTAATAATTTTTTTGTTTCTTCTCAAAAACATATAATGAATGATATAGATAACTTATCTAGTGTGGCATTTTTATTTGGAGTTAATACTAGATTAGAATCCTCAATTTTAAATTCTAGACTTCGTACTAAAGTGGTACATGATCCTGTAGATGTTCAAGTAATTGGTGCATCATTTGATTTAAATATGCCATCTAGTTTTGTAAGTTTAAATTTATCTAAAGGTTTATCTATTTTTGAAGGAAAAGTTGAAAAATTATCTCTTTCTTTATTTGGAGCAAAAAATCCATATATTTTAATTGGTGAAAATGTATTTGATAGAACTTCTGGAAATATAAAAAGTATTACTGAGAAGTTAACAGCTACTTTTTCTTCATTAAAAATATTATATTTAACCAATAATAGAAATTCTGAAGGAGCTTCATAGTTATCTCATAATATGCTTTCAAGTAAAGTAAATAAACTAAAAAATTCTCTATCAATTTTTATTAATTTAGAAGAAAATATTTTTGTAAAAAATATTTTAGCAGAATCTAATAAAAAAATATGGATAAATACACATGGTTCTTCATGTGCTAGCGACTCTGATTTAATTGTTCCTATGTTAACCCCATATGAATCTGAAGAAATGCATTTAAGTGTTGAACATAGATTTCAAAAAACATATAAATCTGTTACTTCTTCTGTAAACAGTCGTGCAATAAAAGATATTGTTTCTAGTATTTTTGAAACAACTTTACCAGTGTCTCAATCTATT
>JACCDR011040553.1_pt1 | contig 14160 bp, 9 predicted proteins | sample 7446431 | NCBI WGS metagenome assembly JACCDR01 (sample SAMN15323443, study PRJNA562643) | freshwater metagenome | isolation source: river surface water | place: USA:Blue River Watershed | collected 2017-08-17 | reverse complement strand
TGGAGCGACTTTCGATTCGCGGGCGCGACTCCGGAGGACCTGGCCGATCTCACGCTAGGCCCGATCCGTAGGTAGCTCCGTTCATGGCGATGCGCTGCGCCGGTGTGGTCATCTGCCGATCGAAAGGGCTCGTGCTCTTGCCACCCTTGGGCTCACGCAAAGCACGGGCCTTGTCGATCACGACCTGGCCGAGCTCGCGGGAGAACACCGGCGAAGCGAACCCGTCCAGATCGGGGAACAGGACGCCGATGCGGGCGAGCAGCGAATCGTCGAGCTGCTCGCCGAGCTGGTTGCTTCGAGCGATGCCCTCGAGCACGCGCTGCTGCAGGAGCTCGAACATGCGCGGGTGAACGGTGCGCAGCGTCTCTACTTCCTGGACCCGCATCGCCCCGATGTTCTCGGAAACCCGCGTGGGATATCGCACCGCGTTCACGTAGGTGGCCCAATCCTCGATGGCCTCGCGGCTCGGCGGGTAGCCGTTTGGGTTCGCCGCTGACACCGCCACGTTCGGTGGCATGCGCTCGATGAGGAACCGCCGCGCCAGGTCGGCGCGCGCCGCCAGCGCCATGAACACGTCCGGCGCCTCGTCTTGTAAGGTTCCGTATTCCTTGGACAAGTCGTCGAAAAACGCCTCTTGATCCAGCAGCTTGTCCGTCAGGCGCTGGTAGGCAGCGTGCGGCGTCGAGTCCTCGCCCTGGAACAGCACCATCGCCTGCGTGGTGCCGCGCCGGGCGGCGAGATCCCGCAGCTGTTTGGCTTCGTCGGAGACCTTGGGCAGCTTCGGGAGCCGAGCCCTGATGCCCTGCCCGCGCACGCGGCTCGATCGGATCCAGTCGTCCACCCCGCGCTGTAGCGCCGCGTCCGTGGCGCCGCTGAGGCGCCCGAACGCCTCGATCAGGTCACCCATCACCAGCCCGCGGGCGAAGCCCGGGACGGCCGCGCCGATGACCGCTCCCGGCAGCCCGCCGGCGAGACCGCCCGCCAGGAACCCGCCCATGGGTCCGCCGCCGATGATGTTCCCGAGCGCATGCATTCGCTCCTCGGCGTCCACGAGTTCGTCGGCGAGCCCGAGCGTCCGCCGCACCTTGGCAACCTGGCCTGTAAGCGCGTCGGCTTCCTTCGCCGTGCCAAGCTTCCGCTGTACGCCCGCGAGCTCGTCCATGGCGTCGAGCACAGCGAGCACGTGTCGTCGGTTGCCGCCGTCGGCATCCTTCAGCAGCGCGGAGATCTTCGACTCCCAGCCCTCCGTCTTCCAGAGCCCGTCGTAGCCCTGATGCGTGCGCTTCAGGACGGCGCTCTCGAACGTCCGCATGTGCGGGATCAGCTTGTCCGAGATCACGCCGTTGTAGGCGCGCTGCATCGAGCCGGCCTTGCCCCAGGTGTTGGGGTCTTCGAGCGCTGAACGGATCTTGCTTGCGAACGCCTCCACCCGAGGTATGAGCTTCTCGTAGTGGAGAGGCGATTCGCTGTTGAGGAGACCCTTCTCGAGCGCGAGCTTGTGCTCTTGTGCGGCTCGCTTGAAACCGTCGAGCGCCTCAAAAAGAGCCTTCCCGTTCGGCGCTTGTGCGATCTCCTTCGCATGGTCCATCAGGGCGAGCGAGAGATCGCGCTGACCCGGGATTGCATACTGAAGGCCCTTCTTTCCCGCTGCCGCTCCGTAGGCTCGGGCCTCAGCCTTCAGCTCGCCAACGAACTTTGCAGCATCCTCGGCAATCCCCTTTGCTACGGCTCGCTGTGCGGGCAGATTATCGCTCACGCTCGATGCCACGGAGGAGAGTTTTTCGACGCTCGTCACCTGCCGCACATTCTCCACGAGTTCGGTCAGGTCTTTCTGCATCTCCTTCGTGGCGACCTGGCGAATGGCTTTCCGGTTGATGTAGAGCCGGCGCTGCCGCCCGAATGAAGACGCCTCGGCCTCCGGCGCGGCGCCGATCGCCCGCTCCACGATGTCAGCCGCATCGGCCTTGCTCGCATTCCTGAGCGCGCGCTCGATGCCACCGTCGACCGCTTCGCGCTCGCCCTGGCGCACCGCAGCCGCTTCGAGCTTGCGCCCGACCGCAACTTTCGCCGTGCTGCCGGCGCCTTCGCCCTGCAGCCGGATCAGCTTCCCGGTCTGCGGCTGCATCCATTCTTTCTCGGGCGCGATCGGCACGTCCTCGACGCCGACGACGCGGTACTTTTGCCCGGGGTACAGAATGGCCATCTGCTCATCGGGGAAGGCGTCGCCTGGGAAGCCGTGAACGATCGAGGCTCGGGGCGCCCCATCGATCTGCATCAGCACGGGAACCTTGCTCTCGTCCCCGCCGGCGAATAGCTCCGCCGCACGCCGATCGGCAGACGCTGGCGTATGGCGCTCGAGCGAGTAGCCGTTGTCGAGAATGCCCTGCAGTTGGTCTTCGCTGAGCTGCATTCCCCGCCACAGCGTGCCGGGGGTATCGGTCGCGGTCTTTTCGAGCCCGCTCGCCAGCGCCTCTTTGAGCGGACCCTTCGGGCGTTCCAGGAACCCGAGCGAGCTCTTGCCGTTGTTGAGCGCCTTCACCTCCTGCTCCGTGAGTTCGGCGGCGGGCGCTGCCGCGGCCAGCCCCTCGTCGAGCTGCGTCTCGAGCGGCACGAATGGCCGCTCCGCCGCGGCTGCTGCCGGAGCGCCCTCGATGTCGAAGATCTGCCCCGGCGTGCCGGGGGTCGCCTCGGCGGGCAGCTTGTCCGCGGCGCGCACCTCGGCCGCCGCCGCGATGTCGTCGAGCTCCTTCGCCCCGAGCTCGGCGCCGTCCTCGATGGCTTCCCGTTCTGCCGCGCCGCGCGCGCCGCGCATCATGAAGGCCCCAAGGCCGAAGTTCAGGCCGCCCCAGATTAACGCGTTCTCGGCATCGGCACCCGGGTCGTCTCCGAGCGACCGCCCCTCGGCGTATGCCTGCTGCCCAGCGCCCACCGCTGCCGTTCCCAGGCTCTCGCCCGCCAGCGCCGCCATGCCGCCCGCGCGCCCCGCGGCGAGGCCAGCACGAACGAGCCCAGCGCCCTCGGCAAGCGCCGTCCGCGCCGCCGCGCGACCCGCGCCGCTCGCGAGCCCGCCGAGGCCGCCGGTGAGCGCCGCCACACCCACATCCGGCAGGACGTTGGCCGCGAAGCTGGTGACCGGGCTGAGCTCTTGGGATACCTCCGCTCGGGCTCGTATGTCCTCGGGGGCCCCAAAACCCTCAACAGCTCCGAACGTGGCTCCGCGGAGAACGCGCTCTCCCTGCGCCTGCGCCTGCTGTTCGAAGGTGCCGTATTCCTCGACCCGGGCCGCGCGCTCGATCTCCTCCGGCGTCGGGTCGCGATAGCCCATGCCGTAATACGCCCCGTGGTCGCCATCGACCACGATCATTTGCCCGTTCTGCGGGTTGAGAAGGAGCCCCATCAGCCGCCCACCGATCGCCGCACGTCACCCACCGTGATCGTGTTGCCGTTGCGAAGCCCAGGATTTTGGGCCCACACCTTGCCCATGCTGAGCCCGCCGATCTTCTCGGTGGAGTCCTTCAGTCCGAGCACGAAGTCATCCGGCTTGTTCCAGTATGCGGGCATGAACGTCGCCATCGCGTAGTCCCCCGCGTCGTTGTCGGGGCCGAGCCCCAGCCGGTTGTAATACATCATCACGTAGGGGAGCTGCTCCTCGGCGCTCATCTTCCGCATCTCCTCCCAGGACAGGTCGGGAGTACCGGCCTCGCGCGCGAGGCTTTCCCACGTCTCCTGTGAGAATTGGATGAGCCCGGCGTGCTTCCCGGTTTGCTTGTTGGTGACGCCCGGCTTGCCTCCGCTCTCGTGGTTGATGACCGCGAGCACAGCCTGAGGGTTCAGCCCGGCGCTCTCGGCGAAGCCTTGAACCGATGCCTTGAACTCCTCGGGAGTCGGAGGCGGGAGGTTTCCCGGACCTCGCGCCTCAGGACCGGTCGTCTCAGGGCGCGCGCCGGCGCCCTTCAGATCCTGGAGTGTCGCAGGGCGACTGCCGGCCGGCGACTGACCCAGCGGAGCGCCGCCGCTCGCCTGTCGCCGCCGCTCGTACTCGGCGACCACGTTGGGCCCGAACTGCGCCGAATCGCTCTGCTGCTGCTCCTCGGCGCCGGCGCGGATCCGCTCGAGCGCGGCGAGCATGCCCTGCTCGGTGTCGAGCGCGCCCGCCTTGACCGCTGCCTTGATGTCCGCGTTCGAGATGGGGCCCACCGGCTGCATCTGCCGGATCGTCGCGTACGCCATCGCCTCGGCCGCGCCGCGCACCTGGTAGCCCTCGGCCGTCATGCCGCCGAGCGTGGAGTAGACGGCGTCCGGCAGCCACTGCTCCAGGTTGCCGATGCCCTGGATCCCGTTCGCCAGGATCTCGTCCTTGTTGCGGTAGCGCCCGGGCTGGCCCTCGCGCCCCGGCTCCCAGATGAGTCCGAGCTGCTGCTCCACGCGCTGACCGATGTTGATGCCAGCGTCGCGGTCCCGCCGGAGCTGACCGTACTTCAGCAGCATCTCCTCGCTCGGCGGCTTGGGGGGAAGCGGCGCTTTCTCCAGGGTCTTGCCAAGCGAGTCGCGTTGGAACTTCTGGCTCTCCTCCATCTGCTTCTGGCGGAGAGCCTGGATCATGGCGGGCGTCTGCGCCTCGAAAACGTCGTTCTTGGTCTTCTGGGCGAGCAGCTCCATGCGGTCGGCGCCCACCTTATAGAGCGCTGCCTTGCCCGCCGCGATCGCCTGCTGCGTGCTGCCGAGCTGGTTCGCGAGAAGCGCGAGCTTCGTATCTTTGCGCCGGACCTGGTCGTTCACCCAACGGTCGACTTGGCGATCGATCATGCGAAACCCTGCGTCGTTCCCCGCGGCGCCCTGCGCGACGGCCCCGAGCACCATGAAGAAGCCGCCGAGATCGCCGCGCGCCTCGGTGATGCTCTGATCGATCTGCACGTCGTTGACGGCCTGCGTCTCCTGGATCAGACGCTCGGCGCGCGCTTGGTTGTCGGCGAGTTCCTGCTCGCGCTTCACGCGCTCCGCCTCGTTGGCGGCCATCTGCTTCAACGTCAGCTCGTTGTAGAGCCGCGCTTCTTCGGAGCGCGCCTGCTGGGTGGCTGCAAGCGTTTGGGCATTCATGGCGCCCATCTGGCTCATCTGCTGGGCAGCGACGTCGGGCGGCAACGCGCCCTCGCGCTGGACCGGCACCATGCCCCCGCCACCAGCCGCCTGCTGTTGCAGCTGCTCGAGCGGAACGCCACCCGCGCCCTGCTGGATGTTGCCGGTTGGGTCGATGGTGACCGGGCCGCGCTCGCTCTGGATGGTGACGGGCGGCGGCTGCTTCGGAGCCTCAGGGGTCTGCGGCGCCATGCCGCCGCCCATCGTGGTAGCGAAGCTCGACGCGGCATCGCCCAGCATGTTGCCCAAGCCGGGCTGGCTCGAATCGGCGCCAGGCGCGCCGGCAAGCGTGTTCCCAAGCGCGTTCAGCCCACGCGTGAGCGGCGAGATATTGCCCGTCATGTCCATCTGGACGGGGCCCTGTGGGCTGTCGAGCTCGACCGGCGGTGGCATCTCGGGCGGCCCCATCGGCTGGGTACTGGGCTGCCGGCTGCCAACCACGCCGCCCGGGACCATTCCGGGCGGGATCGGCGGCAACCCGGCGACGAGCTCCGGATCCTGCACGTACTGCGTGCTGCCGTCGCTGTAGATCAGGTCGCCGATCCCGAGCAGGTCGGCGTCTGGGATCTCGGAGTCGGGGTTGAAGTAGAGCAAGTCGCGCATCAGATCGAACCGTACTTTCCGTTACTGCCGGCGAGGCCGTAGTAGTTACTGGAGCTCTGCGCTTGCGGCGTGCTTCCAGTTCCGCTCGGGTAGACCCACTGCCCAGAAAACGGATCATAGATCATTCCCATTGAGTTTGACCCGGTGCCCAGATTCGTCTGATAGCCGCCGGTCGGGCCCGTCGTCTGCTGCGCGTTGTTCGCCGCCGGCGTGTTGTTCGCAGCGCCAAAGAGAAGCCCGGCGCCCTGGAAGATCGAGCCCAGCGTGTTCAGTGTGTTCTGCCGGTTCTGCTGCTGCTGGTTGTAGTTGATCTGCTGCTGTTGCATCGCCTGCTGCTGCGCCGCGAGCGACTGCTGGGAGTTGAACTGCGTGGAGTTCTGGGCGAGCAGCTGCTGCTGATACTGCGCCTGCTGCTGCTGCGAGAGCTGCGAGAGACCGAACTGCTGCCACTGCAGGTCGAGCGCCTGCTGCGCCTGCTGGACGTTGATGCCGAGCGCGCCCGCCTGCATCTGCAGGTTCTGGCTCGCGACCTCGCGGTCGCTGCCGAGCTGCGAGAAGAACCGCACCTGTTGGTCATTGAGACCGAGCGTCTGGAGCGACGAGTCGAGGTTCGCGCGTAGAACCTGTATGTCCTGGTTGCGGATGTCGCTCGACACCTGCCCCGCCAGGCTGAGGCTCTGCAGGTTGAGCGCCTGCGCCTGCAGGTCGGCGGAGCTCGCTGCGATCGCGCCGCGCTGGTTGATCTCGCTGCCCTGCAGCCGGATGTTCGCCGCGCTTTGCAGGTTGTTCGACTGGATCGCGTCGCCCTGCGTGCGGTAGCCGGCGGCCGCGTTGATCGCCGAGAGCCGCTGCGCGTCCATCTGACCCTGGAGCTGGGCCGCGTTGCTCGTGGCGCCGAGCTTCATGTTCTCGCCCGCCGCGTTCAGCTGCCCCGCGCTTTGGCGAGCGCTCAGCTCCGTCGTGTCCTGCTGCGCTTTGAGCTGACCGTAAGCCTGCAACGCGGCCAGTTTTTGGCTGTCCTGCTGGCTCATCAGCGCGCCCGCTGCCTGGAGCCCCGTCAGCCGCTGCGCCTCGCTCTGGCTGATGAGTGAGCCCGCCTGCGCGAGCGCCTGCAGCCGGCGATTCTGGAACGCCTCGTTTTCCTGGGCGGCTAGAGCCGCGCCCTGCCCGCGGGTCTCCGCCTCGATCAGGCCGCCCTCGGAGATGGCTTGGCGCTGCGCCTGGACGCTGCCGGCCACGCCGCGCCCGCTCCGAGCAATCGCGAGCTGCGTGCGCTTGTCGGCGTCCGCCTGGCTTCGCAGCATGGCTTGCGCTGCGCTCGGCCCCTGCGCCTCGTCGGCGTAGTTGTTCAGTCGCGTGATCCCGGTCTGGTCGGGCGCGAAGTGCCGCAGGCTCTCAGCGTCCGTGTAGGCCGCCTGCGGGTTGTACCGCAACAGCGCGTCAGCGCCCTCGGCCGTATTCGCGGCGCTGAAGTTGCTCAGCTGGTCGGCGCTCGCAAACGTGCGACGCGGGTTGAAAGCGTTCAGGGCGTCGACGCCCGCCGCGCTGTTCTCGGATCGGAAGCCTTCCAGGTTGTTGATGCCCTGCTGATCGAGCTGATAGTTTTCGAGCCGGCTGGCGCCGGAGATATCCGCGCGCGCCGCCCGGATCGCGTCGGCACCCGACTGCGCGTTGAAGCCCATTGCCCGGTCGTAAACCGCCTGCTGGTTCGCCGAGCTCGGCGCCGTGATTTGCGGCGCGGCGCGCGTCCCGGCTGCATTCGCCTGCTGATAGAACGAGTCAGCGCGCTGCTGGCTCTGGGCCGCCATTGCGTTTGCGTTGGCGATCACGCGCTGCGCCTCAGCGCTGAGAGCCGCGCCGCCGTTGCTGCCTTGGTTGCTGTAGAGGTTCGTCGGCATGGGCGCTTGGACATCCGTGCGGGTGAATGGGTTGGTGTTCTGCACGGCGGGGAACCCGCCCGCTGGAGTGGAGATTCCGGCGGCTTGGTAGGCCGCCATCGCGCGGTTCGCCTCGTCGGCTGTCCCGATGCGTTGCCCAGCCGGCATCTGCGATGGATCGCCCGCCGTCAAATAGAGCTGTTGCCCGCTCGCCTGAGGCAGTGTTGCGGCGGCGCCGAAGCCGGCTCCGACTGCCGCGCCCGCCGGACCCGCGAGCTTTCCACCAGCCAGCGCACCAGCCGCTGCACCTTGGGCTGTCATTCCATAATTGGCAGCCTTGTTCGGCAGCTTATTGACCGTGAACGTCGGCGTCTGCGCGGAGTCGAAATTCTGCGCCGGGTCGTTGGTAACGTACACCCGCGGGTTCGAGCCCTTGTAGTAGTACATCCCTTTCTGCGCGTCGTAGGCGAAGTCCTGCGGGTTGGTGGACTGCGTTGCCGGGTTGAAGTTCGTGTCCTTGAAGTCGCTCGACTTGATCAGACCCTGCATCAGCTGCTGGCGTCGGATGTAGAGCGGCGTTGGCTCGCCGGTGTCGAGGTAAAACAGCCCGTCCGGGGTCGTTGCTCGGGGGCGGATGTTGCTCGCCTGCGGCGCGTACGTTCCGCCCTCGCCGAGTAGGTCGGCTTGATTCGCTTTTGCGCTACTGCTTGCCATTACGACATGTCCTCGGGTCCGACTTGGTTCGGGACCTTGCAGGGTGTTCCTTCGATCGCCCAGTAGGTGAGATGCGGTCCTTGGACGGCCTGTCCCTGGAACGCACGCACCTCGAAGTCGACCGTTACGCTTTCACACTTTCTCTGGTCGAAACCAAAGCGGTGGACGAACTGCGAGCCCGCGGTGCGCCCGATAATGTCGACCCATTCGCTGGTTTCGGTGTCTCGCTCGTCGTACTTCACGATGCTGCGAACCTGGAAGTTCCCGTTATATGTGCCGTAGATCCACGACGCATCGAAATCGTAGAACATGCCCGGCCCGCCGCCATGGACGGGTGAGCCGCGGTGCGCGAACGCGACGAAGGCGAGCGGGATATCCGTGTTTCTCTGGCGCAACAGAGTGTTTAAGCTGGTGAGCAGATAGAAGCGCCCAGCGGCACGTGCCGCAGATCGAATGGCGAAAGCATACGGGCCCTCCACGAACCATTCTCCAAAGCGCACATCGAACAGCAGGATCACGCTCTCAGTGCCCGTCAGGTTGTTGCAGCAAAAACGGACCGTCTGGTCTTCGTTCATGTAGACCGCGGCGCTGATCGTCGGGTAGGCGGCTAGCGTGTCCTCAACTGCTCCACCGATCGCGACGGGCGTCACGCCGCCGCGTGGCAGCAGGTAGATCTGATCAGGGAGCCCCTGGAACATCACGCCCGCGCTCATCTCCACCATCGAGCGCCAGCCGAGAATCCCGCCATATAGCCCCACGTCGGACGGCAGTCGTCGTGGTGCGCCGAGATCACCGAGCCCGTTGTCGTCGACACCCGGCCCGTCGCATTCGAAGATCTCGGTCGCGCTCCACAGGATGCGTCTCTCGTCGAGTCGCCAAACCGCGAGCATCCGGTTCCTGATGTCGCGGTAGAACCCCGGCGTGTCGTTCCACTGCGCCTGCTCGCCAGGGAACAGCGGTCGACTCTCCTGGATCTGGGAATCGTTGGGGAGCTGCCCTGTCAGGATACGATCGGCGCTGGCCGCCAGCGTGCCGCACGAGTCGGGGCAGACGAACTCCAAGGGGCCCGAGAGCGCCCCGCGCGCGCCCTGCGTGTACAAGATCGGTTCGTCACTGAGAGCGACGTCCGACTGGATCAAGAACGCCGTTACCGTGGCGTGCTGAGCCATCTGCGGGCATGGCGCGCTCACGTCGAGCTGGAACGTCCCGTTGCCATTGTTCACATTCAGCGTGCGATAGAGAGAAAGGGTCGGACCCTGCTGCAGCTGACGCGGCGTCACTGCATCGACAGTGCCGATGTCGCGAAACGTGAACGAGGGACGGATGATCTCTTGGATGGCGTTGGAAACGCCCGCCAGCGTGAATTGCGCCAGGTTACTCGGGGCGCTCTGGATGCGGCGATTTTTCGCATCGCGGAACTCGTTGACGGCGATCCCCTGGTAAGTTCCGAGCAGGTCGAGCGCGCCGCCTGCCGCGTTGACGAAAGTCGCGATGAATGGCCGCGTCAGGAACCCGCCCGCTTCCTGCGAGACGCGGCCGTCGTACGCCATGAGCACCGAGCCGGCGATGTAGAGCACGTCGCCGAGCTGCACGGTCTGTCGGCGATCGGTGCTGGCGATCTTGATCTCCAGCACCTGCGGAGCGGCGCGCCGATCGCTGTCTTCGGTCGATACGACCATGTAGGTCAGACCGGTGCTCGTGTCGTGCGCGATCTGAGGGAGGTGGAACAGCGTCAGCTGATGCCCCAAGAATCGATCGAACACAGCCACGGGTCGGTAATCGAAAGGCGTCGTGTTGTCTCCGTGCCGGATCATGCAATGCGTGAAGAACCCGACCTCCTCTTGAATCAAAGCCCCCAGCAGCGATCGGCTGTTCACCACCAGTGGCTTGCTGTTGAGTTCGACGAATTGAATCTGAGCGGCGCCGGCGGCGGCGTGTGTGACGACGTCTGTGCCGCGCGAAAAGATAAACTGGTTGGCGCCAACTGAGTTGCGCACCGTCAGATGCATCGCGGTCGGGTTGGTGCTCGGGTCCGGGTCCATGGCCAGCCCGACCTGCGCGATCGCCAGCGTCAGGCCGCCCACAACCAAACTGGTCAGCGCAGGCGCGCCTGCCGGCGGTATGTAGCTGTAGAGATCGACATTGCCGGTACCGTTGGCGACGCCGACGACGTGCGTGCGATTCGTGCCAGCCGTCGTCTGGTTGAAGATGCTGATTCCGTCGTAGAGCACCGCGGGGCCAGCCACGGTGTAGGTGACAGTCCCGACGTTGTTGAGCCCGCGAAGCTGAGTCGTAGCTCCGGTGCGCGCGACCGCGATCCAGAATGTGGCAGTGTCGTTGCCGGGAGACATGTCCCAGGCTCGAATCGCGGCGCCGGCGGCAACGGGCGACGTGAGCGCAGCAAGCGCGGTGTCGCTTGCCGGCGTGAAACGCTGGAGCGCGACGGCTTGGGTGCTCGTCACCACGTAGCTGATAAAGAACGAGCCCGACACAGCGACCACTCGAGGGCGGTCGGCGTCGTTGATTCCAGCCGTGAATATTGTCGTGTCGGTGGCTGGGTCGAAAACGTGGACGCCGACCGTTTCTGTGGTGTCGGACGGGAATAGCGTCTGAACCTGAAAGACCATGCACACGAGGCCGCCGGTCGCCGCGATGTCGAGCGAGACCACCGAGCTGGGCTTGCGCCCGATGCGCCCCACCAAGCGCGCCTGGCTGGCGTTGGGCAGTTCCGCCGTCGGCGCTCGGCGCCAGTTACCCGTGGCGCGCTCCAGCAGCTCGAATACGTGCTGGATGCCGTCGGTAGCGTGCGTCCGTTCGCCCGCGTAATCGGCGCGTCCGAAACCGAGCAAGCGACCAGAATACTCAGCAATATCGTATAGTCGCAGATTCGTCAGCGCACCGGTCCCGCCGGTGCTCGAGCCGGTGCCAGTCATCGCGATCGTTTCGTAATCGCGCCGCGCCTGCAGGCGCCCGTTTTTCGTTCGGACCAGATTCTCGAGCGCGCGCGGACTGCCCGCGTCGTTCAGCCTCTGCTCGTTCTCCTGGTGGAGCCCGCGACCGAACGCGAACATTTTGATCTCGACCACGGGTCACAGGGTACCCGGGTATCGGCCGACCCGCCACAAGAGCGCGTCCAGCGGCGCCACACCTGCAGCACCTCAAGCACGACGCAGGCGAGAACGACCCGGATCACGGCCCGCCGAAGGCCTCCCGCAGCGCTTTCAGCGGGCCCGCCCATTCCGGCTTGATCATCGGGATGACGACCTCCAGGAGCCCCAGGACAGCGACCACAACGGCCCCGCCCCTGGTGGCCGCCATGGCCCCACGCCGCACCGCGCTGCCCACCGTCGGGGCGGGCGAGAGTCGCTCGAGCGCCTGGGTCAGCTCAACGCGCCACAACGCGAGCTCGGTTCGGATCGCCAGGTGGTGAGCGACGAACTCCTGCCGGATGCTCGGGGTGAGCGGGATCGGGTGAATGCCGGTCCCTTCGCCCTCAGGAGGAAACAGCTTGTCGGTGGTATCGTCGGCGCCCATGTGCCGAGTGTTGCACCGCCACACAGCTCAGGCAAATGGCGACGGCGTGACCCGAAAATAGAGCGGTGGACTCGCCGCCTGAACGACGCCGGTTCCGATCGACTGGAGCACGTAGTTGCCAGACGCCGCTGGGGTCACATCGTAGGTGAAGGTGCCCGTCGCAGGGTTCAGCACGGCAGCGTCTACGCCAAACTGCGCGATGGTTGCAGCCGGATCGGGGGGCGGGTTGGCAACGATGCGGGCGACCCTGAACTGCGTAACCGTCGGATTGGCTGGCACACCGTTGTTGGCGTAAAGCGCAGTAAATCTAATAGATTGCCCAAGGGGGTACTCGTTGTTCATGACGACACCACAGAGACGGTTTGCACGGTCGAATCGTAGGCAACGCAGCGCGCGCCAGGCGTAGGGGAGAAGAATTCTGCGACTCGGATCGGCAGCAGTACCGTCGCCGCAACGGCTCCTGCGGTAAACGTCATGTCAACCGGCACAGGGGCCGCCGGTGACAAGCTGAGCGTGTGCGAAGTGGAGTGCTTGGCGCCGTTGTTCGAATTGATCGTCGTCTCAGTCTGCGCTGCCCCGTTGACGGTGTGCTCGATGGTGCCAGTGATCTGGTTGTTCACGGATCCGATCAGGACGGCGTCGGAGGCTCCACCGCTGCCGAAGGGCGGGGCGATCGCTAGATTGGTTACGCTGGCAGTGGTGCTCGCCCGCGAATAGTCTCGGATTCTGGAGCCCTGATCGCAATTGCTAAGGAACCAATATGCCGGCCGGAATCCCCAATCTTGCGCCCCAGTGCTGTAGCTGGCGATCAGGTCGAGTGCGCCGCCCGGCAGAGCAGCAAGCTCGGATTCGCGCATGATGAACCAGAAAACACCGATGCGCAGATTCCCGCTGGAGATCGTACGGAACGATTCCGAGCTACCGTCGATATCTCGCGTGATGACCGAGAGTTGGACACCGTTGTAGGTTACGATCGGCAGAGTCTCTGCCGGCGCGACCACTCCAGCCACCGGATCGCGCGCCTTCAGCGTGACGCACACCAGCAACAACCGATTGCTGCCGGCGGGAACAGCGATGCTTACGGTCGACGTGCTGTTCGGTACGGCTGGGGTGCCGTTGGCCACACTCCCGACACCGCTCGCGAGGAGAACGATCGCCACGGCTCATTCTATCACGCGCGCCCGGCCCGAGCCAGCGCCCGGGCCGGCGCCATGGGTTTGGGGTCAGAACCAGTTCATGACGAGGGCTACGCCTGACTGCCCAGGAGCGCAACAAGCGTAGATCTTGGCCGGGGCGTTGAACTCGAACGGCATCGGCGAATTGAGCCCATGCGCAGAGTCACCGCTCGAGGCCAGGTCCTCATTCCCGATGGCGAACGAATCGCCCGAAAAACCGGTAACATTGACGTTGCCTGTGCCGTGAAAGATCAACGTTGGAGTATCCCCGACAGGAACGGTTTTGATGCTTGGGTTTTTCATGCTGCGCACAGTATCACGTGAACAACGTCGCCTGAACACCTCCAATGATGCTGGTGATCAGCACGACGCGCAGCCGCTCGTCAGCCTCGAGCACTCGATAGGTGGGAGGCGGGATCGCGACCGGACTCGCCGCCGAAAGCGGGAATCGATGCGCCCATAGGTTCGCGCTGTTCGCCGCGTTCCGATGCTGAAACTCGACGGTCGCGGCGACGTTTGCCGACATCCATAGCGCCGGTTGCTGCGCCGCTTGGATGCCTACCGGAGGTATCTCGGCGAGCAGGATGTTGCTCGAAAGAACCCCGGTTTGCCAACCCTCGGTGTACTCGGCCATCAGACGATGTCCGGCAGGAAGACCCTGTTGCTCGCGACCGTGAAAGGCACTAGGAAGCCAGCGCAGGCTGCGATGATGCCAGTGCGAATGTCAGACAGCCATGTTGCCGGCGTCGCAGCCGGCAACGTGATGGTGGTATTGAACGTCTGCATGTCGTGGCCTGAGCCGTCGCCTTGCAGCGCCGGATCGCCCACGAAGCCGAGGACCTGAACGATTGGGTTCCCAGTGCCGGGGGTGATCCCGGCCTGGGCATATTGGGTGATTACTACTAGTGCAGCCATTGCCTGAAAGACGGCACCGAGCCGCGTCGGTCGCGTTCAGGCTCCGAGGTAGTAGGAGACGTTGGCTCGAATCGTCGACTGGTTACCCGGGACGGGATAAACGAAGGTGGTGTTGGTTCCGGCAACGCTCGACTTGAGAGGTTGGGGCCATTCTTTCACCAGCGCGATCCATCTGCTCGCGCCGGCAGCCGTGGCCGGAACGTCGA
>JACCDR010258107.1_pt1 | contig 14164 bp, 11 predicted proteins | sample 7446431 | NCBI WGS metagenome assembly JACCDR01 (sample SAMN15323443, study PRJNA562643) | freshwater metagenome | isolation source: river surface water | place: USA:Blue River Watershed | collected 2017-08-17 | reverse complement strand
TTATTGGTACATCCATAAGTTATTATTAACTTGTGATTTAAAAACATGAAGAGCCGTATGAATTGAGAGGTTCACGTACGGTTCCGAGGGAAGGTGAGGGTGCAATTCCCTTGCCTGACCCGATTGTAGTGACCACTGCATTGAAAACACCAAAAAGGCTGCCGTAGACAGAAAACCCAAAAAGCCGATGCCATGATTTTGCTGACTAGCCAGCAGCCGAATGATAAGTACCCAGAATACAACGGGTAAAAGAGCCAGTAGCCCCCGAAAAATAAATACATTCATTTTCTTTTTCATAACCTAGGTATTTTATTTGACACAGAAATAAACCTCCTTGCAGAGAGGTACACAATTATTGTGCCTGTTTCTGTCAGGGCAAATATTGTATAGTATATGGTTTGGAAATGTATATCTTTTCATTTGTACGCCATTGCTTTGCCAAAGGATTGCTGGAAGGGATTGTTGTTTTTTAAAAGATTGGAAATAAAAGAGTTAGCGTCTGGTATTTTTTTAATGGGCGTGAAACAGGAAAAGTAAACAGATGTTTTTCGTTTTTTTTTGGAAAAAATAGGTTACATTTATTCATATATTATTTACTAATCCATACACAACCAAATGAAAATCGGTAAACGATATTCGGATGAAGAAATTATTCGGCAGATAAAATCTGGAACGAATCTAGATCAGCCCGTTGGGTATCTGTATACGGAACATTTCAATAATCTGATACATTTTATTCGAAAAAACAAAGGGAATCAGGAAGACGCAGAAGACATTTTTCAGGAAACGATTTTGGTGTTTGTGGATCTGGTACAACAGGAAAAATTTCGTAGAGATTCGAGTATTAAAACATTTTTGTATGCCATTGCCCGTAATCTTTGGTTAAGTGAACTCAAAAAACGAGACCGTATGTTTATCAAAGATACTGAATATTATAATACACATACAAAAGAGTCAGCAGACCTTCAGGAAATGCTGATCCGTAATGAATCTAAAAATAAAGTACTGGAGCTGATTGAAAAACTAGGTGAAGCCTGTAAAAAAATTCTCATTCTGTATTATTATGACAATCTGTCTATGAAAGAAATCTATGAACAGATGCATTATGAGAGTGAGCAGGTTGTACGAAACCAAAAGTATAAGTGCATGAAAAAGTTGACTGAGTGGATAGAAGGTAATCCAAATATGAAAAATACTGTTAAAGACTTGCTTGCTTATGGAAACGAATAATACGGAACAAAAACGGTGGGAAATTATAGATTCCTATCTGCGTGGAGAACTTACAGAACCTGAAAAAGATGAATTTGACCGCCAGATTGCCGAAAACCCTCTGTTGGCCGAGGAACTGGAAAAAATTCGTACAGCCAGTTCTGTGGTACGGAAATATGCCCAGCGGGAAGAATTGAAAGCTATCCATCAAAAAATGGTTTCCAGACGCCGCAGCGAGTCGCTCAATCCCAATCATGGCATTGGGTTCTATATGAAAATAGCAGCTATTATTGTATTTCTGGTAGCAGCCTGGGCAGGTATCGGTTTTGCTACGCTTAGTCCTGCTACATTGTATATGGAAGAAGTAGTGAGTTACATTCCCGAAACCACCCGTGACGAGTCAGATCCCCGCAAAGCAGCTGTCGAGTACGAAATGCAGACAGAATATGTCAAGAGTAACTATACTCGGGTCGTAGAATTGTATCAGAAAAGTACTACCAGAAATATTCGAGAGTCCTTTTTGGCGGGCAATGCCTATTTAGCTACCAACCAATCGTTTCAGGCCATTACCTGTTTCCAACGAGTCATGGCATTGTCATCCCGTGAAAATACCTTTGATTATTACCAGGAAGCTGAATATTACCTTGCCTGGGCATATCTGAAAAATAACCAATTAAAAGAAGCCAACCAGTTGTTTGATAAAATCTATCAGAGTGAATATCATATTCACAACAGTGATGTAGATTCTTGGTTCTACTGGAAACTAAAACTACTCCAATGGAAAAGAGGAAGATAAGCTAATATGAGTGATGGATGAGTCTGGTGCAAGATAGGAAATGTACGTTCGGCGAAGCCAATCTTGCGCCATGAATTTGATTTGAGAAATAAGATAACTTATTGATTGTCAAATAAAAAAGCTTGCCACAATTATTCCATTTTTTTCTTCATCTTCTCATAAAGTCCCAGAATAATTCCATCAATTAGCCCAACATCTGGTACCGACATCCATTCGGTCTGGGCACATTGCATGACAAACAGATAAATCTGTGCCGCTGGCAAAATCACATCTGCTCGGTCTGGGTTGAGGCGTAATTTGTGAATCCGTTCTTCGGTCGTAAATTGGGTAATAAAATCCCTGGTCATAGCTATATTTTCCCAGCCGATCAGTCCCCCAACTGGATGCTGGATAAACTGATACAACTTAGCCAGTTCATACAGTTTGCTGATATTCCCTCCTGTACCTACCGCCCGAACCTCTCCAGATATCTGAGGCATTTGTTCGGTAATCCACTTTTTTATTTTGTCCCATTGCGTAGCTGCTTCTTCGGGTTCTTCTAAGAGACGTACAGAGCCAATCTTAAAGGATTTTGCAGCTATCTTCTGATGGTCTACATAAATATTTAATTCGGTACTACCTCCGCCAACATCTATGTGAATATAATTTTGTGCATCTAGTTCCTTTAGTACTACCTGATTGATGAGTTCGGCTTCCTGGCTACCTGTAATAATATGAATAGGAACTCCCAGGGATGTTTTAATCCGACGGGCTACTTCAGATCCGTTGATAGCTTCACGCATGGCCGAGGTGGCACAAGCCTGAAAAGCAGTCACCTCATGCAAGTCAAACAGTAGCTTGCAGATATGAACAAACTTAGTCAGATTACTTTCTCTTTGGTCACCAATCGAGCCTCCATGAAAAACATCTTTGCCGAGTTGTAGCGGAAAACGGATATACTCCAATTTCTTGAACGTGACCTGATTATTATTGTGGAGCACCGAGCTGATCTGCATTCGGGCTGCGTTAGAACCTATATCAATAGCACCAAGTTTCATGCATAAATAAGAGGCGGATAGTTGCGAGGGATTTGATTAATAAAAAAAGATACAACAGATGTCTGTTGGGTGTTCCTCTGCGACGCCTGGCCAAAAATAGCATCTTTATTCCATGCTAAAAATGTTCGTATATTAAAATTTACATAATATCTCAAATACATGCATCTTTGATACAGTATTTTGTAGTATATTTGCCATGAACTTATCCAGAAAGACAGAGGGAATGGACCCGATGAAGTCTTAGCAACCTGTTCAATGATACGGTCTGATTCTTTGCAGACTTTTGAAAGACGGTGCTACTTTCCACCTTGAATCCATCTTTATTCAGGGATAGATAAGTGCAAGCAGACTTTTCTTCACAGCCTGCCTGCCTTTCTGGACATATAGTATACGAACGAAAGTGGTTTATTATTCATACTGCTATTGGCGATGAAACATGTTTTCTTTGGTATATTTTTAATACTATGTGTCGGGCAAGGACACTGTCAGACCTACCGCAATCTGGTACTGGAAGGAGGAGGCATCCGTGGCATTGCCTATGGTGGAGCTATTGCTGAGCTAGAACAACGGGGTTTGATGGACAGCATGCAGCGGGTAGGAGGGACTTCCGCAGGAGCCATTCAGGCAGCTTTGCTGTGTGTAGGATATTCGGCTACCGAAATAACCCAGCTTACCTACCAGATGCCTATCCGGAAGATGAACGACGGACGATACCTGGTTGTGGGAGGCTCCCAGCGACTGATGAAAAACTATGGCTGGTATAGAGGAGAAGCTTTTACACAGTGGTTGAAAACACAGCTTGCCGCCAAAACAGGCAACCCAAACCTCACACTAGGTGAACTGCACCAACTCACCCCACAGAAAGGTTTTAGGGATTTGTATGTGACAGGTACCAACCTTTCCCGGCAACGACTAGAGGTATTCTCCTATGAAACCCATCCGCACCTGAAAGTAGCAGATGCCGTTCGGATTTCAATGTCTATTCCGTTGTATTTCAGAGCCGTGCTAATGGATGAGTCTGGCAATGTAGTGACAAAACCAAAACGAAATCAACCAGTAGATGTACTCGTAGACGGGGGTATGCTGGCCAACTATCCCATTGACTTGTTTGATAAAAATAAATACCTAAGCCAGACTCATGCCGAACTTACAGACACTGCTTACGTACATAATCCCGAAACGTTGGGATTACGGCTGGATAGACCCGAACAAGTGAACTATGACCAGTCTCAGAAAGGACTGGCTCCATATGACATTGCCAGTTTTCGGACGTATATGACGGCTTTTTATACCCTTATGCTCGAAAGTGTCAATCGGAATCACCTGAAACCTGAAGACTGGCAACGCACCATAAGCATCAGTACGCTGGATATTGGGCCTAAAATTAAACGGGTGTCCAAGGAAGAAAAAGAACAACTGATGGCCAGTGGACAAGTAGGCGTACAATTGTTTTTTGCTAGCAGGAAGTAAGATCCATAAATTATTTGAAAAATAAAACGAACCGCTGTTCGGGGTTTGTAACCCGCATATGGGAATCAAAAATAAAATATCAGAGGGCTATTTGTACTTTCTGACTATGACTGTAGTAGATTGGGTAGATGTATTTACCCGACCTGTTTACAAAAATATTATTACCGATTCACTAAAATATTGTCAGAAGCACAAAGGTCTGGAACTGTATGCATGGGTACTCATGACTAATCATTTACATCTGATTGCTGCTGCACAGGAAGGGAAAAATCTATCAGATATTCTTCGTGATTTTAAAAAATTTACTTCTAAAGCTATTGTAAAAGCAGTGCAGGAAGAACCCGAAAGCCGAAGAGAATGGTTGATGTATAGGTTTGAATTTAATGGCACATGGCATCCCAAAACACAAGAGTATAAATTTTGGCAGGATGGAAATGAGGCCAAAGAATTATTTAGCTATACGTTTTGCTGGCAAAAACTGGCTTACATACATGACAACCCGGTTCGGGCAGGAATTGTAGAAGAGGCAGAACATTATCTATATAGTTCTGCCCGAAACTATGCAGGAAAACCTGGTTTACTGGACGTGATTGTGATTTGACACTGAATACTGGGATTGCAAATCCCAGTCAGTTTAGTTCGGGATTGAAAATCCCGAACAGCAGTGCAGAAACAGCAGTGCAGAACCGCTGTTCGGGGTTTGTAACCCCGAACCAAACTGCTCCGGATTTGCAATCCGCGAGCAAATACACACAAGAATAACACAGATTTAACTAATATGACTAACATCCGCGAGATTCTCAAACACCGCATTCTGATTCTGGATGGTGCCATGGGTACCATGATTCAACGCTACGGACTAACCGAAGAAGATTATCGGGGTGAACGTTTCAAAGACTATCCCCATGACCTGAAAGGCAACAATGACTTGCTTTCTCTTACACAGCCTCAGATTATTAAGGAAATCCATACCCAATACATGGAAGCTGGAGCGGATATTATTGAAACCAACACGTTTTCAGGTACGACCATTGCCATGGCCGACTACCACATGGAAGACCTAGTGTATGAACTTAATTATGAGTCAGCACGGATTGCCAAAGAAGCTGTTATAGAATTTAACGCCAAACATCCGGAACGTCCACGGTTTGTGGCAGGAGCCATTGGACCTACTAACCGTACCGCTTCTTTGTCGCCAGATGTGAACAATCCTGGATACCGGGCTATTACCTTTGACCAGCTAGTAGATGCCTATTACGAACAGACCAAAGCTTTGGTTGAAGGTGGGGCGGATTTGATCCTAGTCGAAACCATTTTTGATACCCTCAATGCCAAAGCCGCATTGTTTGCCATAGATTTATATTTTACAAATACCCCTGACTGCCAGCCCCTGCCTATTATGGTTTCGGGTACGATTACAGATGCATCGGGACGAACGTTATCGGGACAAACAACCGAGGCCTTCCTGACATCTGTCTCGCATTTGCCGCTGTTGTCTGTTGGACTCAACTGTGCCTTGGGAGCCGACCTGATGCGGCCTTACGTGCAGACACTGGCCAAAGAAGCTCCATTCTTTACTTCTGCGTATCCCAATGCTGGCCTTCCCAACGAGTTTGGAGAATATGACCAGACGGCAGATGAAATGGCGGAAATCGTAGAGGGATTTTTGCAGGACGGCTTTGTGAATATTATTGGAGGTTGTTGTGGTACCACACCCGACCACATTCGGGTCATTGCTGAAACTGCCGCCAAGTACCAACCACGCCTGTTGCCAGAATCTGACAAGAATATGAAGCTTTCTGGGCTAGAACCATTGAAAGTAACCAAAGAAACCAATTTTATCAATATCGGTGAACGTACCAACGTAACAGGGTCACGGGCATTTGCCAGAATGATAAAGTCTGGTGACTATGAAGCCGCTCTGAGTGTGGCCCGCCAGCAAGTAGAAGGCGGTGCACAGGTCATTGACGTAAATATGGATGAAGGGATGTTGGACTCTGTAGAGGTCATGACCGTATTCCTGAACCTGATTGGCTCTGAACCAGATATTTCCCGTGTGCCCCTCATGGTAGACTCATCTAAGTGGGAAGTCATTGAGGCTGGACTGAAATGTGTGCAGGGAAAATGTATTGTCAACTCAATCTCACTGAAAGAAGGCGAAGAAAAATTCAAAGAATACGCCCATAAGGTATTGCGGTACGGTGCGGCTACTGTGGTGATGGCCTTTGACGAACAGGGACAAGCCGACTCCTATGAACGTCGTGTGGAAATCTGTCAACGGGCCTACAACATTCTGGTCAATGAAGTAGGTTTTCCGCCCGAAGACATCATCTTTGACCCAAACATCCTGACTGTCGCCACAGGGATTGAAGAACACAACAACTATGCAGTAGATTTCTTCAATGCCACCCGCTGGATCAAAGAAAACCTGCCTTATGCCAAGGTTTCTGGAGGTGTGTCGAATATTTCGTTCAGTTTTCGGGGCAATGACCACGTCCGCGAAGCCATGCACTCCGCCTTCCTCTATCATGGCATCAAAGCCGGAATGGATATGGGTATTGTGAATGCGGGTCAGCTGGCTGTGTATGACGATATTGACAAAGAACTGCTGGAACTGGTAGAAGACGTGCTGCTAAACCGCAGAGACGATGCGACCGAACGGTTGATTAATTTTGCCGAAACTGTGAAGGCCCAAGGCAAAGAGAAAGTAGAAGAACTGGCCTGGCGTGCCGAAAATGTGCAGCAACGACTCACACACAGTCTGGTAAAAGGAATTGTGGATTTTATTGACCAAGACATCGAAGAAGCCCGCCACCTATATGCCCGTCCGATTGAAGTAATCGAAGGGCCACTCATGGACGGGATGAATGTGGTAGGAGATTTGTTTGGCGAAGGAAAAATGTTTCTGCCACAGGTAGTAAAATCGGCCCGGGTCATGAAAAAGGCTGTAGCCTATCTGTTGCCTTTTATTGAAGCTTCCAAAGAAGCCGGCACCAGTAGTTCGGCCGGAAAAGTACTCATGGCAACCGTCAAAGGAGACGTACACGACATTGGTAAAAACATTGTAGGTGTGGTACTTGGCTGCAATAATTATGAAATCATAGATTTGGGTGTGATGGTTCCGACAGATAAGATTCTGGAAGCTGCCCGCCGTGAAAATGTAGACATTATCGGACTCAGTGGCTTGATTACACCAAGTCTGGACGAGATGGTAGGCGTAGCCAAAGAAATGGAACGCAGAGGTTTTAACATTCCACTGCTGATTGGTGGGGCTACTACTTCACGTATCCACACAGCTGTTAAGATAGACCCACATTACTCAGGGCCAGTCATTCACGTGCTGGATGCCAGTCGGTCGGTGCCAGTAGCTGGTCGGTTGACGCAGAATGAGAAAACCCGTGAAGAAATTTTTACGGAAATTAAAGAAGAATATGCCAAGCTGCGGGTCGAACATGCGGGTCGTCAGCGGGATAAAAATTATGTAGCCATTGACAAAGCCCGTCAGAACCGGGAAAAGATTGACTGGGAAACCTCACCCATGTACACGCCTCGTTTCCTCGGCAATCAGTATTTTGAAGATTATGACTTGGCTGAAATTGCTAAGTATATAGACTGGACACCATTCTTCCAGACGTGGCAGTTGCAAGGAAAATACCCCAAAATATTCGACAACCCAGTCGTAGGGGAAGAAGCCCGCAAACTGTACAATGATGCCCAGCAAATGCTGCAAAAGATTATTGATGACAAATCACTGAAAGCCAAAGCTGTAGTCGGATTTTATCCCTGCAATGCAGTAGGTGATGACGTAATTTTGTATGACTTTGATGCAAAAACCATAGAAGTCCCCTGTGACAAACATGGCTCGCATACACATACCCGGTATTCAGTTCGGAATGAAAATGAGGCTACACAAACAGCTCAAGAACAGTCAGCCACAGCCGCAACAGATGCTCAGACAGTGATTCACTTCATGCGTCAGCAAGGACAGAAAGCGGCCAATCTGCCCAACATCTGCTTGTCTGACTATATTGCTCCCGTAGAAACGGGCAAGACTGATTATATCGGTGGCTTTGCTGTCACGGCAGGTATTGGCATTGAAGCCCTGCTAGAAGAATACGAAAAGCAACACGACGACTACAATTCAATCATGATTAAAGCCCTGGCCGACCGCCTCGCCGAAGCCTTTGCCGAGCTCATGCACGAACGTGTACGCCGCGAATTCTGGGGCTATGCTACCAACGAAAAACTCAGTAATGAAGACTTGATTTCGGAAGAATACCAGGGTATTCGTCCGGCTCCAGGCTACCCGGCCTGTCCTGACCATACCGAAAAACGAATCCTGTTCGACTTGCTAGATGCTGAAAGCCGTCTGGACATTGTCCTGACCGAAAGTTTTGCTATGTATCCAGCCAGTTCGGTCAGTGGCTGGTATTTCTCGCACGAAAAAGCCAAGTATTTCCCAGTAGGAAAAATAGCCAAAGACCAGCTCGAAGACTATGCCCAACGCAAAGGTATGACCATCGAAGAAGCTGAGAAATGGCTAGCTCCGAACCTGAACTACGATGCCTGAGATACATACCAATGATAGTTCTTTGCTAAAAAAGAACTATCATTGCTTGTGAAAAATGTACAACTTATGGAATTTAATATTGACTTAAAAGAACTGGCTGTCCGGGAGAGTGAACGGGTTGAATGGAAGGAAAATGGAGACGATATAGATATCATTCGGAAAATAGTAAAAACTATTTCTGCCTTCGCAAATGATATAGGAAACTTTGGCGGAGGATATGTAGTATGTGGTGCTAAAGAAAGTAAAGATGAGTATGGTTTTCCTAAATTACAGTTTACAGGTCTATCGGCCAGTAAACTGAAAGAAATTGAAGGAAAGGTTACACAGCATTGTCGTGAGTATGTAAGTCCTCCTGTTCTGCCTATTGTGCATGAAGTAGAAAACCCGATAGATAACAGCACTCGTATTCTCATTTTTGTAGTAGTAGCAAGCCCAGATGCACATGCATACAGAGACGGCACTACCTCTACCTATTATGTGCGTATTAGCCGGGAAACCAGAGAAGCCAGGAATGGTGTTCTGACTCAATTACTTATTAAAAAACAAAAAATAGAGTACTTTGATAAGCGTGTAAATAGCCATGCTACTCAGGCAGATGTAGATGTGCTTTTGTTTAGAGACAGCATGCAGGATATGGGCTTACTTGTACCAGAGCGGTTACTGGAAGATTATTTCTCAGATACAGAGCAAATTGCGGAACTAGTAGCTCCTCTGTTTGTTAAATCTGGTCTGGATAGTATTCTGAGACCTAGAAACTTTACGTTATTGCTGTTTGGCAAGAAACCAAGCATTACCAAATTATATCCGGAGGCATATACTGTTTTTTCTATATACAAAGGTACAGATAGAAGCGAACCTACAGCAGAAAGACATACATTGACAGGAAGCCTGATAGAACAAGCAAGAAAAGTAATAGACTTGCTGAATACACAAGCTTACACAGCCTTTGATAAAACCAGCACAAAACCTAATCAAGTTAAATACCCCATTCGTGCTTTGCAAGAGGCTGTTGTAAATGCTATTGTACATCGTGACTATGAAATACCCGACCCTATCCGGATTACGGTTTTTTCTGATAGAATAGAGATTAAATCACCTGGAGCACTGCATTGGGGTGTAGACAAAGAAAAATTTCTGCAAGGAAAATCCAGTGCCAAATGGAGAAATCAGAGCTTTGCGTATTTGTTCAATAAGTTACAGTTGGCTCAGTCAGACGGGCAAGGGATTCCGACTATTTTTCGTACCATGCGTGAAGAAGGGTGTCCGGAACCCATATTTGAACTAGGAACAGAAAGCGTGACATGCATATTACCCGCACATCCTCGCCACCAACTTATTCGGGAACAGCAGGAAATTCAGGATAAAATCATTTTGGAAAGATATCCAGAAGCTAGAGAACAGGTATTACGATTACTGGAAAAGGATGCCTATAATTTCCGGACGCTGGATTTATATTGCGAAATTCTGGCTAAACTGAATCAGCCCAATGAACTAGTAACGTTTCTGGAAGAAAAGAAGATAGATTTTTATTCGGTTCAGACCCATACATTGCTCACAATGGCAGAGATTTTGAGCGGCGAAAAAGAAAATACGCATCATCAGGCTCTGGCTGCCAGGGTCTTATCAGTGGCACTCTCCGGTAAACTAGAAGAAGGGCAACTGATAAAAGCAGTGGTAAATCTCAAGAAAATAGGCGAACCAGAGGAAGTAGTGAAGTTGGTAACCGATTCCCTTCTTAGATATCCTGCATTGGCACATAACTCTACTTTATTGGAGAAACGAGCAACTGCCAAAATGGATCTGGCTAAGAAATGTATTCATACCGCCAGAGACATTAGAAGTAGTCCTAAAACCAAGGCAAGAGCTTGGGAGATGTGCAGGCAACTATTGGAAGAAGCTGAACAAGATCTAAGAAAAGCCTTACAACATGCGGAAAACCCCAATGAAAAATTTTTCATTGAAAGTGATTTGAATTTTCTGGATAGGCTCAAGCAATCGTCCAGAAAACCATCCAAAGGCTAGCAAACAGAAGTTTAGAATGGTATTTTCTGCTTATTTGACAAATGTCACGCGTTTGATTTTCTGATGTTCCACTTCATAGATTGCTACTGCCTGAAAGGTTTTTGTACCCGAGCGTACATTTTCCTTGTCTATGACCTTATTATTAATCACAATCCGATTTTCAATTTTACAGTATAGATTAGGTGTACTGGCAAAGAATCCCTCATAATGTTTTCGCATGTCCTCTTTTCCTTTCATTACTACCTTATCTCCACGGATTAATTCTATGTCGTCGGCATAAGTGGCCAAGAATGCCTCAATGTCACGGGCATTGTAAGCATTGACTTGGCGTTGGACAATCATTTCTGCACTTTCGGAGATCAGCGTATCTACGGCAATTGCTTGGCCGTTTTTGAATACCATTTCAATAGAATTCAGATTCAAAAGGGTGTCCAGAGGGTTTTTTCGTAACAACAACAGGTCAGCTTGTTTGCTTTTCTCAATAGACCCCAGACGGTCAGCCAGTCCAAACCCAATAGCAGCCTGAATCGTGGAAGCTTTTAGTACATCTAGGTTGGAAATTCCTGCTTTTCGCATGGTCTCTAGTTCTGGCAGATAAGAAGACGCATGTTGAGTGCCAATGTTTCCAGCATCTGTTCCCGTAGCAACCCGAATACCTGCCTGAACCAGTTTTTTAAGATTAATCGCAGCAATAGAATCTGCCTGAATAGAGGCTGCCCAACGTTTTTGGGTACGCATCCATTGAATCCAGCGAGGCAATTCAGCGGTTGGAATACCTTCCATGTCTTTCAAGGTTCCATAGGACATAGGATTGGCCCAGGTTAGATCTTGTCTATGAGGAGCATACATACCCATAAATGCTTGGTCGTAATTAAAGCCTACTAGCAGCGTGGGGACATAGGTGATCTGTTTGTCTCTCAAGACCTTCACAAACGAATCTGGAATAACTACATTCGTAATACTATGTACCAGAATACTAGCTCCTGCCTCTACCGCAAGTTGGGCTGTTTCCAGTTCTGTGGCATGGACAACCAGCTTCAGACGATGTGCAGCGGCCAATTGTCCAATGTGTTTCACCAGTGGAAATGACTCAACAGCCGGATGTTGCGGATTGGCTATAAACCAGACTTTAATAAAATCGGGTTTATAGGGAAGCATCCGATGAAACAGTGAATCAGCGGCTTGTGTAGAACTTATCTCAATGATGGGCGGATCGTTAAGTGCCAGTTGAGGGCGAGATACCATAGAAAATAACGGCCCTGTGACCAGTATATTAGGCGACACTATCTGTTTGCTCAAACTGTCTCTGATCTGAAAATTGGAAAAAGGCCCCCCCACATCTACAACGGTGGTAATGCCCAGCCGTAGGTAACGTTGCAGGTAGTCATGGGTATTGGCTAGTCCGGTGGCACGTTCCTGTTCGTAGGGTACTTTTTTGCGTAGGTCAATCACATCCGGACGGGTATATAAACCACCAGACTGAAAAAAATGTATATGTGTATCTATCAGTCCGGGTAACAGATATTTTCCGGTTCCATTGATAAGCGTAGCTCCTATGATCGGTTTCAGGTTCTTGTCAGCTCCCAGCCATTCAATCCGTCCGTCTGACAATACAACTGACTGTACCTGTACCTTGCCTGTATTGACATTAATCACTCCAACATTCCGGATCACTGTTTTTTGTGCCCAGATTGGAAAGAAGGTAAGTAGCAGGAAAAAGAATATAACTGTCTTTTGCATAGGTTAAGAAAATAATTGAGTAGTTATAGAGATTACAAGTTCTGCCAAAAATAGATATTTTTTCTAAAGGATTTTTCTTCCACTGTGTAAGGGTATTCCCACTAGGTTGTCTAGCTTTCCCTATGACCATCCGCTTCATCAACGATCCATACATCAAAATCCTCAACTCTGTGAACGTTTCAGACTATGAAACAAATCTTATTGCAGAAAAAGAAAATAGACCAGAATAAGGAATATTTCTGGATTTAGGAAGGAATAGCTATGGAAACGGTTATAAAAACGACAGGTTTGAGCAAGAGGCAGTGAAAAAGCTGGGGAAAGTATGAAAAATACCTCCATTGGGGTATTATAGAGTGAGAGGGGAATGTGGATATTTGGCAGTATATATACTTGCATTTATTTCAAAAAAATGGAGGTATAGACGCAATGGATATTTAAAATAAAAGTTAAAATTGCGGTTTATACGGATGTTGGCGGTAAGTTTAACGAACGACCGTGTAAACCTGAATGACAATGGAATTTAAAAAATATAAAACAACAGACAAATGAGAAATATCGCACTGATGGCTTTAATAGTCGGACTTTTATTTGTAATAAACTCTTGTTGCACAAAAAAAGGTTGTATTGGGGCTGACGAAATTTATGAAATCAATTTTTACAACTTCTCCAAAAATGACCTCGACACAATTACAATAATTAGCTATTCAAAATACTCAAACTTTTCGACTATAATTGACAGTTCCGTTACTCGGGCGAGTAACTTGGGGGACTATTTTTCTGCATATACAAATAACAGAATAAATACAGACCTTGACTATAAAATCAAATTAGTTAGCACTGGACAAGTTTTCACGTTGACAGAGTTTGAAATTGAAAAAGAAGGCTGCAACTCTTGTTTCCCTTACCGACCAGAACATGATTTTTATAATAAATTAAGTGGTTATCAACTGAATGGACAAAAACAAACAGGAAGCCAAATTAAAGTTTACAAATGACAATTTCACTTGGACAAACTTAAATGAAGGAAGAAAACCTACCGCTAACAGTACCTACCCAAAAGTGGCGGTTCTGTGGTTAAATCAAGCTTTGTGCTTCTATCAAAGTTTGTGCTTGGTTGAGAGTGAAGTGCTTCGAAATCGCCACCTTCGCCAAGCCCAAAAACGTGTGTGACTTGAGTCACACTTTTTTTTTTTAAAAAAAAAAAAGTGTGCGAACTGTAAAACAGATGGAAGACATTTATCAATTAAGGAAATTTTATGCGGAGCTCAAGCGAAACGAGTGGCTGATAAGCTTAATCGAGAAATGAACTGGCCTTCCGCC
>JACCDR012543663.1_pt1 | contig 14165 bp, 37 predicted proteins | sample 7446431 | NCBI WGS metagenome assembly JACCDR01 (sample SAMN15323443, study PRJNA562643) | freshwater metagenome | isolation source: river surface water | place: USA:Blue River Watershed | collected 2017-08-17 | reverse complement strand
GACATATCATCCTTTCCGATTGTTGCTCTTACTTTAGAGAATTTAGGTTTTCTACCGTTCAATTCTTTTTTAAATTCTTCACTAATAGCTGTTGCTTGGCATACAAAGCAATGATAACTACCATCATCGTATACAGCTTTACCATCTGAAGAACCGCATGATTCACATGCTGTGTGCTTTACAAAGTGCGCCAAAAATCATACTCCTGAAGTTAGTTAATAATCACGTAGTACTTTCGTTGCAAAGAAACGATTGTACTCACGACTTCCGAAGTATAGCACACAATAATCGTCCGATTTGTGCTTCATTTCAAAAATTTCATACCGATAGCACCAATCACCATTGGACCAAAGAAAAACATCTTCCATATCTACTGTTTTATTATCTTCGGATTGCTTCATGTTATTCTCCTGTTAATTTTAGGCGCTACTATTCTTCTCACGCAGCTTGGCTTCGATAGCACGGGCGAACCGGTAATCTTCGTCGTACAGGCAGTGTTCGTGTAACTCCTCATCCGTCAGCCCCACCCACTCGCGCTGCGGCTGGGGTGCGGTGTAGAGGGGCGTCCAGCCCTTTTCTGCGGTGTATAGGGCTACCGTTTCTGGCGGCCATTGCAGGTTTCTCACCTGAACGTGCCCACCCGTGTGCATCCAAGCCACCGGCTCCCCCGGCGTCAGCGCCTGCTCGATTTCGCGCTCCAGTTCGTGGCTGACTGGGTGGTGGTGTTGTGCCTCCAGCGCCTGCTCGATGCGATAGATGGCCGGTGCAATCAAGCCGTCTGCAAACTTGGCCTGATCCTTGACGACGCCCTCAGTCAACTGGTGGTATGCGTGGCGCAAGTCGGCCACTGCTTTTTCGAGTTGGTTCATGTCTTTTCTCCTGCCCGTGTCGGACGCACTACCGGCAGACCACACAGTTCAAACAAATCGCACGCAGCAAGATGCGTGTGGTAGCGGCCTTTGGCGGTGTGCAGTTTCTTGACTGCGGCCTCCAGCTTCTCGATGCGGCGCAGGCGTTCTCCTGCCATCGTGTGCTGCCACTCATGGGCTTCGTGCAGCCTACGAAGTTCGGCGGCGGCGTCAGCGGTCAACTGATTCCAGTGCTCATCGTTCATGTCGTCCATGAGTTCATCAACCAGCTTCAGCGCCAGCGGTTGTTCAGTTGTCATGTGTTGCTCCTTGTGCGGATTGACTCAGCACAAGACCTAGCTGAATCTGCTTTGTAGTCATATCTACCATCATAAGCCCCTTGTGCGCTTTCGTTCCAACATTCAGCCCATTCGTCGCACTCTTTCGCACACGCCTCACGCTCACGCTCGGCAACGAGGGTAGCGAAGCGTTCAATAGCCGCATCCGAAACCCCCCCATGCGGTGTCTACGTCCACGCCAGCCTCCCGCGCTAGGCGGATGATGTCGTCGCGTGTCATCCCCAAGCCCTCCCAATCATGAACCCAATAGTGATCATTGAACCAGCAAAGATTCCCACAGATATAATCTCTCCAAGCGACCATCCTGAAGGCTTTGTATCTTCCAATAGTGTTTCTTCTTTAATCATATTTACTCCTTACTTGGACTCAGGTACTGCTACGATCTTGCAGAATTGTGTACGGGGTAGATTAAGTTCGCAGTCATCTTTCATCTGCATAATATCGGAACGAAACTTGTAAACAGGGATACTGATCAAAGCATCAAGTAGAATACCGAAACCTACACAAGCTACGATAACGAATGGTGTTTTCATTTTTCAATCCTTTTCATTGCTGTTGAGAACATGAGTGAAGTATACCATGAGATTTTGTGCTGAAGTATCATAACCCTCTGTTCTAGTCAACTTTTCATCAAGACCTGATACTACTGTGCCGAATTGTCTTAATGTGTCAATTGAGTCTTGAGCAGCATCTCTACATCCCTGATCGTACGCAGCTTTCAACCATAAGATCATACTTTTTGCAAGTGCTTCCTTACTTGTGAATGCGTCTAAAGAATCTAGAAATCTTTCACTACGTAGTGAATAACCTTCAAGCTCGTTAAACCATTCGTTAAAACTTTGATTGTAGTTTTTAATCTCTGAATTCTTTTGCATAATTAACTCCAATGCCTTATTACACCAGCAACAATTACTGCGTTAGTCACTACAGCTTGTAGTAGAATTACAATTCGTATAAAAGCTATTTTGTTAGCTTCATTGTCATCTCGACCTTGCTTTTCACCCAAGGCTTTAGCAAGTAATCTAAACATCATGCTTTATTCAGCACAGTGATAAGCATATTAACAGCCTGAACAACCATCATTTGCTCTTGAGGATGAAGGTCATCCCACTTTCGAGAGCTACCCCATTTAGTAGCCATAGCACTATAAAACTTTTCTAAATTAGACATCATTACTCCTTAATTCGAATTTTATTTTGCTTTCTGTATTTCTGTTCAGTCAAGAATATAATCTCAACAATAGAATGACGAATGTGCCATTGAGTACTCAAAATATTCTCAATATGTTCATCTGTCATTTTAGACAAAGCAATGAATTTCTTTGGTTCATTACCTGTTTTACCGTAAGTACCCCAAAAAGGATAATCCCTGATTTCAAGTAAAGAATTGTCAGGATCATCTGAACTAAACCATTTACTTTTATCAATATAAGGTACTTTGTTAGTTGATCTACGGATACAAAAACCAGTACCGTCATTCATATAAAACTCACCAGACACTACATCCAAATGAGTTTTGTAATCATGATTTGTTTGGCACCAAAGCACTGTACCATCTGGTGTTTGGATGGCATTATACACACAATACAACATGGTTAACCTTTCAGATATTTGAAATTTTGATGTTACGGATCATACCATACTGCTCACTCTTACGCATGATAGACGAAGCATGAATCTTGGCTGCATCGGACGTAGTTGGGAAACTCTTCTCTACCCAACCGATACCATTGACGTTCTCTTCATAGGAAACTTTATGTGTGTAACCAGCTTTAACCAAAGAAATCTTACGCATGTTTAACCTTTCATGATTGAACCAGATTGAAGTATAGCACGAAACCATAAGAACTCTAATTGTTTTTCTTAATGAAGAACTCTAAGCTGATTAACTTAAGTTATAACTTATATTTATAAAATAAATTGATTCTTAGATTTTGATTCCTGAGTTTGTCATCCCTCGCTTGTCCCCCTCTGCCCCCTTACCCCCTTTCGTGATTATAAACCGAACAACTTGGTAAAGTCAAGCTTGTTGTGCAAAAAGTTTTTTCATAAAAGTCTTGCAACTTGGCTTTTTTTGGTGTAAACTTTAGTCCTCACTTCGTTAAACACTATGAAAGGACATAACATGCTTAACAAAACTATGTTTACAAAAATCTGCGAACAGATGCAAATGACTGCTCGTGAGCGCGAGTTTGCTGCTCTGGTTTGGACTGCTGCTGAGTCAGCAAGTTATGGTCAGAGTACTCAACTCGCAGCACTACTTAAGCAGGAAACACAACCAGTTTCACTTGGTACTGATCTGAGCAAGAGTGACTTGCAGTTCATGAAAGTAATCTTTTCAGGAGCTTTGCAGTTTATCAGCATGGTGCAGCATGATCTAAAAAATAAGTCCCAAGAACTTTGGCAGAACTCTGACAAGAACAACAGTGAAACTAAACCTGCGTTTATTGAACTAAATAAGGTTCGAACTGCACAACGAAAACTTAAAGTAAAAGCAAAGAAGATTTCAAACCTTCAGCATAAGATCAAAAAGATTCTTTCGGAGTAATCATGTCAAGAGTAAAGAGTTATTACTGGAAGCTGATAGAAACTGAAGAAACACCCCTCAATAATACCCCTAGAACGCATCAGAACGAGCTAGGAGCGTTCGAAATGAAAAACCAAGGGGGTAGCTTAGGTCAGCTACGAAATAAGCTTAGAGAGCGTTTTAAACGGTTTAAGAAGGTGCAATAACTTATCATGAGAAAGCGTTATAATCTTGTAGCAACTTGCTTCGATAGAAAAGGTAAGATTCTAGGGTCAGGTACGAACGATTATAACCGTTCTCATCCTTTGATGAAGCATTTTGCTTGCAAGGCTGGAGAGTCAGATGCTAAGATATGGATTCACGCAGAACTAGCTGCTGTGCTTGATTCTGGTCGAAAGAATATTGACAGTATTCTGGTTCAGAGGTTTCACAATAATGGTAATCCAGCCAATGCTATGCCCTGTCCTACTTGTCAAGAAATGCTAAAAGCTTTTGGTGTAAGATTGATTAAATACACAACAGAAGAAGGGATTAAGGAATGCCTAGTCAGTTAAAATTAGATATTTCATGTATGAACAGTGGACAACAACCAAAATCTGACGCAATGAAAGCATTGCTTGCAAATACTGTTAAACGCAAACTGTATTTGGGTGAACATGATTGGGTTATTGTCCATCATTTCACAGATAGACCAAACGGTGTTCAATTAGAATGTGAAATTCGATATGAATATATTGATGAAGGTATAGAATTTTTAAGAATTTATTTGGAATAAATATGCCTAGTCAATTTGAACTTGATGGTGTGTATATGCACACAGCAATGAAATACGCTCAAATGTCAAAAGCAATCAGAGCTAAAGTTGGCGCAGTACTCATTACCAATACTGGTGTGATAATTCCGGGTTTTAATGGAACCCCTGTTGGATTAAATAATGTCTGTGAAGAGTGGTTTACTGAACTGGAAGATCATAAGATTGTAACAAAGAACAGAACCAAACCAGAAGTCATTCACGCTGAGTTGAACGCAATCCTGAAGGCAGCTAAAGAAGGTATTAGTTGTTTAAACGCAACAGTTTATGTCACTTTATCCCCCTGTGTTCAGTGCAGTGCTATGTTGATCAACGCAGGGATCAAAGAACTGGTGTATAATCAGGTCTACAGAGACACCAAAGGTCTTGAGTTACTTCAACAAGCTAACGTAAAAGTAAGGAACTATCATGAATGAAGATAAACGCTGGTTTGCAACAGACCCTAAGCACTTTGAAGGAAAGAGTATTTCTGAACTTCAAAAGCGTTTAGCTGACGCTAATGATTTTGCAATGAAACATCCTGATTTTGAATTCGGATGGCACAATGAGTATCGTCAGGAACTTAAGCGCAGAATTGCTGAAATGATTGGAAAAAAGAAATGAATTTTAAAAATGATGTGATTGACTGTTCGATTCAAAGTTTGAAAAGTGCAGGGTTTGCTTATGCTGAGTCGTTTCGACCTCTTCTAGAACAAATATATGAATGCGGGTATAGTGAATGCCGTAGAAATATCGAAGAAGCGGAAGCAATCAGAAAATACTCAGCTATTGCTGCTGAATATAATGACGGTTTCTTTACTCCTGTGCGTTAATTACTGAAAGAACTTTATGAACAAACGTGAACTACTTGAACTGGCTGCAAGGGCTGCTGGGTACACATTGAAATGGGGCGAGGTATTCATTGTCGGCGACGATGAAGTTGATTGCACCGATATTACTTATGTCGTGTCAGGTCAACATGATGAAGCAGATTGGCATTGGGACCCCCTCACAGACGATGGAGATGCGCTGCGGCTGGCAGTGAAGTTGGAGATTGACGTTGTGCATGCACATGGCACTCGCACTGCGGTGGCTGAAAACACAAGCGGTTATGTGGCAGAAGGATCAGACCCCTATGCTGCAACACGGAGAGCAATCGTCCGCGCAGCCGCTGAGATCGGGAAGGGAATGAAATGAACGAACGAATCCGAGAACTTGCCGAACGAGCAATGCAGCAAGTATGTACTGAACGAACTGTCAAAGGTCAGATTGAGCGCGTATGGTGTCCTGATCAGTATGATCAGGTTTTTGCCGAGTTGATTGTGAAAGAATGTATAACTTTGATTGAACCTTCACAAGAACACAGAAACGATGCTAGTTGGGGTTATATTGCCGGAGAAGAAGGTGTACAATTACTTGATTCTTTAGTAGTAAAGATTGAAAAACACTTTGGAGTTGAATGATGTCAGCAGACAACACAGTTGTAATTCTCCAAACTTGGAGTAAGAAAAAGTCAAGTCGATTGGGATATTATGAAAATACTGAACCTTTTAAGGTCTATCGAGTATTTCATACCCAAGCATGGGATAACTTTGATTGGTACAAAGAAAATCAACCGTATAATGTAGGTGCGTATTTGCTTTCAGAAACAAAAAATGCTCCTGTATATACGGACTTTCGTGAAGCATTTGTATACGCTTCATTTCTGTACGAAGAGTATAAATACGTCGAATACGGAATTCATGTAGTTGAAACAGAATATTATTTGATTAATGATTAGTAATTGAAAGGTAAAATTAATGACAATCACAGCTAAAATTATCGCAGATAGTATCAATCAAAATGGTACACGAATCACAACTATGGAACTGGAATATCCTCGTTTCATTCATGCTGAAGTGATGACGCATCGTATGTTCAGTCGCAATTCAGCAAGCAGTCGAGCTATCCCTGTTGCAAAAGTAATTGAACAAGTCAAGACTAACCCTGCTGTACCTATTCATTGGGGTCGCAATCAATCAGGTATGCAAGCTAAAGAGCAATTGACTGGTCCATCTAAATCTGTAGCTGAATATTTGTGGAGAAAAGCCGCTGAACAAGCTGCTGAGTTTGCTAGAGATTTAACTAAATGCGAATTGCACAAGCAAGTAGTAAATCGTATTCTAGAACCATTCCAAACAATGAAGGTTATTGTTACTGCTACAGAATGGAATAATTTCTGGTGGTTGCGTGATCACCCCGATGCTCAACCTGAGATTCAGAAATTGGCTAGAGTAATGAAAGGTGAATACGATAAATCACAACCTCAATTACTGCATGAAGGTATGTGGCATTTACCTTATGTTGAAACATCAATCATTCAAATTGGTAATAAGATGATTCAGCAATATTACACCGATGTTGATGGTGAAAATGAAATTTCACTTGAACAAGCCATTAAAATTAGTTGTAGTTCATGTGCCCAAGTATCGTACCGTAAACTAGATACTTCTATTGAAAAAGCTGAAGATATTTATAAAAAGCTGGTAGAATCTGAACCAGTACACGCAAGTGCTTTCGAGCATGTTGCTAAGTGCATAGACACACATAACAACCTCAATTGGGAAGACGGTTGGACTCATGGGGATCGCTTTGGTAATGTGTGGTCAGGTAATTTCCGAGATTGGATTCAGTATCGTCAACTTATCCCTAACAACGCAAAGAAAGGTTAATCATGATTCAACAATTAGACATTGATCACATCAAAGAACTCGATCTGGTGCAACCCGTACCAGTTGGTAAACTATACGAAGGTGCATTTTTTGCACTGACTGATTCTAACCCAATTGAGATTTACAAAGTAATTGATAAACTGATGGATGTAGGAATGACCATTACACTGAACATGAAATCAGGTATGACTCATAATTTTCCAAATACATATCACGTATGGAGGTACGTATAATGCCAAAATTAGGATCAGGAATGAATCTTGAAATTCCAAGTGACTTTTCATTAAATGAAGGTCGTAATAAATCCAAGAGCTATCAAGAACTTCTGCGTCTGATTGCTAAGTCTTCTGACTATAACCTCTATGAAGTAGAGGATATTATGAATCACTTTGTTGCTCACGTACAACAACTTCTACGAAAAGGTGAAATTGTCAAGGTTTCTGGTCTAGGAGTGTTTAAATCGAGTACAATCAAACCTCGCACGATGCCTATGGGTCTTATCGGTGAAGCCAAACAAATTGGTGAAACAAAGACTGCTAGGTTCAAACCTTCAACTGAGCTAACCAAAGCAATTCGACAACAACCTGATGAAAGTTCAAGCTAATACTACTGACTTTTCTATTCCTAGAAACTGGCCGTTTAAAACATACAACGGTCAGCAAACGCAAGAGTCCCTTGATCTTGAAAAACTTAGACTATACAAGTCAAGAAACCCAATCAAGGATTCCATTGACCAACTTGAGGAAGCACTATTTTGATGCAAGAATTTAACTACAATCATCTTGATTATCTTAAAATTTACAACACTAGTCGTTTGCCTTCTTATATCCGTAACTTAGCAAAAGATTTAATTCAGTATCAATATGTTGTAACTGGTGATTTCTTTGAGTCAATGGATGATGTAGAAATCGCAGAGCTAGTTAATACAGTAGAAACTGTTCACGCTAAGAATACCGATCAGATGCACCAGTTTATTGTAGAGAGTGAACAAGCTGAAACTGACCTTCAAAATCTAATTCTGTTTGCTATGCTACTTGCTGCTGGCGAAGGTGAATCAGAGATTATTTCTGAAAATATTTCTGATTACGTGACAGGTGCTACTGTACTTATTGCTGTAGAATCTCTGCATCGTAAAGGTTTAGCTATTGCTCACCGCAAGAATTATTCTGTGCTAGATGGAAGTAAACCGATTGCTGAAAGGATTTCTAAATGAAAGTAAATTTTGGTAAGTATCCTTCTTCTCGTTCAAAGAAAGAACGGGTGGTTAGTATCAAGATTGATCCTTGGGATACTTGGAGTGCAGATTGGACAATTGCAGCCGTTGCTTACCCATTGTTGGTTCAATTAAAAGAAACTAAACACGGTGCCCCTTATGTTGATGATGAAGATGTACCAGAAGGTTTAAATCTACGTAGTACAGAAGCTGAACCAAAAGAAAATGAATACGATGTTGACTCCAATCATTTCAAACGATGGGATTGGGTAATGGATGAAATGATTTATGCAATGAAAGAAATTTCAGAAGGTAAACCTACATCTGATTCATTCTATGATTATTCGGAGTGCCGTGATGATGACGGTGTAATTCAGCAAATTACCAAGATTAAACTTGATCGTGAAGGTCTAGAAAAATACGAAACGCGAGTAAATAACGGCTGTGTTCTGTTTGGTAAATATTTTCAATCTCTATGGGACTAAAATTGAAATCTAAGAAAACTCAAATGCAAGATAATTTTGATCCATATTCTAATTATTCGGAGTACAGTATAGAATCCGTAAGTCAAAAAGACGAAGAAGAAATCATTGATCTTTTGTACAGAGATAGGCTACCTAGAGGTATTAGTCAAGAGTCTAGTTCAGATAGTTTTTATTAAAAGGAGTAAACATGAAATACGTTGTTAAGTTCACCAATGGTTATTGGAAAGTATTCAACACCGAAGCTTACGAAGATGTAAGCATTCACAACTTGCGTTCTGAAGCAGAGGTTCACGCTCTGCGTCTTAACAGCAAAAAGCAATGATAGATAAAAACTATCGTTGGTATATCTAGCGATAGTTTTTTTAAATGAATGCGTTCTGAATTCTTGTCAAAAGTATCGTACAATCTGCATCAGAACAGCAAATGTTCTGCTTAACTTAATCACTAGGAGTTTTAAATGCAAACTGAAGTTCTCATCATCCGCAGCACTCTTTCTCAGCGTCTATTTGATGTAGTACGGATTGATTACAATAAAGAAGATGTAGAGGTTCTTGAAAAGGGTTTGAGTTTTGAAGATGCAGTTGGTGCAGCAGAAATGCACAAGGAAGAAGTCGCAGCTTAAATAGAGGTATATATGCAAAGTTCTTATATGAAAAATAAAAATTCCAAACGTCGAAACACTGACGAATGGGGTGATGTTTCGGATTATCGAAAAGCTAAAAAACGCAAAGAAGATGATTATTCGAAACAGCGCAAGCAAAAGCGAGGTGAAGACGAATGAAATACGGTATGGATTTGATAAAGTGGTTAGTCGTTATTTCTGTAATAATCTCATTGGTTTTCTTCAGAATTAAAATGGATGAATCTCTTTTGAATCCTAGTAAGACAAACGTTGCATCTGGTTCAGTGCAGCATTCTCCATATAAGTATGATCGAAAACAATTTGAGTGCATCAGGCAAGCGTTATGGCATGAATCCAGAGGTGAAGGTGCTGAAGGTATTAAAGCTGTAGCTGGTGTAATTGTCAATAGGGTAAAGAGTGGTATTTATCCTGATGACTATTGCAGTGTAATTCATCAACCTAAGCAATTTAGTTATGTTCATGAATTGCAATCTTCTGGAAAACCTTTGAGTATTGATCCAAAGAAAAATGAAGTTGAGACATTGAAATATATAGACGATGTATCAATTCAGGTTTTAACTGGTTCTTTTAAGAATCCGTTTGATAAATCAGTGCTGTGGTATCATGCTAAATATGTAAAACCTAAATGGTCTAAAGTTAAACAAAAAGTAGCTACAATTGGTAGTCATTTATTTTATAAAAAACATAATGCTTAACTGCAAATAGTAACACCGAGAATAACCTTGCACTTAGTAGGGTTACTCTCGGTTTTTCTTTTCTTGTGATATACTTGAGGCATCTTAACTAAGGAGAAAAGACATGACCGACCAACTGAAACAAGCAGCGCAGCAGGCGCAACTGGTTTTGCAAGAACACATCCGAAACAACTACGAATCGGTGGCGCAAGAATTGATTGACGTGGAGTTCGCCCTCCGCGCCGCCATCGAAGCCAAGCTGCGCGAGAAGAACGGAGGAACCAAATGACGAAGCCAATCCAATGGAACGGTCTAACAAAAGGCGACGTAATCGAAGTGGCCTACAACGTCAAGCGCGAGCATGGGCTTACGGTTGACCCAAAAGACGGACAACTGAATATGCGGGCATTCTCCAAGATCATGGAGGCCACTGAAAAGATACTAAAGGAACGCAATGGGGGTGGGGTATGAGCCAGCCCGACTACACGCCGCAGGACCACTGGGAAGCATGGGCCAACAAGACAGCACCCCAGCCGCAGCACAAGCAGGAGCCGGTGGCAACCAAAACCGAACAGGGAATTACGCTGCACGTTGGCTGGGACGACTTGCCCACTGGCACAAAGCTCTACCAATCGCCGCAGATACAGGAACCACAAGAACCTGTGTACTGGGAGTGGCGCTGGTTTGACGAAAGCCCATACACGGTCACATCAGGGCAGTGGAGCGAATGGAAGCGCGTACAGCCGCGCAGCGCATTGCAGACTTTAGATGATGCCCTCAACGAGTTCCGGGCCTACATCACCAAGGGCAATCGGTACGAACTCCGGGCGCTCTACACCGCGCCCCAGCAGCGCGAGTGGGTGGGGCTGACGGATGAGGAAATCAGAGCATTGCTCATACTACCCGGCGGCAGACCGCGCACCGCGATTGAACTAGCCTACGCCGTTGAAGCCAAGCTGCGCGAGAAGAACGGGAGAGCATGGGGATGAACATCCGCGCCCTCATAGACGACTGACCGCGCCGCAGTGGTGGACACCAACATCCACTGGATAGACGCAGCCACACAACCCCCACCACTCAACGCCAAACTGCTGTGCATCAACCGCAAGCAAGGCATTGCAGTGCTGTCCACATGGATACCCAGCCACGGGTTTACTCACTGGGCACCGCTGCCTGTATGGAAGGATAAGACATGAACCAGATCAAATATCGATACACGGGCGACGTTTTGTATGAGTACGAGGACGGTATGTCTTTGCGGCACGCCCTCGAAAAGGCGACGAGAGAAGGTGCCAACTTGTGTGGTGCCAACTTGCAGGGCGCCGACTTGCAGGGCGCCAAATTGTGTGGTGCCGACTTGCAGGGCGCCGACTTGTATGGTGCCAACTTGTGTGGTGCGTACTTGCAGGGCGCCGACTTGCAGGGCGCCTATTTGCAGGGTGCCAACTTGTGTGGTGCCAAATTGCAGGGTGCCGACTTGTATGGTGCCAACTTGTGTGGTGCGTACTTGCAGGGCGCCTATTTGCAGGGCGCCTATTTGCAGGGTGCCAACTTGTGTGGTGCCAAATTGCAGGGTGCCGACTTGCAGGGCGCCAACTTGCGGGGCGCCTACTTGTGGGGTGCCAACTTGTGTGGTGCCGAAAAGCTTATCGGAGAGCAGCCAATTTTGCAGGTCGGTCCTATTGGGTCTCGTGCCGACTACCTGACCGCATACATCACAGATCAAGGGTTGCGCTTTGATGCCGGATGCCAGCGGCAAATCACGCGAGAGGTGTTTGAGGTACTCTTATATGAGACGCATGGCGACAACATCCATGCAAAAGAGTACCGCGCTGCACTGGCTCTGATTGATGCGCACGCTGAAATTTGGGGAGCCGAAGAATGAACCAGATCGACAACATCATGGCGCTGGCTGACAGCTTTGCTGAGTATCGTGACCACTCTGAGTATGTCCACGCACGCCAAGCCCTCCGCGCCGCCATTACTCAGGCGCTGACGCCGGGGGAGCCGGTTGGTGACGATAGGGTAATGACGGTCGTGTACCGCGACCCAACAAAGGACGATGTGCAGTCGTTCATGGATCACCCAAAGGCAGTCTGGTTTGGGTGGTGCCATGCGCCATACCAACGCGATGATGCTCGGCGGCGACTGGAAAAAGCCACCGCACCCCAGCCGCAACCCAAGCAGGAGCCAATACAAACAACTGGAGAAACAAATGTTGAATTGGTTTTTTATTCAGACGATGCCAGCAATGGACAACAGCGGGAACTGGTTGGCAAGGTGGAGATGGGACAACTTGTGGGTAACAGGCCGAACGAGGGCGCATGCAATCCTAACTCTGAAAGAGAGATCGCTGTAATCAGAGGCTTAGATGAGTACGGCCCTTTGCTTGACTGGTACAGGCACTGGATCAATTTCCCTGTCGGCACCAAGCTCTACACCGCACCCCACCCGCACCCCGACGACACCGCCCTGCTGCGGCAGGCGCTGGAGCAGTTGGAGATCAATCGCACCAACTTCCGCAAGGGGCCGTCGAAGTCCATGTGCAAGATGTTGGCCGGAGGTAACGATCAAGTCATCGCCGCCCTACGGGAGCGCCTGAAATGACCCTATAAATCTCTCAAGTACTAAAAACTTAAGATTTTATCTGCTATACTAGAGGCTCATCAACACCATGAGGTTTCAAATGCACAGACACCACATCAACAACACCGGTGAGTTCGTTGAAAAAGATCACGGTCATACATTTACTTACCGAAAAACCACTGACCCTTGGGCTATTCGTCATGGGTTCCAGTATGAGGTAGATGTTGGATACGATACTAGGTTTGCTAAAGTCGTCGCAACTCGTTGTTACATGGTGATTGACGAAGACGAATACGGAAAACCTGTTGTTGAGAAATGGCAGATTAAGAATCACCGAGTCTATAATTAAAATAGACTTTATCATAAACTGAGTTTTAGTAATATTTATTTTACTTTAAGGAGCAATCATGGGTCTTGATCAATATGCACGTTGGACTAATACTGAAAGTGCTGAACCAGAAGAATTTAAATACTGGCGTAAATGCAGCCACATTCAAAACTGGTTTCAGAAAATCTATGCTGAAAAAACCGGAATTACTGACCCTAGTGAATTCAATTGCGTTGATGTAAAAATTGATTTCGATGTGCTGAATCGGTTCATTACTGACGTTAAAGAAAATAAGATGCAATGCACGGATGGTTTCTTTTTCGGGCATTCGTATGACACAAGTGATCCAGATATTGTGTCTGAAGATTTGCGATTTGCTTGCGATTGTTTCTATCATCTATTGATGGGTCATGAAATCGAATACTCTAGCTGGTGGTAATTGATCGTAGAAAAGTAAAGTGCATAACCTTACTTTTTAGTCAACTTTTACGTAGCATTTCAAAATTCTGATATACTTAAGTCTTCACAACATTGAAAGGAAATCATCATGTCGCAATTCACTTCTGCTTCTCGCGTTCTGGCTAGTATCATCGAGCAAAGCAACGGTAAGTTCTTTACTGCAACGTTTGTTAAGAAAGACGGTACTCAGCGCCAAATGACTGCTCGTTTGGGTGTAGAGAAATACTTGAAGGGTGGTAAGAAAACTGTAGATGACACCAAATACATTACAGTGTTCGAACCTAGTTCTGGTTCTTATAAGAACATCAACCGAGATACAATTCTTTCGGTTCGATTCGCTGGTGTTGAAGCCGTTACAACTCGTTAATTAATATGAAGCTCATTAGAATCATTCTCTTGAGCTTTGTTGTATTTATTTCAGCATGTAAACCACCGGAAGCAACATGGACTGTTGATCAGTGTTTACGTAATGATTTATTCCAACAATGCCTAAAATTGCTACCTGCTGGTCCTCACTCAACTCAATACAATGATTGGGATGAG
>JACCDR011381011.1_pt1 | contig 14169 bp, 16 predicted proteins | sample 7446431 | NCBI WGS metagenome assembly JACCDR01 (sample SAMN15323443, study PRJNA562643) | freshwater metagenome | isolation source: river surface water | place: USA:Blue River Watershed | collected 2017-08-17 | reverse complement strand
GCTGGCCGACAAGAAAGGCGCCCTGGTCGATATCGGCAAACACCTTGGCATGTTCATTGATCGGCAGGAGGTCGGCAAGCCCGGCGACTTCTCCAACATGACCGACGAAGAGATCGTTAACGAGATCGAGCGGCTGACGGATGCCGAGATTGCCAACATGCACGACGGCAATGGCACGGTGAACTAGCGCACCATGTCTTCCCTTGGTTCTCGTCGCCCCATCCTGGAGCGCCAGATAGCGCTGAGACGGGAACTGCTGCGCCGGCCGGCAAAGCAGAAGCATGGCGAGCCGGGCGGTCTATTTGAGTTTGTGAGGTACTTCTGGCCGGTGCTGGAGCCCAAGACGCCTTTTGTTGATGGTTGGGCGATCAGGGCGATCTGCGAGCACCTTGAGGCCATCACGCACGGCCGGATCAACCGATTTCTTTGTAACGTGCCGCCGGGGTTCATGAAGTCCATGCTGGTCAATGTTTTTTGGCCGGCATGGGAGTTCGGCCCGATGAGCCTGCCTCATTTGCGGACAATATCGTTCTCGTACGCGTCTCACCTCACTGAGCGTGATAATGGCAAGTTCCGAGACCTGTTGATCAGCCGCGATTATCAGGAGTTATACGGCGACCGGTTCACGTTGACGGCGACGGGGGTCGAGAAGATTGCGAACGACAAGACCGGGTGGCGGTTCGCATCGTCAGCTCTGGGTGTAGGCACGGGCGAGCGCGGCGACCGGGTCATATTGGACGATCCGCACAATATCAAGGACGGCGAGTCCGACGTCATCCGCAACCGCACAGTGCGGTGGTTCGATGAGGGCATGAGCAATCGCTTGAACGACCTGAAGAAGTCGGCAATCGTCGTCATCATGCAGCGCGTGCATGAGAACGACGTATCCGGTCACATCATTACGCACGAGCCGGACTACGAGCATCTGATGATCCCAATGGAATGGGATGGCAGGCGCTACACCACGTCGATCGGGTGGACGGACCCGCGCACCGAATACGGCGAACTGGCATGGCCGGAGCGTTATCCCGAAGACACGCTATCGCGGTTCAGGCGTAACCCGTTCCTCTGGGCTGGTCAGTATCAGCAATCCCCGGAGCCACGGGGTGGCGGCATATTCAAGCGCGACTGGTGGGTCCACGAGGAGATACCCATCGGCAAGTCGCCACCGCCGATGGAGTACATCGTGGCGTCGCTGGACAGCGCCTACACGAAGAACGAGCGCAATGATCCTAGCGGTTTCTCGGTTTGGGGCATCTATCGCGACAAGCACGGCAATCCAAAGGTCATGCTCCTGCAGGCGTGGCGCAAACATCTTGAGATGCACGGTCCGGAGGTCGAGCGGAAGCCCGGCGAGACCGAGCGCCTGTGGGTGGACCGCGCCAAAAAGCAGTGGGGACTGGTCGAATGGGTGGCCTACGAGTGCAAGCGGCTTAGGGTCGATCGTCTTCTGATCGAGGCCAAGGCCAGCGGCATCACTGTGGCTCAAGAGATGCTGCGGCTTTATGCCAACGAGGGCTGGGGCGTCGAGTTGGTTGATCCGGAAGGCGACAAGTATTTCCGTGCGATGGCCGTGGTTCACTTGTGGGCCGACGGTTTCGTGCACGTGCCGGCGAGCCGGTCCGATGAGGATGATCCAGATAGTCTGGTGTGTCGCGACTTCGCTCAGTTGCTGATTGACGAAAGTGCAGTGTTTCCCAATGGCCGGTATCGAGACTTGACTGACTCGGCAACGCAAGCGCTCAAGCATCTGAGGTCGATCGGCATGGCCGTTCGCTGCGAGGAACGCGAGGAGGAACGATTGGCTCGATCTGTTCACCGCGCAAAGCTGCCGCCGCTCTACCACGCATGAGGGTCAAATGATCGGCCGCGACATCGTTCGCACTGCCATGCGAATGGCGCGAGAACAGGTTCATCAAGCGGCAGCCAAGACCGAGCGCAAGCCAAGTGAAGCCAAAGTCGCCGCCGGAAACTACGCCAAAGGCAAGTTGCGCTGGCACGGACTTGTGATCTCGATCGAGAATGCCAAGGGCTCCATTCGTCGCGGCAAGACGCGCGATGGCAAGGAATGGTCGGCCGTCATGCCGGCGTCGTACGGCTATTTCAAGCGCTCGATCGGCGCCGACGATGATCATATCGATGTCTACATGGGACCAAACCCGCTGGCACTTGATGTGTACGTGATCGATCAGATCGACGCACGATCTGGACGCTTCGATGAGCACAAGGTTATGGCTGGGTTCTCGTCGAAAGACGAGGCCATCGAGACGTATAAAAAGGCATTTTCAGACAACAGAGCGGCAGACCGTATCGGCGCCGTCACCAAGATGGGAATCGGGCAGCTCAAGCGGTGGCTGCTGCGGGGCGACACAACACAACCGCTAGGGATGTAAGAACATGGATGGTGGAAATGCGCAGGATCAGTTCACTCCGACCGTCGCTGACGTGATCGGCAGCATCATTCACGCCAGCAGGAACCTTGCGTCGCACCTGTCGCAAGCGCAGGCCGCTGCGAACTGGGACGAGGTCGTAGACCACATCGAGCACATGCACACGATGGCATCGCTGGTGCGGTCTTCGATCGCTCAGGCCGCTGCGTCTCAACCACCTGCCGAGTAAGGATTGCCCATGGACGCGCTCAGCTCAATCATCGACGCAGATTTTGATGTGATCGTTGAGGGGGAGAGTGATGAGCCGTTGGATCAAGACGCAAAGCTGACATCGGACGGCACGCTTGAGATCAAGCTGCCGGACGGGTCAGTCATCATCGATTTCTCGCCGCGCTTCGATGCGCCGAACCAGCGTCTTGAGGGGCATGACGAGAATCTGGCCGACAAGATAGATCCTGCTGAGCTTGGACGCATCGGCTCCGATCTGTGGACGGCCATCACAACCGACGATCAATCCCGTTCGCAATGGTTAGAGGCGCGCGCACGCGGCATCGATCTGTTGGGCCTCAAGCTGGATGATCCGAAGTCGGACATCGCTTCTGGCGCGCCGCTAGAGGGGATGTCTACTGTCCGAGATCCAATCTTGCTTGAGGCGTGCATTCGGTTCATGTCCAACGCCAGTGCCGAGCTTTTGCCCGCCAGTGGACCGGTCAAAGTGCGCAACGATGGTCCTGGAACCGGACCGCAAGACCAGCAAGCCGAGACGCTTGAAAAGGACATGAACACGTATCTGACGACGGTTGCGTCAGATTATTATCCCGACACCCGGCGCATGCTGTTCATGACCGGCTTTGGTGGGTCAGGCTTCAAGAAGGTCTACCACTCGCCGCTGAAGAACAGGCCGGTGTCAGAGTATGTCGATGCGAAGGATTTGATCGTGTCGAATGCGGCGGTCGATCTGTCGTCGGCGGCACGAGTGACGCAGGTCGTCAGGCTCAAGCCATCCGACATGGTGCGCATGCAGATCCTTGGCGTGTACCGCGACGTGTCGCTGTTTCCTCAGCCAAATTCTCCTGATGCCGTCGATCAAAAAGTTGCGAACATCCAGGGCATTCAGTCTGCGTCGTCGGCGCGGCCGGAGGATCAGGATTACGAGTTGTGGGAGTGCTACTGCGAACTCGACATCCAAGGGTTTGAGCACAAGATCAAGGGCAATAAGTCCGGTCTGCCGCTCCCCTATCGCGTCACGATCGACAAAACCTCGCAGCAGGTGCTTGAGGTCCGGCGCAACTGGGACGAGGCCGATACCGAGCACCAACCACGCAAGACGTTCGTTGAGTACAGCTACATCAAGGCGTTCGGTTTCTATGGTATCGGGTTGCTGCACATTCTAGGCAACATTGCCGTCGCTCTGACTGCCGGTACGCGCGAGGTTCTTGACGCCGGCATGCTGGCCAACTTCCCCGGATTTTTGTACCTGCAGACCGGCTCGTCCAAACAGATGACGAACCACTTCCGCGTGCCACCTGGTGGCGGTGCTCCGCTGCAATCGAATGGCCAGCAGCCCATTCGCGACATGGTCATGCCGCTGCCCTACAAGGAGCCCGGCCCGGCGTTCATGCAGTTTCTGGACGCAGTCCGCCAAGTCGGCCAGCGCGTCGGCAATATGGCTGAAACGCAGGTCGGCGAGGGCAAACAGAACGCACCGGTCGGCACTACGCTTGCCCTGATCGAGCAGCAGATGAAGGTCGAGGGTGCGGTCCACAAGGGCCTGCACGCGTCGCAGAGCGAGGAATTGCGCCTTCTCAAGCGGCTGTTTACCGAGGACCCGGAAGCGCTATGGCGACACCGCAAGGGTCAGCCAAAGTGGAACCAGCAAAATTTGATCGCAGCGCTGAACGATTACGATCTGGTGCCGCAAGCGGACCCGAATACCCCAAGCCATATGCACCGCATCATGAAGTGGGCCGGCGTCAAGCAGCTGCAAATGGCCAACCCGACGCTCTATGACGCGCGCAAGGTCGACGAGGCCACGCTGAAGGCGCTTGGCATCGACAACCCGCAAGAGTTGTTTGCGGCGCAACAGCAGCCAATGGCTCCGCCGCCAGACCCGAGACTGATTGCGGCCGGCATCAATGCGCAGGTGCAGCAGGCTAAGATTGCAGCCGATGCGCTGAACACTGACAAGAGGCTGCAAACGCAGCTGATGATCGAGAAAATGAAGCAAGATCATTCTGTAGCAACAGCGCCAGGAGAGCCGCAGCAGCCTGCTATTGATCCAAAGCTCGCGGTAGCTGCGCTCAATGCTCAAGTTCGTCAGGCGGAGATCGAGGCTAATCGGATCGAAAAGGAAAAGGATCGCGATACCAAGCTCATGGTCGAAAAGCTTAAGCTCGCCGGCAATCTGTCTGTCCATCCTGAGACAGAGCCGATGGTCAAGGATTTCCTCGATGTCGACAGCGTTCCCTACTACGAGGGGATTGAGCCATGGCAACTCGCATGAGGCGGAACCGGCGCATCAATCGAGTGATGGTGCCAAATCCGCCGATCGGATGCGAGGTCTATGAGGGCGGTTCTGTTCTTGATGCCGTTGTTGCGGGGCAGCGGCGTCGCTGGCGTTACGAGGACAGTACGCGCCAGAAGCTGATCGCGTATATCGAGTACGCCTACGATCCTCTTGCCGAGCCGGATCGAGAAGGGTGGCCATGGGCTCGCACTTGGTTCCGACCGGAGACCCGCACATGAGTGACCTTAAAACAGAGATCAAGCGATCGATGGACGCCAAGCTGAAGGCGTACGGCAAGGCCGACAAGATTGAAGACAGGCGCGAGATGGCAGCGCACGAACGAGCCATGCACGGCGTGAAGCATCGTGCATTCGGCGGCGCTATTGAGGGAGCGCCGGCCCGTGGGCGACTGGATCGCAAGGGTGGCGGCAAGGGCAAGAAGGACGGCAAGGGCAAGGGCAAGACTACCGTCAATGTCATGATTGGTGGCGGCAAGCCGACGCCGATGCCCGTTCCCATTCCAATGGACAAGCCAGCCGGACCACCGATGCCTCCGCCCGCTATGCCGCCAATGCCACCCGCTGGTGCCATGCCGCCACCGGGTGCAGGTCCTGGTGGTCCGCCGATGCCGATGCCGCAGATGCGCGCGTCTGGGGGCCGCCTCACGGCTGGCGCCGGTTCAGGCGAGGGGCGCCTTGAGAAAGAGGCTATGCAGGCTAAGAAGGATTGACCCTTGCATTCTGCCGATCGCACCTTCATGAAGCGTTTGCTGTCCAAGATTCGCGATGAAGCGGACGTAAAAGTGACGCAGGTTGCGATCGGCAGCGCCACTGACTATGCCGACTATCAAAGTCGATGCGGATACATCAGCGCACTCGAACATGTGAGGCAGTGGTGCAAAGAAATCGCCGAGCAAGACGAAGAAAATCCGCCGCGCCAGAGTTGAGAAGTGCGCCGTGCGTGCATCTTAATTTCGGATCACTCGATGTTGATTTCGGCGACGATGGCGTGATTGTTGTCCGATGCATCGAAGGCGATCAGATCACGGCATGGACGGTGCATCGGTCAAAGGACGGCGATTGGCGCTTCGATCAGAACACGATCTCTATCGACGATATTCCTGGCTACCCGTCGGTAGCTAGCCACTAGAGTTTTCATTCAGTTTTGCGTCATCCGCCATCGTGGCCATGCCGGTCGCGGTGAACATAAACCAATGGGGCACACGCATGAGCAATGCGGCAATCTCGCTATCCATCGACAGAATAAGCAAGGCAGACGATCCCAAAAAGGCGCTCATCGATCAAATCGGCGAGCTTGCCATCCAGGGCTATGACCTAATGGAGGATGATGTCCTTCTTGCGACCTACGTGCGGCCGGAGAAGACAAAGGGCGGCATCATTTTGACGTCCAAGGCAAAGGATGAGGATCGCTTCCAGGGCAAGGTGGGGCTCCTGCTCAAGAGGGGGCCGACCGCATTCAAGTACGACAAGTCTGGCCATCACTACTACGAAGGCGAGTCGCCCAAGATTCACGACTGGGTTGTCTACCGTCCATCGGAGGGATGGGAGATCGCGTTGAACGGCGTGCCGTGCCGTCTCATTCGCAGCTCCTCGATCCGTGGCAAGGTCAGAGACCCCGAGACAATTTGGTGAGCAACATGGCAGACGAGATGATTGACGTCACATTCAGTGAAGATGAGGTCAAAGCGCTTGAGACGGCGTATGGCCTCAAGGTGTCGGACAAGGATGAGGCATCGAGCACGCGTCCGAAATCTGACAAGGTCGAGAAGGTTGCCGTCGCTGCTGATCAGAACGATCTGGTGCGGCGCCTCAATGAGACGAATGCTCGCCTTTCCGATGAGCGCAAGCGTCGGATGGAGGCCGAGAAGTTGGCGCACGAGCGCGGCGCTACCGTTGCCGTTTCGCAGGCGAGGGCGGCAGAGTCCGATCTTGTGGCCGTGGCCAACGCGCTCAACAAGGCAACCGGCGACATCGACTCGTGGAAGGCGGCACACAAGGCCGCTCTTGAGGCGGGCGACTACGAAAAGGCATCCGAGGCGGCCGACAAGCTCGCCGAGGTCAGAGCCAAGATCACGAGCCTGGAGGACGGCAAGGCGCAACTTGAGCAGCGCGCCAACGCAGCCAAGGCCAGGGCCGATGCGGCAGCAAGGGCGGAGCCTCCCGTGTCTGAGGCCGCAGACCCTGCCGATGCGTTCCTGTCGCAGTTCGACGCGCGCGCTCAACAATGGTTCAAGGACCATCCCGAGTGCATGCCGACGAATGATCGGGCGGCGTATTTTCGTGCGATGGCGGCCAACGAGACCGTGCTGCGTTCGGGTGTCAAAGTCGGCACTGATGAGTATTTCGCGGCGCTCGATCGCGAGATGGGATTTTCTGGAAAGGGCGAAGGCAAGGTGGAGAAGAGCGACAAGGCAGCATCCGCTCCGGATGATGTTGTCGTCGAGACTAAGGCGGCAGCGGAGCCCAAGCAGACGGTTGCACCGCGTGTATCGGCGCCAGTGTCGCGTGATGCTCCGATCGTCCAACGTGGTAGCGATGGCCGGTTCAAGGTCCAGCTGACGCGTGAGCAAGCGGAGATGGCTGATTCCATGGGCATCTCGCACACGGCTTATGCGCGAAATCTTGTCCTGGCGCAGCAACAAGGGCGCCTTGGCGTCTCCAACTGAGGATCATGAATATGGCAGATGCAGCAGTAGCATCCAAACCAGCCGCCAGAGCCAAAGCCCGCGAGCCCGTTGCGCCTGATCGTGCACCGGATCGCGAGCCCGCCCGCCCAGGTGCGCTGACGTTCACCCACCCAGTTACTGGCGAGGTGCTTGTTCGTGAGGCTGTCGCAACGACCGACAGTCAGTATCACATCCCGCGTGATCTTGTGCCCGATGGCATGGTCTACCAGTGGTGTCGCGAGAGTATGCTGGGTGAGCACGATCTGGCCAACATCAGCAAACTCAAACGTAATGGGTGGCGCGAGGTTCCGGCTGACCGTCATCCGGACTACCCGGTGCGGCTTGAAGGTCTGATTCTCATGGAATGCCCTGAGACGTTTGTGGCCCAGGCGCGATATGAGGAGCAGCAGAAGGCGCGCATGGAACTGGACAAGAGCCGGAAGCCTCGCAACGAAGCGGCGCGGCCAGGATATTTCGATCAGGACTCGCCCGCTGCTCGCGCGGCGAACTATGTGCGCACGGGGCGGCCGGAAGCGACCGATCCTTCCTTGCGCCCCGTCTACTCGCGGAAGGTCGATATCGACAACTGATCTTGTCGCGACAGGTATCGAGCGTACCCGAATGGGGCTGGCCACGCGGTCGGCCCCATTCGTCGTTCAAGCGTCAAAATCCAGCCCCGGCAAGGCTTGCCGGTTCACAGGCTACACCGTCCGGCGCGCGTTCGGGCTGATGCCAACCAAAAGGAACATCACGCAATGGCTAACACCAACGCGCCGTTCGGGTTCAACATGCTTGGCAACTCCGGCGGCGCATCCCCCAACTTTGAACGCCGAGTGTTCAAGGTCGCAAGCAACAACACAACCGCGATTTACTATCAGGACCCCGTCAAGCTTCTGAACACGGGCTATATTGCTCAGTGGACGGCCGGCACTGCGGTGTCTCAGCTGGCGGGCATTTTCGTCGGCTGCAAATACTACAACACCAGCGTTGGGCGCGTCGTTAACTCGCCCTACTGGCCGGGCGCCAACGCTTCTGGCGATGTCGAGGCGTACGTCATGCCGTGCCTTTTCGCGGCCGGCGCTCCGCAGTTCGTAGTCCAGGGTTCCGGCACTGCCTTCACGATTGCTGATGTTGGCCAGAACATCGATGTCGCCATCGGTACAGGCTCTACCGTTGGCGGGTGTTTCTCGGGCGCTACCGTCGACTACGCGACGCTCGGCACGACTGCAACCCTTCCGTTCCGCATCATGCGGCTGTGGTCCGACGTTGCGGCATCGGGTGCGCCCGGCACTGAAGCGTCGTCCTACAATTGGGTCGTCGTTTCCGCCAACATTTCCGGCACCACCGGCATCTAAGCAACCTGACCAAAGGAGACTACACACATGGCTATCGCACTTGGTCAGATTCGTGACCTGCTTCTGCCGGGGCTCATGGAAGTTACCGGCGAGTACAAGGACCTTCCCAATTTTTACGGGAAGATTTTTGCCAAGCGTAAGTCGAATATGCAGATCGAGCGGAGCGTTCAGACCCGATTTATGTCCCTGCCGGAGTTGAAGAACGAAGGCGCGGCGACTGCATTTGACAACAACGCAGGCCAGCGCTGGCAGTACAATATGGAGCCGCAGGAAGTCGGCCTTGGCTACGCGATCACCCGCAAGGCCATCGACGACAACCTCTACAAGAGCGAGTTCAAGCCGACTGCTCTTGGTCTTTCCAAGGCGTTCAACCAGTACAAAGAGCGGCAGGCTGCGGCGATCTTCAACACGGCCACCACGTACGCCACCAGTCTCGGCGGTGACGGCAAGGCACTTTGTGCCACCGACCACCCCTACGACGGCGGCACGTGGGCCAATCGTCCCACCACCGATCTCGATCTCAATGAGGGGTCGCTGCTCGATGGCATGACGGCTGTGCGTCGCGACTTCGTCGATGAGGCCGGGCTGAAGATTTACGCCCGCGCCGAGCGTCTGGTCGTTCCGCTTGAGCTTGAGAAGGTGGCTATCCGCCTGCTCAAGTCTGAGTTGCGGCCCGGCACGGCGAACAACGACGTCAACGCGGTGTTGACGCTCTCCGGTGGTCTCTCGCAGTACATCGCGTGGGACTACCTCACGAACTCCCGTGCATGGTTCCTCGATACGTCCATTGAGGGCTTCATTCACCTGGAGCGCGTGCCCTACGAGACGGACATGTGGGTGGACAACATCACCGACAACCTCCTCGTCAAGGGATATGAGCGGTTCGGCTTCTTCTATAACGATCCGCGTGCGGTTTGGGGCTCGTTCCCAAGCTCGTAACGTCACGCATCGGCCGGGCATCGACGTCGATGCCCGGCAGGTTCTCGAACAGGAGATCAAAAGCCCATGCCTAGCAATTTTGTGGGCGGCGTGACGCAAGCCGAGGAGACCTGGACTCTCGGAACGTACACGCTGCCAGACCCCACCCAGAACCACACTTGGTTCGATGACTTCGATCAGTACACCGCTGCTGACTGGACCATCACTGAGACCGGTACTGGAACCAGAGCCGTTGGCAACCTTGCGAACGGCATTTTGGTGGTGACAAACGCTGCCGCAGACAACGATGCCAATTTTCTTCAGTGGTCGGGCAACACGTCCGGCGCAACTGTTGAGACGTGGAGATTCGCGAGCGGCAAAGAGCTTTGGTTCAAGACGCGGTTCAAGATCAGCGATGCAACCCAGTCCGACTTTGTGATCGGTCTGCAAATTACCGACACAACGCCGCTTGCAGTAACTGACGGTGTTTATTTTCGGAAGGATGATGGCTCTACGACGTTGAGCATGCTGGTGACGAAGAACTCAACGTCGACAACGACAACCGTGGCCACTCTTGCCAACGATACGTATGTCAGCGTCGGCTACTACTACAACGGTGGGAATGCCATTGACATCTATGTCAACGACGTTCGCATCGGGTCTTCGGTCACAACGAACATTCCCGATGACGAAGAGATGACAATCAGCTTCGGCATCCAGAACGGTGAGGCCGTGGCCAAGGTTTTGTCGCTCGACTACATTTTCGTGTCGCAGGAGCGGTAAATCCAATCACCACAATGAGTGAAGCGTAGTCCTTCAGCAAAGGAATGAACTCATGAAACATCGCGGCAAGAAGGCAAAGATGCACGGTGGCGTCATGGCCAAGGACCCGACTCCGGCAAGCGCGGGTGGCAACGCCGACGTTGAGAAGGAGGCCAAGGCCAAGACCGTCGGTATCATCGGTGGTGTTGCACCAAAACGCCTCGATCGAGCGCGAGGCGGTCGGGTTGGCGCTGACAAGTCCCCGCTGTCCGCCAGCTCGTCCAAGCACCCGACCACGTCAGCGGGCAAGTGCTGATGTAGGCGCCGGCTTACATTGTTGAGATGTAAGCCGCACCTTACAGCGCTTACATGAACGGCGCGCGGCCCAACCTGGACCGCGCGCTTTTTTTGTCCACACCTGGAGACGACGAACATGCAGCCAATGATTGTCACGGTCGGACCGCTGGCAACGGCAGACGCCGACGGTATCAGCGCGTCCCAAACCGCTCCTGGCGCGTTTGCGCTGGCGATCAACGGGGCTCTTTCGTCTGGGTTTTCTGCAACTTCCATCGCCCAAGCCCAGGCTGTCGCCGGGGCTGGAAACCTGACGCTGAATGGAAGCTCCGTCAGCGCCGGAGTGGCCTACCTAGGCGACGGTGCTTACGTGGCTGTCACGTCGGCCGGCAACGACACCGGCATCACGTTCACAGTCAGGGGCATCCTGTACGGCCCAAATAGTCAGGGCGGCACCTATCAGCAAGAGACGCTGACCGGATCGAATACGTCAGTCGTTGCGACGACCAAGAAATTTTCGACTGTGACCGCTGTTACCGCGTCGAGCGCGGCAGCTGGCAACGTGTCGGTTGGCGTCAACGGAACGGCAACGCTCGACATGCAGCGCAAGGTCATTATCACATCGAGTGGAAATGACACGGGTCGCACATTCACGATTACCGGCGCAGACGGCAGCGGAAATCCTATCACGCAAACAATTACGGGGGCTAACGCCGGGGCGGCAACATCTACTCTGGACTTTAAAACCGTGACTCTGGTTACGTGCTCTGGATCAACGGCTGGAACTGTCACTGTCGGCACCAGCGCCATTGCGGCGTCGCGCCCGATCTACTGTGACAACTTCTCATTCCCACAGATCGCTCTGCAGGTCACGGTCAGCGGCACCGTCAATTTCACTGTGCAGCAATCCCTCGATGATCCAAACTCTGTTGGCTTGGCCAACGTCAATTGGGTTAGTCATCCAGATACTGCGCTTGTCGCAGCGACTGCTACAGCCCAGGGCAACTATGCCTATGCGCCGCGCGTCACACGGATACTTCTGAACTCTGGATCGGGCGCCGTGACGTACACGGTCATCCAGTCCGCCAACGTGCCGCTCTGATGAGGATAGCGACATGTCTGGCCTGATCGACAGCCGCGATGGATTGGTGTTTGGGGACGGGCTTCAATTCATCAATGGACTAGGTGGTGGTGGATTGGTGGTTGAGACCGTACCGTCGTGGGTACTGGCTCCAGGCGGAGTTGATCCGTATGTCGACATCGACTTTATCGGCAACCGGGCATGGCTGAATGGTGCCGAGGTCACGATAGCCTCGATTGTAACGTGCGCGCGCGCACTTCCTGCAACGACGTATTATGAGCAGGCCGATGGCACGCTGATCACGTTTGCGGCCAATGCGCTGCGGCGCGGCAATCGCGGCCTACTGGTCGAGGAAAGCCGCACCAACGTCGTGCTGCACTCGCGCGACCTCACCAATGCGGCATGGACTAAGACCAACTGCACGGCGGTCAAGGATCAGACCGGACCGGATGGGACAGTCAACGGTGCGTCGAGCCTGACCGCGACCGCCGACAACGCGACATGCCGGCAAGCGATCACGCTCGCATCGTCCGCCCGCTGGCAATCCAGCTATATGAAGCGTCTTGCCGGGTCCGGCCCTATCCAGATGTCAATGGACAATGGATCGACATGGACGGCGGTATCGACAACATCATCGTGGGGTCCGGTCGAAATTCCAACGCAGACGCTTGCCAATCCAACGGTAGGGTTCCGCATCGTAACCAACGGCGACGCGGTCGCGATAGATTTCGTGCAAAACGAGAACGACAATCTGCAGCGGTCAAGTCCAATTCCCACGACGACTGGTTCGGTCACGCGATCGGCCGACGACGTGCAATTGACGTCGCTGGGATGGATCAACGACACAGGAATGACGATCTACGGCCAAGGCGCGGGTAACGTGCCAAACAATTCAACGCCGGGCGGTCTTTATAACCTAGATCACACCAGCGGAAGCGCGTTGATTTTTGCACGACAAACCCTAAGCGGCATGGATTATTTCGGGCGTAATACGGCAGGAACGACGCAGTGGGTCGAGACAATCGAAAGCACGGCTTCGGTTGCTCAACCGTCGATTAGACGCCAGCGCGCGACTACGTCCATATCAGCAAATGATATTGCTATGATCGGGTCTCACGGCACGATTGCAACGGATACATCCGCAGAAGTTCCAACCGGTATGAGCAGGGTTTCCTTGTTTTCGCAGCGCACGGCTCAATTCTGGAACGGATACGGTGAACGCTTCACGGCATGGAACTCCGCACTCGACGACACTAATTGCTTGCGGTTGTCCGCGTCCAACTGCGATTTTTTCATTCAGTTCGAAGGTCATTCAATCCCCCGATCTCCTACGCTCAGTACGAGCATGGCTGGCTACCTCCGGCTCACTTTACCGCTAGCCTACATCGTTCGAAATTACGCGACGTCAGGAGCCACCATGGCGAACCTGACGAGCAGGGAAGCTACCGTTGACGCAGAGCTTGGCCATTTTCGCGCAATCGCCCCATCATCCGCCAAGCAAATGCTCATTCTGGTAATTGGGTACAATGATTTTGGGGTTGATGGTGACAGTGCTGCGACATTTCTGTCTCAGCTTTATACCTACACCGACGCTCGTCGTCTGGCTGGGCACAAGGTTGCGGTGTTGGACGTGACCCCATCGACGACGGGCGGGCTTAATACGTGGCGAGCGACAGTGAACGCTGACCTTGCCGCAAATGTAGGCGTGCGGATCGACTATCACATTGACTTGTCTGCTACGAGCGTCGGCGCAGACAGCGATGCGTCTGACGTTGCTAAGTATCCAGATGGCATCCATCCATCAGCGGCTACGCAAATCGTTGTCGCTGGCGCGGTCAAGACGCAGTCGATTGATCTGGAGGCAGCTGTATAATGGCGACCAGCGGCACCTACACCTTCAATCCGGCACTGTCTCGTCTGGTCATAGCTTCGTTCTCGCGCATTGGCATCCGGCGCACAGAGATCGTTGTCGAACACATGTCAGACGCTGCTTTGGAGGCCAATCTCTTGTTGTGCCAGTGGTCCAACCTGCAACCAAACCTGTGGCTGTCCGAGTTGAAAACCGAGACGTTATCATCTGGCACCGCCACGTACACCCTTGACCCGGAAGTGGTGGCTATCCAGGTCGCTTACATTTCGACCGTGTCGGGATCGCAGACGACTGATCGCCCGCTAGG
>JACCDR010848234.1_pt1 | contig 14169 bp, 14 predicted proteins | sample 7446431 | NCBI WGS metagenome assembly JACCDR01 (sample SAMN15323443, study PRJNA562643) | freshwater metagenome | isolation source: river surface water | place: USA:Blue River Watershed | collected 2017-08-17 | reverse complement strand
CTAGATTTGGAACTCATCGAGTCCGAGGGGGATTCCATGGACTGGGACACCCACAAGGAAGCCATCGTGATTACCGTGGCTGAACGAAAGGGCACAGACAACGTGTTCGCCCGTCCCGAAGAAGTCATCACAATCTTCAAGGATAAGATCGTCCACGTAACCCGGAAAGAATACGAGTTGATGGAACGAACCCCCGAGCAGGAAATCCTTCTCAGGCAAACTATGCAGGAGATGGCCTCCAAGGCCGTAAATTAAATGGACAATACTACAACCGATTCAACCTCCGACACCGACTGGATCAAGAAGCTTCAGGAACTCCAAGACGAGTGGAATAAGAACCATCCCGCCCCTGTTCCCTACTACCCCGCCCCATCCCCCTGCCCATCATGTGGCAGATGCCCAACCTGCGGGAAGGGTGGATATGGGACCGGAACATGGCCCGGAACCAATCCATGGATAACTTGGACCCTAACTTAGTCTCATCTCGTTTTTACCTGCACGCTACACACCCGAAGGGGAGAGAAGCAGAGAGACGACTCAAAGAGTCTCTCCTTCTCCCTGTGTAGCATTGTTTCTCTCAAAATACAAATACCCTAGGGAGAGAATGTGAGAGAACTCGGGTAACCCGAACAAAACAAAGGAGTTATCGTCTCTCAAGCAAATTTCGTGAGAGGATTTTGAGAGGATTCAATAACCCCTTTAGATTCATACACTTACCGGGAATTCCCAATTTAGCGTGAGAGAACTTTGAGAGAACTTTGAGAGAGAGGACCCCACCCCCATATATAGTATGCCCAACTAGTCACCCCCAACATATAGTATGCCTCGTAAAACGGCACGTTTAGTCCGACGGACCCATCCGTCAAATGGAAAGGTTAGAAAATGTCACAAGTAGATCTAGAAGAAGTAATCTCCGACGCAGTATCCGACGCCGCCCTCCCCGAAGAAGTTAGTGAAACCTCCGAAGTTGGGACAGAGGAAGCTAGTTCCAGCGAATCAGTTGAGTCCAGTGAGCATGTAGAAACCCAGTCAGAGGAAGTCTCTGAGCAGGAGGGACAGGAAGTCCAGTCCCCAGCCGCTCGGAACGCTGCCAAGCCCGAGCAGGATGAGTTTGAGAAGAAGTTCGGTATCCCCCAGCAGGGTGCCTCCGGTCGGGAGAATCGTATCCCCCATTCCCGAGTGCAGAAGATTGTTTCCCGAGCCGAGAAAGCTATCGAGGACAAGTTCGCTCCCCAGTTGAAAGAGTGGGAGACTCGTTGGGCCGAGCAGGAAGTCAAGAACCAGAAGGTAGCCCAGTTCGAAGAGGTCATGGTTAAGGACCCCGCACGGTTCGTCCAGACCCTCTACGACAACCTACCTCAGTATCGGGACGTTCTCGCCCCATTATTTGCACCCCAGCCGATCCAGCAGGACCAGATGCAGGCGCAGGTTCAAGAAGATGGGATGCCCGGTCCGGACCTAGAGAATCCAGATGGCAGCCGGATTTATTCCCAAGACGGTTTAAAGGGGTTAATTGATTGGGCGATCTCACAGGGAGAGACCCGAGCAGTTAAAACCCTAGAGGAACGGTATGCTCCAATCGAGCAGTCCTTCCAAGATTTCCGTCAGCAGCAGGAAGCTGCCTACCACATCCAAGAGGCTTCACAGAAGGTCCTAGGTGAGATGGCAGAGGCAAGAACATGGCCCCGGTTCAAGGAGTCAGAGAATGAGATTGTGCAGGCCCTCCGTGCCAACCCACGCCTCAGTCTTGAAGGTGCCTACCGTCAGGTCGTATTTCCCCAGTTCACGACAGATCGGAACAAGATGCGGGAGGAACTCCTAGCTGAACTTAAGCGGGCTCCCCAGTCAACCTCCGCCCCGAGGGCAAGTGCTAAGGCTAACGCAGGCTCTAGCTCAGGTCCACGGAGTCTAGAGGATGTTATCCGAGAAAGTGTTAAGGGAAGCAACCTCAGGTAAAGGGATCTCCTAGGGGATCTCTATAATCCAACCCGGCTTCATTATACCCCCCTTATAACTTATGATTGACATGGTTATAAGGGGATGTGTATACTTACGATAGTTTCTCTCCAAACACCCGCATAATCAGTTTCCACGTATCCTTCCTGTGGAAAAGGCTGGTTAACAAATTAAGGCCCAAGGGTTTAATCGTTGCGGGAACCCGACCACCCCCTTTAAATGGGTTGCCCATTTAAATCGCATAGGATGCGTTAAATCCACAAACTTAGATAGCAAACCCCGGAAGCCTCTCCCAACGTGAATACGAGGTGACGCGCAACATCTGGGGTGTTTGGGAGTCAGTAATGATTCCCGTCCCGTCTCAGCTTCTAGACGTTAAATAGAGCCCCATATCCCGAAGTAGCTTAGTATCTAAAGCGTCCAGCGATGGTTGATCGTGGTGTGTAAATCCCACCTTCGGGACCAATTTAAAGTAGACCCCCAGTCTACACTTCTCGTGCTGCCCTGCACGTAAATCTCAGGCCCCCGCCCAGCCTAGCGTTAGAAAAGGCCAAAACCAGTATTTTGTTTTATCCATTCTAACAGGGACCCCCAGTCCCACATAGGTTTATCACATGGCATTAACTATCGAACAGATCACAGCGGTTTCCTATCCGGCAGTCCTTGCTGAGATGCGGAAAGCTGCGAATCAGTGGAATGAGTCTGCGGCGATGCGGGAACTTGAGCGTCAGGGTGCAGTAACCCGCGTCTCACTAGGCGAGAACATTGAAGTTCCGCTAGACTACCGCGCGAACCCGGACACGGCTGTCCTAGCCTCAGATCAGGACACGGCATCACTCATCAAGACAGAGGTTCTAACCTCAGCGGTGTATGACATCGCTCAGATGAACGTCCCGGTCACTTGGACCAAGGGCGACGATGCAAAGAACCCCTCAGAGAATCAGAAGATTGCGCTCGTCAAGTCGCTCCTAGAGAACGGCATTAACTCACACGACGACCTCATCGAGCAGATGATCTTCACGGGTTCCTCAGCAGGTGGCGTGGAAGTGCTTGGCCTAGACGATCTAGTCCCGACCTCAGGTCAGGGTTCAGTCGGCGGGATTTCAGCAGTCACGGAAACCTTCTGGCGTAACCCCGTAGAGCAGTACACGGACGCTTCAGACATCGAAGCGGCTATGACGACTCTCTACAACGAGACGATGAAGGGCTCAGGCTCAAATCTAGGGACCAAGTTCCTTATGTCAGGTTCCACTCCCCATGCTCTCTACGAGTCAGGTCTACAGACGCTACAGCGTTTCAATGACACCTCAGAGGCGGATGGCGGGTTCAAGGTCCTAGCATTCAAGACTGCCCGTTACGTATTCTCACAGTACGGTGGAACGTCCATCTACTTCCTAAATCCGAAGAGCTACCAGCTTGTCGTAAGCAAGCAGTACTTCAGGGACAAGGGGAATACGAATGAGGTTCCCGGACAGAACGCCTTCTACTTCCTCATCTACTCAGCACTACAGGCTATTACAAATAACAAGTCACGCCTCGGCGTCTGCTATATCTAATAGCTTAAAGTAGATAACCAGTAATCCCTAGGGAGATTGGATTCGTCCAGTCTCCCTTTTCTTCCCTTCAGTCTATTAATTCTTAAAAGCTAGTAGACAAGGAGAACACACATGGCATTTTACGACAACGTAGATTCAGTTCAGAAGCACCGCGTATACACCCGGAAGCGCGACGTAGCGAACAACGAATACATTTACCTCAAGGGCGTTGCGAATACCGCAATCGGCTCATGGGTAAACTTCGACGGGTCAACGGATGGCTCAACGGCCCTCCTAGACAGCGACGTAGCAGCAACCTGCACTGGTCGTCTAGCAATCGCAAAGGCGGCAACCGTTGCCAGCACTTGGGGTTGGTATGCAATCTATGGTGCAGCAAGCGGGCTAGCCCTAACGGCATTCGCTGACGCCAAGACGCCGAACGCAGTATCAACTGCTGGATCAGTTGACGACGGCGGAACGGGTCTAGAATTCACGGTTCTAGGCGCATTCTCAACCGGCGCAGTAAACGAAACGACTCTCCTAGCTCCGATGGCATTGAACTACCCGTTCATTCCGGGCGTAGCAGCAGACTAGTTAGTTCCCCTTAAGGGAGTAGGACACGCTCTTACTCCCTTTATTTTTATCCATAGTCGTCTTACTAAGTTAGATTTTATCTGACATAAGAGTAAGGAGAAACTAATGGCATCTCCACAGATTCGCAGATTCGTTAGTAAAATTAAGGCCCATTCCTTCCTAACGGCGGATGGGGACTTCAATTCAGCTAACTATCTTGCTGGTTCAACCATGCCGAAGTCCGGCACGGCAGGCACCAACGTCGGTGCTCCAGCGGGCGCTATCTACCACGACACTGGTAGTAATGCTCTCTTCGTTAACGAGGGTTCAGCATCCTCCCCCTATTGGACGCCTGTTAGTTTCACCCAGCGCGGCCTCCTATCATGGTATTCAGATTTCCGTGACGGCCTCGGCGTAGCAGTCACAGACACCGCAGCCTCCACGACCTTCACGGGTTCAGGCCTCCGCCTTCATGGCGCAGGTATCGACTCAAACCTCGGCGGTCTAGTCGTAACCTTTGACGCAACGGACGGTGCTGGCGCAGTCGGCCTTCTATCAACCGACGACGTTGACGCTACCCTAACCTGCCTATCAGTTGGAACGGGCACCGTGCCTGTCTTCCAGCCTGACCAGAACGGCACGATGGTCATCGACGTAAACATTGCGAACGTCACTGCTCTCACGAACAAGGCAGTCTTCTGCGGGTTCAGCGGACTAGGCACAGCCCTTCTTCCACCCCTTATGACCTACGCGACCACGACTGTTACGAACGTAGCAGTTGACGTTGCAGGTCTAACGTGGAGTTCGGAGCTAACCCTAAACAAGGATTGGCTATCAATCAACTTCGATGAGACAGCAGGTGGCACCCGTCTGGCAGCAACGTATGACACTGGCGTAGACGCAGCCGCAGCAGGCACGTATCAGCGCCTCCGTGTTGAGGTTGACTCCGATGGTGTAATGAGAACGTTCATTGACAAGGTTCTTAAATACACCTCAGCAGCGGCAGCAGTAGATGTGGACGAGGAATTCAATCCGCAGCTTTACATCGAGACTTCCACCACGGCAGCGGCAGAACTTAAGGTTCGCCACTTCGCAACGTGGGGAAAGAAGGCTTAATTAAATGGCTAGAACAGGTATTAAAGTCCCACGCGAATATGTGGCAAATGGTGTTATCATCACTGCCGATATTACGGGAACTAGTTCTGGACAGCTTGGCCATGCAAATGGCTACGTTGTTGTCCCAGCCTACGGTGCGGATAAGATTGTTGAGCTAGTCTCAGCCATCTTCATGAACGAGTTCGAAACTGCTGCCTTCACTGGCGGTGGCAACACAACCGTAAACATTAGTGGTGGCGGTGCGGCCCTAACAGGCCTTGTCTCCAACGCTAACTTCATCCAAGCCTCAGCAGACAAGATCATCCAGTTCGTCCCTCTCGCAGCCACGTTCAACACGCTCGTTGCGAACAAGGGTCTAGCTCTCGTCACGGCCTCAGCCCCAACGAATCCGGGCACGGCAGCAGGCAATATTAACTATCGTGTAGTTTACCGAGTCCACTCAACGGGCCTGTAACTTAGTTAGTTAACAGTCAACCCATAAGACCCTCCATCTCCACTCACGGCGGTGGAGGGTTTTTTGGTTTAAGGAGACGCCGTGGCATTTCCAGTTACAACAACTTATCGAAGCTTCGTCGTGTTTAAAGGCGGCGGGATTCGAATCGAGCCCCAAGCTGAAGACCCGGCCCACATCGCAGACGGTCACATCTGGTATAACAGCACAGACGACGTTCTAAATGCAAGGATAGACGGGGAAACAGTCAGCCTCCTCCCAACAGGAGGGAGTTGGAACCTGATCGAGAACAGATTAGCCTCAGGCGCAACGGAAGACTTCATCGACCTAGCCGCCTACGATGAGGTTATGATAATGCCGGTTGCCGTTACAAACGCCAGCAACAGCATCATCCAAGTCAGGGTAAGCACAGACAACGGGCAAAACTACCTCTCAGCTTCCGGCACTTATAAAGCCATCGCCTTCGACGACCCAGCAGGTGTGAACAAGACTGAGATGCCCATGCACGCCACCACCACCACCCTAGGCAAGCATGGCCTATTCACCATCACAGCCATGAGCCAAACCAGCCCCAAGTTCGCGTGGGCTCAACAGTATGTAGGCGCAGGCGCAGCCGCACAGGGCACTTGGATTATCCCCGGAACCACTCCAATTAATGCTATCCGCCTCATGAATTCAGGCGGAGATTTCAACGGCGGTAACTTCTACATTTTCGGCCGATAGAGGATATATAAGATGAGCGACAACAGATCATTTTCTAGAGTTATGATTAATGCTACTGCCACCGACGAGGCCTCAGTAGTATTCTCTCCTGACTCCGGCATGGATAAGGTGCCAGCAGGTGGTATTACTCATATCGTTGAGTGGAGCACAGGGGTAACCGCAGGAGTAGTCGAGATTGAAGGATGTCATTCAAGTGCCTCTTATGCAGGCACATGGGCACCCATCACTACCTTCACCTATGCTTCAGGCGCACCCAAGGCCGAGTATGTATTTAGTCCCGCCCTCTTCCCACACATCCGTCACAGGATTAGCACGGCCATCGCAAATGGCACCGTCACGACTAGAATTGCCGGAGCACTCTAGTGGCCAACTGGATTGAAAAGAACGGCGCGCTCGTTCTCCCGGCGAATACGGTCATCACCAGTATTGCCAGTCCAGTTGTCGTGGGTTCAACCTCCCTCACTGAGGCTGAACTTGGTGTGCTCGATGGCGTAACTCCCGGAGCGGTAGCAGCATCAAAGGCTATCGTCATGGATTCCAGCAACGCCATTACGAACTTCGGTAGTTCTGTGTCGATGCAGAATTTCGGGAATTTCTCCACCTCCAACGGAGGAATACTTGCGGCGAAGTTTTCTCGGATTACTTCGGCTAGCGTATCCATCGCAGGAAGTTTCGGTTCGGCGCTCACACAAACTATCAAGCGTGACCTGACCGGCATGACTAACGCCGCAGCCACGACTGTTGCGACCATCACCATTCCGAACCAACAGAACACGGCATCCTTTGAAGTGCATGTCACTGGGTATCTTGGCGCTGGCGGTGCGATTGGAGCGGGTGAAGCACACGCTACAAACAATTATCTCATCTCGGTTACAAGAACAGCGGGAGTAGACACAGCCGTAGCTATCTCATCAGCCTATGGTGCTGTTGCATCAGCGGTGGCCGGGGCTGCTACCTGCACTGCCGTCGTGACGCTTGGCGCTGTCACAGGTTTGAGCAGCGCAACTCAGACAGTTGCTATTCAGGTCACGGTTTCGCGTTCAGGCGGTTCAAGTGCGAATCACGTCGCAAAAACCATTATCACCTGCACGCAGCATCAAGGCTCTTCGCCTATCACCTGCACATAAGAAGAAAACATGGCAAATTGGATTGAAAAGAACGGAGCCCTAGTTATCTCTGGCCCCTTCACTATCGTTGGCACGTCCGGCTCAGGCGCAAGCCTTGTCTCTGAGGGGTCAAATATCCTCGCTCAGAGGAACGGCACGTCCGCGCAGTTGTTCAGCGTCTACAACACCTACACGTCATCTACTAGTTTCGAGAAGTTCTCGATTGACTGGCAGTCTGAGACGAATCGTTGCTGGGTAGGGACGCGCACCGGGTCCGCTGGCGGCACTGGCCGCACGATGTTCGTTGGCGTGGGCGCAGACGCAGCGGTAGATTACTACAACGGCATTTTCTTCGGAGCGGTGAGTTCCACAGCCCCCATCACGTTTGGTCAGGGGAGTGAAAACTTCACCGTTGGCGCAGGCAATATCTCTGGAACCGCTCTAACACAGTTCACCTTCAAGGGCGGCATCTTCACAGCCTCATCCGGCACCCAGAACGGCGTGCTCATCAACAATACCTACAACCAGACCGGCACGGCTGGCGGCGTAGACCTGTTGATTGACCGTGTGAGAACGGCAGAAGGCTCAGGCACTCACTTCTTGATGTGGGCAGGATACGGCGGTTCAGGTGTCGCGGGCACCCGCGCCATGTCCCTAGACCAGACAGGCGGTCTGTTCGTCGCTCAGTCTATTACGACTGGTAAGGACCATGTGCGACATGACCTCTTCACCGGGACTACAAGCGGCAACCAAGGCCAAGTAACACGCCTAGTTAAGAGGAACACGGCAGTTCCCGACAACTCAGCTACGAACGTCTGCACCGTCACGGTTCCGAACGCCACGAACGCAGCGTATATCAAGCTCTACTTCTTGGCCTCCACTTCAGGTGTAGACCTGATGGAATCCACGAGGTATGCGGAGGGTCAGGTTGTAGTCACAAGGACCGCAGGCGTAGATACAGCTATGTCGGCCATTGCCCTATCAAACGCTGGCATCGCAACTGTCGCAGCAGGGTCAACCCTCACGCTGGCGTATGGCGTATCCACACTAACTGGTGCAAGCAGCGCACAACAGACCTTCACGATTACCGCCACGTTGGACACGTCCGGTAACACACAGGCGTATCTGAACACAGTTATCGAAATTTTCAACTCAGAGTCCTCAGGAATTACCGTCAGCTAATAAGTATGAAACAAATTATCGAAGAACTCATTCTCCAAATTGTTGTCACCACTCGGAACGATGATGGAGACACCGTAGACCGGTCAGTCTCCACTCCAATCACAGTCTTCAAAGCTACCTCCCCGAATGTGTGGGAAGCGGCTGCGGCGATTGTTGAGAAGTTTAAGGCTGAAGCCGAGGCAGGTAAACAATAACTCTCTCCTAGGCCGGGTGCTTCCCCGCTGCCCTAGGAAGCTAGCTCACGCTAGCCAAAACTGGAAGCTAATGGTTAGGCGAGGTGCCCTCCTCCTGTTCTTAACCTATAACTACCCTGAGGGCTTAAACGAGGCGACATGGCAACAAAGAAGAAAGAAGTAGTGGAACCAACTCAGGACGCATCCCATCAGCTAGTAAGTGCCCTTATTCAGGCGATTCAGGCTACCAAGCCAATCGAGAAGAAGACAGTAGCTAGCTTCAAGAGTCGAGGAGCGTTCAACCCAGATGGCAGTCCTAGACCCAAGCTGAAGCGTAAGAGCTATCATCATGGTGTTCTCCTGAACAAGGACAATGGGAAAGAAGTCCTGACAAATGAGGAGATTGAGCTATTCAATAAGATTCGGCCGGGAGTTTACTGCGATGGCGACATTAAGGTCATCCGCAGGCGAGATAGGGGAATCGACATCGACTACCCAATCAAGACAGCTTCCCAGCGCATGAAGATTATTAATAACCACGGGATTAGGAGTTTCAAGGAGTTACTGGAACGGCTAATTCTAGAGGCAGAGAATCCTCAGAATTACAAGAAGGTAGAAGACGACGATTTCTAAACGAGTTAGTAGTTAGTTAAAATTTGTCGTAACCCACACGTTAGAGGGGAGATTAGTTTTCTAGTCTCCCCTTTTTGTTTATAGGAAGCAGGAATACGATGCCACTGTTTAAAGGGAAGTCCAACGAAGTCATTAGTCAAAACATCCGGGAGCTACGGAACTCAGGTAAGCCTGAAGCCCAATCAGTAGCCATTGCCCTCTCTAAGGCTGGCAAGGGTAAGGGCAAGAAAGTTGCAGAGAAGGTAGCCAAGAAGAAGAGTAAGTAATGACTTTTACTGAGATTGTCACGGAGATCTGTGAGCGATTGAACTACACCAGTTCAACCGATTCAACCAGAGTTGGCCGTGCCGTAAACAGACTATACAAAGAAATCACCTCCTCTATAGGACTCCAGCTAACCAAGCGGGAAACCGTCCTAGAGACGGTTACTATGGGTGTATCTACCCTAACCTTAGGTGATTGCGAGAACGTCATCTCCATCTTCAACCGGGCCACCAGTCCCTACCGAGTTCTATCAGAGGTCTCGATTGACGAGTTGCGAGAACTCCAGCCCTACCCCGATAACGACAACCCGACCAAATGGGCCGTCGCAAGCTACACCTCCGACACGACCGTCATCGAGTTTAACTGTATCCCCCAGACCACCTTCGACCTATATGTCGAAGAGATGGTGGCTAAGGCAACCCTCAGCGGTTCCCAAGAACCCGCCTTCCCCGAGAGCTATCACGACATCCTCGTGTATGGGGTCTTGATTGACGAATACGACAAGATTGAAAAGACCAACCTCTCCACAAAGGCCGAGCGCAGGTATGAGAAGCGGATGGGCGAACTCCGTCTCTGGATTGCCCTAGGCGGCGCATACAAAGACATTTACCAAGGCAAGATGAAAGATGGCATGGTAAATGGTGGTAATGGTGGAGGTTCAGGTTCAGGTGGTGGCGACTTCCCCGGCAGCTTGAGCGGGACCCAGACAGGATTGATCACGTTTGATCGCGATCCTAGTGCCCCCTTCGCAGTAACTAGTGGCTCAGCTAAGGTTAGTAACCTAGACGCCGACTTGCTTGATGGTAAGGATTGGGACTCAGCAATTTCCCTTTCCAGCACCCTAGCTGTCACTGGCGACATCACGGCCAGTGCGAAGATTGCCCAAGCTGGAACCTCAGCCGACAACACTCTCCACTCGATTACAGGAACAGTCACTCCCGGAGCGGGAGTAAGTGCTGCTCCTCTACTCATTAACCCTACTATTACCGAGGCAGGAAGCGGCACCCACGCCATCCTTTCAAGCGTGTATGTCCAGCCCCCAACCATCACAGCCGGTGCAGCCACAGTCACGAACGGCGCAACAGTCTACATCTCCGACGCCCCCGCAGGTGTGGTCTCAGGTGCGAACTATGCCCTCTTCGCAGATGCAGGAAACGTCAGATTCGACGGCATCCTCACAGGCCGAGATTACTCAGTCTTCTCATCCACCACGACCGGCACAGAGACCGCATGGGCCCCCACAGGCATTCACGTCGGTTCTAACATGGTCAACTGGGCAGGTGCATCAACCCTTACAGTTCAAGGTATTAGCGGTGGAACAACTGGACAGGTGCTCGCCATCAGGAATACAGGCGCATCCGTTCTTTTCTTAACTCACGACTCAGGCTCAGCCTCAGTTGGAAATAAGATATATTGCTCAATTACAAGTGGCCTCACTCCCATCGCGGGAGGTGGAAATGCTGTCCTCTACCATAACGGCACATACTGGGTATTAGCAGGACATAATCAAGGCACATGGATTACCCCAACCTTCAACGCTGCCGACTACACAGCCTCAGCAGGTACTTGGACAGTCGCTTCCGGTGACGTAACCACCTGTGCTTACTGCATCATCGGTAAGACAATGCACTTCACGGTAGGATTAATCACTACGTCCGTCAGCACAACCCCAGCGAGCTTGCACCGTATCGTTCCGGGAGGCTATACATCAATCCGGCAAGCGGACGGCACGATGGCTTACTTGGACAGCGGCGTGGCAGGTAACGGTCTGTGGCGTGCTAACCCGGCCTCAACGACGTTCCAATTCTTCAAGAACCTACTCGCTGGAACGTGGACCGGCTCTGTGGATAACACCTACATCAGCGCGACCGCTGTATTCGAACTCACCTAAAAAATGCCTAACTTCTCTATCTCAAACATCACAGGGATGAACAACTCGGAACCATCCTTAACCATCCCGGATGATCAGTGCGTGGATGCCCAGAACGTAGAGTTCTGGGTAAACGCCCTAGGCGAGAGACGTTTGGGCTGCGATGGTGTAGATGTTCCAGCAGCTTGGGCAGACCCCAACGTCCAAGTTGTATCATGGCTCTTTCGTCATAACCCCTCAGCTAACGGGGAAACCGACACAGAGTTATGGGCTCTAGGCCAACACTTCACCACTCAGAACTACTTCCTCCACAGGAAGACAACTAGCTGGAACGCAGTCACCCCAGCTATCGACATCGAAGTCACAAGCAACCAAGGATTTAAACTATCCGGTGTTAGCTTCCACGGCAAGTTATTCATTGCCTTCCCAAATACAAGCGGGACAGACAGGCTACATGTGTGGGACGGCTCAAACCTCAGATTAACTGGCCTAGCTGAAGCAGCAACTCCATCTGCTGCTGACTCAGGTGGTGCAGGAACTCTAGCTGGCGTCCGCTACTACCGCGTCCGAGAGATTACTATAGTAGGCAGCACAACCATTCTTCGAAGTGAGCCATCAGATGCCCTCACCTTCACTCCAAGTGAAGCGAATGCCTCTGTCACTATCACGAAGGGAACGACCCAGAATACCACAGCCACCCACTGGGAACTAGAAGCGAGCATCGATAACGCTAACTTCTACGTCCTAGCGACAACAGTTCTCGCTACAACAACGGTTGTGGATTCCACCGCCTTCACTACTGGTTACGCAGTCTCCTATGACCTCTCTGAGGATGTTGGAGATTACAACACCCTCCACTCGCCTAAGTTCCTAGTCGCAGACGAAGACAGATTACTTCTAGCTGGTGCATGGGAAGACTCCACAAAGGCCTCACGGGTCCTGTGGACTCCAGTCTTCGGTGCAGAGGGTGTAGGCAACGACGAACGATGGGAAGCGGATACAGATCCATTCATCGACCTCGACAACTACTCAGGCGGTCCAATCACAGGGATTTCCAATCCTATTAACGGCCAGATTTGGGTATTCAAACAGAACAAAATTTACGTCCTTGTCCGAACTGGTAACCGTGTTCGTGCCTATCAGTCCTACAAAGTCTCAAACTCGATTGGAGCCATTGAAGGCTCAATCGTCCAAGGAGTTGACAGTTATGGACAGCCCTGCCTTTATTTCATTGATCCTGTCGTTGGCCCTTGCCGCACGGGCGGCAATAAGTCCGTCCAGAGTTGCGGCAAAGATATCCTCTCTACATGGGAAGAAATCAACCTAGATAGTGCCATCGTCTCAGTTCGGTCAGTCTTCTACCCCAAGAAGCAGCAGATTCAGTGGAGAATCACAACAGGCGCTAGCACTTCTCCAACCAAGGCTATCGTCCTACACTGTGCCAACACGAACGAATCACAGGATGGTGTAAGAGGTGGATGGTCTATCTGGACTGGTAAGTTCACAGAAGGCTACACTTCAATCCTATACTCAGACAACATCAACGCTAACACAACTAGGAGTCTAGATCTCGTCCCCTTCGTAGGAGTCACATCAGGGGATGGTTACATCCTCCAAGGTGACACCGGAACGGCAGATGATGGAGAGGCTTATGCAGCTAGTATCCGGACTAAACCCTACCTTCTAAGAGGACTTCTCCAGAAGTTTGGGGTGGGTGCAGCAGCCGTCCTAGGAATGGAAAGTGACACGGCAGAAATTCAGGTTACACTAATCCGTGACTTCGGCTTGGAAGAACCTAGGAACATCCCCAGTGTTGACTTCGCTGGAACGGCTAGCGAGACTGAGGTCATCAAGCAGTTAAGGGAGTTCACCGGAGCCCAGATGTATGCCATGCAGATTGAATTTGCTGACGTGGCCTCACCTGCCGGGACATGGGAAATAAACCGGTTCGACCTGAAGATTAGCCCAGAAGAATCAGCTTAGTTTAAAGGGATCTGAATGTTTAGTTTAAAGTATTTCATAGACCTTCCAGTTAAAGTAGGTGACGAACTCCAGCAGCTTGTCGCTGGAATCAATACCTACCTCCAGAGAGAGCATAAGGTTGACGGAGCCCACGGAGCCATCACTGCGGATTCCGTCACTCTCGGCAGCGGAATGATTGGTGAGTGGGTTGACGTTCCCCTTAGTGTAGACATGTTCGACACTGATAGTTCTGACGTAACATGGACAGTAGACCCTACTGATAACCAGAACGGCATCCAATACTGTTTATGTGGATCTCTTGCTATCGTCCAGTTCTACATCGTCGGCACATTATCCACCGTCAGTGCCGATAAAGCCACAGAGATATTTATTACCATACCGGGAGTTAATGCCCAGAAGTATAAACGTACTGGTAATGGTGGTGTAATCATTTACAACAATCTCGGCGCAGCTAATAACAACACAGACGGCCACTTCCCGATTGACATCCTCTCAGAGTATGGTGGTGGCCCGTTGAAACTAGCGTTAAACAGGTTCAACGCAATTGAACGTGGTGGTGCATCTACCCAGTATGGAAACTGGCGGAACGAAGCGACCACGGTAT
>JACCDR011396755.1_pt1 | contig 14170 bp, 11 predicted proteins | sample 7446431 | NCBI WGS metagenome assembly JACCDR01 (sample SAMN15323443, study PRJNA562643) | freshwater metagenome | isolation source: river surface water | place: USA:Blue River Watershed | collected 2017-08-17 | reverse complement strand
ACCCACCCACCCACAGTCACGTAAACGTAACGTAAAAAAACAGCAAACCCGCTCACTCAAACCCAACCCACTTCCCGCAAAAACACAACTGCCGCGGCGCAAATGGCGCGCGCACTGCAGCTCCGCACTGCCATGTCACTGAAAGGAAACACCACCTCCAGGCGCGTGTCCAGCACACGACACACAAACCCCAAATCCGGCACACCCTCTTGCGCTTGAATGTCCAAAGCGGCACGCACCACGGCTTCAGACACATCCACGCGGTCGCGGCACAGCGGAAATATCACCTTGGAGGTTGCCACCGGAGTGCACGTCAGCACGGGTGGGCCCCAAGGCCCGCCAAACACCTGATGACGCTCCTCCGGCACCGGCGACGGAGGCACTTCTTGCCCCTCCCAAATTTCCCAGAACCGATCCAACGCGTCGGGCTCCACTGGCTGCTGCGCGTGGCCACGTGTGTCCAAGTCCGTGGCCACGTCCACGTCCACGTCCACGTCCACGTCCACGCCCGCGCCCGTGCCCGCGCCCGCGCCCGCTGCCGCAAACCCAAACTCCACCAAGTCTCTAAACATCGGCGTGCTGCATCGCTCAAACGGGATGTCAAACGGGTCCTTGGCCAGCACCTCCCTGAACGCGCCAGTGTGTGGTTCACCCGTGGCCACCTCCATGCGCACAAAAGAAATGCTTACAAGTAAAAAGGAACGGCAGTCACACTCCCTTCCCTTTCTAAATCGCTTTAGGGTTGTATGCGTACGAAATTAACATACCGACAAGCTATCTAAACTTGATTTGGTTACAATTTAGCTCAGGTGGTTAACGAGTTGATGTGTGCAATCGGTTTGCGGTTCGATCCCCGGGTCTATTTATTTTAAATAACCGTTCCCCGGAAGTGGGGGAGCACTCGACTTTGCCGTGACACGCTATTTTCACCGCGCCCAAACTCATTGGCCTTGTGGGTTGTAATGCCGCAAAATTCCGCAGGTGGTTCTTTGTTTATTTTTAACTTAAAATGTGTGTGTGGGACACAATAATTTGCACGCGGACGGGCGCGGGACGCGGGTTTGTGGTGGGTGGTGTGTTACATAACCATTCCCCGGAAGTGGGGGAGCACTCGACTTTGCCGTGACAAGGGCTTTGCACCCCGTGCTGACCCGGTCTCACAGCGCGGTGGGGCGGACGCGTCGCTGAGGTTTCAACACCACATTGTTGCAGCATGGTTTAAACCGCAACTGAGCAAGTGGGAGACCTGGAATTGCAGCGCAGCGTGTGCTGGAGCGGGAGCAAGGCGGGTGCAAAGACTTGACTGCTGTAAAGTAACTGTTCCCCGGAAGTGGGGGAGCACTCGACTTTGCCGTGACAGAGGACTGGGCCGGACCGATCATGTGCACAGTAACTGTTTCCCGGAAGTGGGGGAGCACTCGACTTTGCCGTGACACGCTATTTTTACCACACCCAAACTCTCCAACGCAGTGAGTTGTGGTGTCGCACAATGCCGCAGGTGGTTCTTTGTTTATTGTTTATCTTGAATGTGTCTTTAAGGTTTGAAAACTTGCACGCGTACGGGCGCGGAGGGCGTGTTTGTGGTGGGTGGTGTGTTACATAACCGTTCCCCGGAAGTGGGGGAGCACTCGACTTTGCCGTGACACGCTATTTTCACAGTGTCCAAACTTGCCCGTGCAGTCGTTTACAACGCCGCAAAATGTCGCAAGCGGGTCTTTGTTGTTTTGAAACTGTAAATGCACTAACAACACACAGTTTACTGCACGGGGGTGTGCGCGGGACGCGTGTTTATGGTGGGTGCTGTGTTACAAAACTGTTCCCCGGAAGTGGGGGAGCACTCGACTTTGCCGTGACAGAGGACTGGGCCGGACCGGTCACGCTTTTAGTAACCGTTCCCCGGAAGTGGGGGAGCACTCGACTTTGCCGTGACACGCTATTTTCACAACACTCAAACTTAACAATGCCATGGGTTGTAATGTTGCAAAGTGCTGCATGTGGTTCTTTGTTTATTGTTAACCTTGAATGTGTTTGTAAATCTTGATAACTTGCACGCGTTTGGGCGCGGGACGCGGGTTTGTGGTGGGTACTGTGTTACAAAACTTTTCCCCGGAAGTGGAGGAGCACTTGACTTTGCCGTGACAGAGGATGGTGCCCCAAATGACTCCCCCTTTAAAACGGTGTGCATTACTGCACAGCGTTGGCCCAGCTGCGCGGGGGCTCGCTGGGGGGTTGTGACGACGAGACCTGCGGAGGCTGCGGCGCAAAGTTGCTGCACGCGGCGGCTTTGCCGCTGGCAATGATGTGCACCCCCACCAGCAACACCAGCGCAACCAACCCAACCGCGAACACGGGCCCGGGGGACACGTTGGCGTCGTACTCCACCGTGAAATCAAACAGGGCCGCGTACATGGCGGCAAACGCGCCGGGAACTCCCCCTGCCACAACCACCGCGACCGCGACGCGCATGAACGTCGCGCCTTTGTGACCAATAACTGTGGTTAGGGCAGCGACGCTTGTGCCCACCGCCTCAGCGGTGCTGGGCCAGGTGCCCACCACCAACAGCGCCATCAGTGCCAGCGGCAGGTAATGAATCAGGAGGTTGGCGACGTTGGCCACGGACAGCGGTACGTCTTCCACTTGAGCTTCGATCATGCCGTTGTCGAACAGCGGCAACGCGGTTATGAGCACCGCCACCGTGGTTAAAATGCCCAACACCGGAAACGCGGTCAGGGCCAAGTACACCGCCTCCGCGCGGAACACTGGCAGGTGCTCGGCATGGGGCCTTAAAGTGTTTGACTCGGACTCGTCGTCAGAGTCGGCCTCTGCCTCAGACCCGGACTCGGGGACCGCGCGTGGTTTGGCTGCAATGGCGGCCAGCCAGCCTACGGTCCAGACCCACGACAACAGCAAGCTCCAGTACGTAAAGTGGCGCATGAAAGCGGGCTCGTGCAAGCCGCGCTCAAGGAACAACGCCGTAACACAGCTCAGGTACACCATCAAGACCCAGGACCGGGGCTGGCTTAACGGTCCCCCTCCTGGAGACTCCATGCGCGCCGCGTGCCCTTGTTCCGGTTTGTGTGGTGTGTGTCTGTATCCCCAAATTGTGCTTGTGGGTCGTAATGTCCATTTTGGAAGTGGTGAAAACACAGGCAAGCAGGGAAAGGGGGGGGGGGAGAGAGAGAAGAGGGGGCTAAAACCAATCCAATTCTTTGGTGCCGTCCCCAAACTCAAAGTCGGGGGGCACCGCAAAATCCTCCAGCGAGTCCAGTCTTGGACGAGGCTGAGCTGCAACGTTGGCCATGGTGTCCATATCTTGACAGTGCTGCGTAAATTGTTTGGGGTCGAGGTATGCTAACACATGCAGCCGACTTGTGTTCACCTTTACTTGCACGCACGACCCTGCAGCAGAGCTGCCTCCGGCCGGGGTTTGGACCGGTGGCAAAGCCGGGACCGGGGCCGGAGTCGGAGCCGGAACCAAGGCCTCAACACACCTAGTGTCTGCCTCCACGCTGTGCCTACTGTTGTCATCAAACACTTCCACGGGCGCGTCGGCGCGGGGGCGTTTAAAGGTTTGTGCCCGACAGGGACTGAAAGGTGTTTTTTCCATGGAAAGTTTTCTTGTGGAAGTCGTTTCCGCCAGAACCGCGGCCTGCACATGTGCTGCCAGCGCAGCCAAAGCCGGGGTTCGAGTCTCGGTTTTCACAACGGTCACGGGTTTAGGTTGCACGCGGGCTGGAGGCTGTTTGCCGCACGCCCAAAATGGAGACGACACCGCCACAGCCAGTCCACCCAACACCACCGCCAGCCGGAACGCCCGTCCACAGAAAAACGAAGACAACGGCAACTCCCGGCCCAACAAAACCACCAGCACGGTGCGGCTTTCCAGGAACACACCCCGTGTCACGCAAGGGGCAACCGGCGCCAGCGTTTCGCGGTCCGGTTCCACGGGCCCCACCGGGGCCAGCGGCACGCTGCCATCCAAAAACACCACCTGGGCGCGCACAAAGTCTGGCTGCACAACGCCCTTGGTGTCGGGAACCAGCCACCCACGCGCCGCCTTCGCCGCAGATTTACTCAGTCCAATCCTAATTTGCAGGGGTGGCGACTGCAGCGTGTCGTCCGCCTGGCGGACGCTGTTGAAGTGGGTGCGGGGCATGGCATCCAGCACCAGGCACCGGTCCATGTGTTGGAAACACTTTACACGTCGTGTTGTGCCTGCGTAAATTTAAAGTAAAGCTACACAACCCGGTGTGGCTACTGCTCATACTGTGGTTGTTGAACGGGCAGCTCCGCGCTTGAATGGTTGTGTATGTGTGATGGTGATGATCGGTGGTGTGATTATTGAAGGCAGACATGACAAGCGAGCTTTCAGCCGAAAAGGTGGTGGAAACCTTGTTGGAGGAGTTAAAGGCCGACCGCCCCTTAACGTTGTACAAAAACACGGACACTGGAGTGTACGACTTTACTCGGACGGCAACCGAGGTTTTGGTGGCGCGTTCCTCGTCCGTGGTGCACCAGATTTCGGTGCTGCTTCTGTGCACTGGCAAAGTGGTGATCACGCCCCACGTCGACAACCCCTTGTCGTTTGAACTGAATCTCGTCAAGGGCCTTAAAGTTATCCAGGGAGGCGCCTGCATTGTGCCCAAACCCGGGCAGTTTTCAGTGGCGCTGACAACGTTCACGGATCGGCGCCACTTTGTTTTGCGGAGCCCTGACGGGTCAAGCTTTGAGCGGGACAACATTGTGTTGACTGAGACCATCAGCGTTGAGCATTCGCACGGCGTGCTTGCGAGACCGCGCGCGCCGCAACGCCGCGGGCCGACAGTGCGCGCATCGCCCAAGGCAGCCCCCAAAGCGGCACCCACGCTGCCCCCCCGTTCGCGGATGGCGCGTTTGCGGTCCCTGTCGCCGCAGCCCGCTGCAAAGTGAAATGCACCGTTGCCGTGTGTTGTATTTTAGGGTGGTGGGGTACACGCCGCTGCGACAACCAGCTGCACCGTGTGGGACACGCGTACGGGACCAAGGCCCACCTCCCATTGTCGCACAAACCACAGAAACCGAGCCACGGCTTTGCGGGTAGCCGGGGTTGTGGGTGGCAGCAAACGGTCCACTGCCTCGCACAGCGTTGGCACGTCAGGCAGCACCACTGCTTGAGTGGCAAAATCCCCCACAAAGGCCGCGGCGCACACCGCGGTCCACCCAACTACATTTGGTGTGGGGTGGCGTTTCAGCACGCGCACCACACACGGCCACGCCGCTGCAAGCTTCGCGGTCACGCGGTGCGCCCCACTCAGTTCCCCTTGCAGCTCCAGTGCAACGGCGTCTGCGTCGCGGACCTCTTCGCACACCCCTTCCGCGAGCACGGAGGGGCACTTTTGCGCCACACGCGCCATTTGCACCCACCCCGCAAACTCCGGTGGTAGGGCAGCCAAACCTTTGGCTTCACACAGCACCGCCGCGGCTTTTCCAAAACACTTCACAGACGCAACGGCCAGCCCCGGGTGCTGCATCGGCACCAGGGCGGTCAGTCGCACCTGGTCCGCCCACACGCGCACCGCCCGGCACGCGGCCCGACCGTCCACCGTTGGAACCAAATCCGGACCGGAGTCCGATGCCGCGGAGCCGTCGCCTAGCAGCGGCACCATCACCGTTGCGCTCCACTCAAACACGCGGCACGTCACCGCCAAACACGCGGCTACCACCTCTTCAAAGGCCAACATGCCGCGCAGCAGCGCGGCACTGACCGCAACCACCTGGGTGCCGTTTACAGCCGGTACCAACTCCCGCAGCACCCGCAGTCCGCCTACCACCGACGCCGCACACGCAGGATCCTCTGCGCACCGCAGCAGGTAGCTGCGCACCGACACAAACAGGGACTCCAGCGCGGGGCCGGGACTACAGTGTGGTCCCTGCAGCCACGGCAGCAGCGTGTCAAACGCGGTTGCCGCAACCCCGGCAGGGGACCCGGGTCCCAGCAACACCCGCACTTGGGTGACAACCCGGGGTGTTGCCCCCGCCTGGGCACACACCCGGTTTAACACCAGCAAGCCAAACCGCAGGGACGCCATGTCCACTCCGGGCTCCACCCGAACCACATTCAATGCCACCGGTGCGGGCTTTGGGGCGTGAGACCCCATGACGGGTGCGCACCGCCGCCCTTCCTTTTTTTGACGGACCACGTCGTTGCGGCCACATGTAGTGTTGCCAGTGACACGCCCCAAGTTGTATACAACCCGCTTGTGTGTTGTGTGCATGCTGGTTTGGGTTTTGGCAACCGTGGTGGGGGCCGCGGCGTGGGACACACCCCACCCCGGATGCTTCAACTGCGTCGAGGGCGCGCCATGGGCGGGGTGCCCCCCTCCCCCCGGGCTCGGGTTCACGGACTGGGTGCACGCGGGGGGCGTGCCCGCGGCGTGGACACACCCGCCCCGGCACGCGTCCCTTGTGGTGTCGGTGGGCCCGGGGGTGGACCCGGTGGCTGCGTCGCCCCTGGTGGCGCTGCTGACTGCGGCCCTGCCGGCGTCGGGACTGAACGCCACGGCGCTGCCCGTGACAAGGCTGTGCCCCGGCCCCGGCCTCAGCCTCGGCCTCGGCCCCGATCCTTGCTCCTCGGCAAGCGTGCGGGACGTGGTAACCCAGGTGGCTATTGCGTGTGCCGCGGACTGTGTCACCCTGCCCTGCACCCGGATTTGGGTGGGGGTGTTGGCCTCCGCGGGCACCCTGCCCGGTGATCTGCCCCCGGTGACAGTGCGAGTGGTGGCCTGCGTTCCTTTGCCACCGGCACTGGGTCCGCCTCACCCCCACGCCACGCTGAACAGCTCCTGGCGTGTCACACCCGGCCGCGGCGCCGCGTCGGAAGCCTGGATGGCGGGGCTGTGCAGCCCCAACGGCACCCTGGGGTGTGGCCCCCCGCGACCCGACGGCTCCACGCGGTGTGTGCCCTCGCCGGCGGCTGCAGCGTCGCCACCCTCGTGTGTGTGTGGCGGCGGCGGCTGGGCACCGGGCCCGACCCCGGTGCCGCTTCCCCCGCTGCGGCACGAATTGGAAACCCCCACGTGTGAGCCCGGGTTTGCGTCCGCACACCCGCTCCTGGTGCTGACCACCACAGACGCCACCCAGCAGCCGGCGTCCGCAACCAACCTTGCCGCCTGGTTGGGCAACGCCGCGTCGGTGGGCTGGCACCTGCAAGGGTTCGGCAACGACGCGGCTTGGGCGGGGCCCGGGATGGCCACCCGCAAGGGGCCCGGGGTGTGGATGGCCCTTGCAGACGCCGCGGTTGTGGTCACGCCCTTTCGGGTGGCAACTGTGTGTTGCGCGGAGGCCCCCCTTACGGCTGGCATGCAGCTTCCGACCTTGCCCCCTGAAGGGGACAGCCTTGTGCCTTCAAGCACCGAGCCATTTTCCGCACTGAACGCCACGCTCGGCGCGGTGCCGGACGTGGCAACGGCGTTCCCCGCGGCTGTGGCCGCCACGCTGGACGGGGTCGGGCCGCACCCAGAGGAGGTGATGCCCCCGCCGGGAGCCACTCCTTGGCAACCTGCACAGGTGGTGCTTGGGGCTCTGCTGGGCCACGGCCCGCGGGTGCACCTTGGCACTCTGGTTGTGGTGGGCACGCGCAACTCCACACTGAGCCCCGAGTTTGTCGCGGAGGCCGCGGCCTCCGCTGTCGCAAACACCACAGTGCCCTGGGACGACGTCGCACCGGTGCAGGCCGCAGCTGTGTCCCCGGACGACGCGGCGCTGGGGGGAGCGGCCCTGCACGTGGCCATCGTGCGGTGGTTGAGCTGTGTGGGTGCGGGTGTGTCCGTGCATGGGGGCGCAACCCTGCCGGCAGCCGCCGGGTGGGAGGTGGCCACCTGGGTGGCGGACCCTCTGGGGCAGCACCTAGCCGCGGTTCTGGTGGCGTGGGCGTCGCCGGCGCGTCCCACGGTGCAGTCCCCGGCCCGGGCCTCCGGTGCAACACCAATCCGGGTGTCTGTAACCGGGCGTAGCAACGCCTCCATGCGGTGGGTGGACATGACTGCGTCGGGTGCAGCCGGTGCAGGTTTGGCGTCCCTGTCGTCGGGACTGGTCACGCCCGTCGCGGGCGGCTGCGGCGCCTTGGAGTGGCACGTGTCTGGGGACGGATCTGGGGCACCCCCAGCGGGCACCCCCACGCTGGACGACCTGTTTGCGGGGTGGTTCACTGCGGAGTGCGTGGCACCACCCACGCCCGTGCCCGTGCCGTCTCCAACTCCGCCAGTCCCAACGCAGCTGCTGTGGGCGGCGTTGGGGGTGGTGTGTCCCGCAGGGTCGGTGCTGGATGTGGCGTTGGAGGTGTGCACCTCAGACTGCACCTCGGAAACGGGGTACGTACCGGGGCCGTGCGTGGGGCCGGAGGTGGCGCAACCGTCTCCCGGGCCGGTGTGTCCCGAAGGCGCGGTGCCGTCCCCGGACGACGCCGAGTTGTGTGTTTCACCAGAGGGACTGTGTGGACCGTGGGGCTACTTAGTTGCGCCGGGAGATGGCCCCAGCTGGTGCGAGTGTTGGCGCGGTGCCGCGGATACCCGATGCACTGCGCCGCAGCTAGCGTGTGGTCCCGGTGCGGTGGTGCCAGCTGACAACGTCACAATGTGCGTGTGCGACCCAGACGCGGAGCCGGGCCCTGTGGGCGTGTTTGAGCATGCTCCGGGTGAGGGTTGTGTGCTGGGGTTTGACTCTGGCGGAGATCTTCCGCCAGAGGTGAGCCCGGAGGCTGCCCCGTCGCCGGAGCCTGTGTGTGGCCAGGGGTTGCAGGGTTGGACCGGTTTCACGACAGGCTCGGACTGTGGGTGTGTAGGTGGGACCGACCCCGCCACCGGGTGTGTGGCCTGCACCCGGGACACTGTGTGGAACGGCACCGCGTGTGTGGCCGCGCCGGGACCAAGTTGCGGGCCCCACGGCTCCCGTGTTACAAACGGAACCTGTGTGTGCGCCGCGCCCACGGTGCTGGCCTGCGGACAGTCAACCCGGCCGTGTTGTGTGTCTCCAGCAGAGGCGTTGCAGGGTCCGGTGTGTGGCCCGAACGCGGTGGTGCTGCCCACTTCGGGTGTTTGCGCGTGTGTTCCCGGCGCCGTGGGTGCCGGCGGGTCCATGGTGCCGCCCTGTGAGCTGGTGGATGCAGACACGTACCTGTTGCCCGTGCCGGTGTTCGTGCTGCAGCCCGGACTGCCCGGGTGGTTGACCACCGCAGGGGACGTGTTTGTGGCGGTGGCAACCGCGTTCCTTGCGGCAGTCACCGCCCTCACCCTCGGTAGAATGTCCCACTTTTTGGTGGTCCGCGCGCGGGTTCACCGGTACACTCCCATTCACCCGTAAGTCCAAGAGGGCGGGGGGTTGTGCTTAAAACCGCCTCAACGGCGTTTAGTCTAAAAGTGTTTCCTGAGAGTAAGAAAGCACTAGATTTTAACACAACTCAAGTTTTTGGCGCTTCATATTGTTGGCCTTTGAGGCAACCGTGTGTAGCAGCCCCTTCCTGTTTGAGCCATCGGCGAAATACTTTAAACTTGAGGAGGAATCACTATGGCGACAAGGAACATGACAAGCGTGTTTAAAAGGGCGCGCGAGGAGGCTCGGTTCTTTGAGAAGTTTGACATTGTAACCGACTTTCGCGCGACCCCTGGGAACAGCTGTGCTCCTGTTTGTTTACGAGTCGTGCCGCGCGAGGATGTGCGTGCAAGTCAACCACAAAGACTTCAAGCATCCTGGGGGCAAGTCTGTTCCGTGTGTGTTGTGGGGTTTGTTTTGGCGTGGTTGCTTGTTGCGGGGGTGGGGGCCTTTTCCGGCAAGTTTAGTTGCTTTGGGCACGGTTTTTACTAGACAAGGAGTGAGTGCCATTTGTGTGTGTGTGATTCAACCCCCACTGCGGCGTTTGCCGCTTCTATTTCGTTTGAAAGTCAAAAGGGCTACCATTCCAGCAACGCACCCAAGCGCTCGCGCAGATGCTGAATGGAAACGACGGCTTCGGGTTCGGCAGCTTGCACCGCGTCACCCACGCAGTTCATGAAAGACGGGGATGGCACCGTGCCGGTCTTAGTAACCATGTTGGTCACTGCACGCAGCCACATCTTTATCAGCCGGGGAAAAGGCAGCACCAGAGGCAACATCCGCTGCAGTGCGGCTTCTACCGTGTCTCGCTGAGTCAGTAGCCCCACGTAATGCTTCACGCACCGCCGCAAGATAATGACACCCATGGTGCGCATCACGTCAGCTTCGCACTCACACAGTGTTGTCACCAGCTCGGGCACAACCCGGGCCACAAGGGTGTGCATGCCCTTGTCCACAAACCACGTGGCCATGGTGGGCACCTCTGCCAGCCGAAGCGTGGCCATGAGCACCTGGTCCTGCGACACCTCCGGGGTCGTCAGCAGTCGACGCAGCAGCAGCTCCGTGCGCACGGGCTCCGGCAACACGCCGTGCATGCACCCCAGCGCCACCAGCGTCTTCAGGAGAGTGTTCAGGTGTTGTTCGCCCAGGGACGGCTCCCAGGCCTCTGCCAGTGCCAGCGTCCGAACCCAGTACGTCGCAAACAACCTGCAGTTGGCTGCGGCGTCCTCAGAGCTGCACAGTGCCACCACCAGGTCCAGCAACTGGTTGCGGGTGGCCACAGTCATGTCGGGGAAATCCCACAGCTGCGCCAGCCCGGCGCACAACGCCGGGTCCAGCCCCGCGGGGTCGCACGCACCCACCCAGTGCAGTGCGTCAATGCCGGATCGCAGCATCTTGCACACCTCCGCTCCGTCGCCGCAGCTTCCGTCGTCGCCTGCGGCACACAAGTCCGTGTGCAGTCGCAGCAGTAGGGCCAGGAAAGGGCGTTGGGTGTCAGACAGCACCGCTCCTGGCGCGGCCGTGGCCAGACCAGCCACCAGCGCCACCGCTAGCACGGGATTGGGAACACCCGCCGCAGTGGTGCACACCCCGGGGGCCACAGCCGCAACCAGCGCTGCCATTTGGGCGTGAATGCCAGTAAACGGCACCACTTCCGCGCCCGGCGGTGGCACCACAAGGTCCCGCAGCGTGGCCACGCACTGGTCAAACACGGCGGCCTTGGAGCCGTACGCAGCCAACACGGCAGCCAAGTTACCCACCAGGTTCTCGACAACAGCCGCTGAAGCAACCTTGCTGTACGTGCCCGGGGCCAGTCGCAGCAGCTTGCGCAACGTTTGCAGCGCGGTCTGCAACGTGGCCCGGGATGTGGCCAGCAGCCCGCTGCCGTCTCGGGCGGGGCGCTCGCCGGCCACCGTAGCCACCAGGCGCATGAGCACCGCTGCGCGGTCCGCGACGGGGCCGGTGTTGACATCGCTGGAAACCGCTCCAAGCAAACGGTGCAGTGCGGGCACAATGATGGCGTCCTCGCCAGCGGCGCCCTCCACCAGGTCCAGCAGCAGGTCCGCGGGCACCTCGGGCGACTCTTGTGCCATGCCCACCAATACTCGAGCCATGGGTACCGTGGGGAACTGCCGGAACAGGTCTCGCCCCAGACTGTGCAGCATGTGGTGCTGCGCGGCCGTCAAGCCCGCGCGCTTCAGTAGCGTCCAAGTGCAGGCAACAAGGGCCTTGACGGCTTCGGAACCAGCAGGGACCGTCGTGGTGCCGTCCACCGCAGCCCGCAGCACGTTCCGCGTGACGTTTGTGAACTCGGCGATGCAGTTGGCATCCGCAACAACGTGCAGCATGTCAGAGGCGACCTGGAACGCGTCTTCGGGAGTGCTGTGCACGCGCTGCAGCAGCTTCCCCGCCCGCGTTGACATGGGGCCCGGTGCTGCAAACGCGGACTGCACCTTGCGCATGGACTCCAGTCGAGTCGCGCTGACGACGGTGGACGCTTCCGCGGAAAGGTCCTCCTGGACGCGGCGCAGTCCGCGGAGCACCTCCACAACGTTGGGGCGGTTGATGGGGTTGGCGGCGTTCAGCTTGCGCACCACACCCATCACACGGTGCAGCACCGGGACTTCAAACCCGGCAGGCTCCAGACAGCCTGCACACAAAGGAATAAAAGTTGGGGCGGCCAAGTGCATTCACTGACTGCCCGGTAGATGTTGATGCGCCACAGTGCGCCCCAACCAAAACACGCACCAATGCACCGACCTGTTTTCAGGGCCCCAGACACAAACTCGGACAGGTGAATGGTGGTCCGGGGGTCGTTCCACGCGGGATGGGGTCGCACAAACGCGGGTGCGCCCAGCAGCAGCTGCCAAATGACAACCCCCAGACTGAACTGGGACTCGGTGTCAAAGTGCTCCTCAAAGGAGCGGGGGTCGCCTCGGGGCGCGTCGCCCTGAGGAGTTACCATGCGCACGTACCCCTCGTTGAACGCCGTCATGTTTGCGACGGCAAACTGCTCGCTGGCGCCCCGAAAGTCGTGAAGGTAAAGTCGGTGGGTCTGTGCGTCCAAACGCAGGGTCTTCAGATTGAAGAAGCCAAGCCGGAATCCCGGTGCGGCGCGCGCGATTTCGCAAGCCTGGATGGCGAGACTCAGTCGCTGGGCTGGTGTCACGCGCTGCTCCCACGTCGGAGCGTCGTTCTCAAACATGATGTCCTGCACGCAAGGAAACCGCGTGGTGGCGTCCATGAACAGCATCGCTGTGTCGGCGGTTGACCACGTCGCGTCGGTCGTCGCGTCCTCCGGTCCAAGCAGCAAAAACCTGCAAAGGTGCACACGTACGTACTGCCTGCTTAAGCGGGCGGGCGCACGCACACACACGCGTGTACACCGAATAATAAACACGTACCCAAACATCCGAGGCACCCAGGCCTTGCCGTACAGGAACGCCAGCTGGCGCGCGTGCTGCTCGCAGGCCGCGCGGGTTACAGGGGTCAAAAGCCACTGCTGCACCACCACGCGCTCGGGAACGCCGTCCACGGTAACCTGCGTCACTTTGTGCTCAGGGGGCGCGTTCTTGGTTGTCTTCACCTGCTCCATGAAGGCGGTCAGGGACAGCAGCGTCGGCACGTTGGACATTGGTGAGCGGGGTAATGGGTTGTGGCGTTGGTGGAGGGTGGGAGCCACGAGGTAAGAGGAAACACTTACATTTTTAACATGCCCCCTTCCGCGCCCGTGGCTCTGTTTGTGTTGCAGGTGTGTGTGGACCTGGGTGCACCCGACAACCTTTGCGAGCACCTGGGCACAATATCCATTGCGATTCCACTGTACGAAGACTTGGCGCCGGCAAGCGCGGAGGTTGCGGATTTGCTTGGGGACGGCGACTGTGACGAGTGTGCGTCGGTGGCGACCCGGTTGCTGCGGTGGGGTCGGGCGGCAGTTGGCTCCTCGGACGCGCACCGCAACATGCCTTTGGAGGCAGTTGCGGACGCTCGGACCGCATCGTGTGCCAGGACAATGTTGCAGAACGTGCAAGCGCCGGGCAGCGCGATTATTGGGTGTCGCAAAGACGTGGCTTTGGCTGAAGACGGCCCCGTGGTGTTTTCAGTGTTGCGTCTCAAACTCGAGTAGTGAAAAACACGGTGTGATTTGAATGTAACTCGTTTTCCGAAACGGGGGAACAAGGGAGGCGCCCCCAGACCTCTCGCCCACGGAAACAAGCAATCCCTGCAAGGTTACAGTACAAGCACTACTGCAGCCTGCCTTTGTAAACCACGCCTACATCTCCATCGCTACCAGCCCTTCTTCAACTGGCTCTGGATCTTGAATAGCAACAAACCGCACCCAAATAGTAAAACTGTGTACTGCTCCATGAATCGTCCAGCCAAAATACACGTTGCGGTTTTCCCCGTTTTGGAAGGCCCCGTGGATGAAGTTGTGCACACGGGCAGCAACAAAGTTGCGCTGGCCTTCCTCGCACTGCGGAACGCACTGCAAGACATCTTCCAGCGTAATGCCAGGAACCGCATGCACATTCACTGGAATGCGACCTTGTCCGTCAAGCATGTAGTTTTGTTCCGCTTCTTGCACCATCGTCGCGTTTGCACAAAATGTGATTCACGAAAGGAATTCTTTCAGTGTTTATGTGTAAATATACATTCTCAAACGCGGACTGTTTGAGCTTTTCTATCCATCTTTTTTGTGTGAGGAGTTTTTGAACGGGGGGGGGGGAGAGGGCCGCGCGCTGGAATAGATTGAAAAAAAGGGGGGGGGAGTTCTACCACCGGAAACCCTTTTTCCATGCTAAAATGTTGAAAACAACCAGTGATT
>JACCDR011264459.1_pt1 | contig 14173 bp, 22 predicted proteins | sample 7446431 | NCBI WGS metagenome assembly JACCDR01 (sample SAMN15323443, study PRJNA562643) | freshwater metagenome | isolation source: river surface water | place: USA:Blue River Watershed | collected 2017-08-17 | reverse complement strand
GGCGAACGCGGCGTCGTCGCACTGCCCGGCCGCGGCGATCGCCGCACCGGCCCACCGGACGTCGGCGGGCAGGCCCGCCGTGGTGATCGCCCCGGAGTCGGCCTGCACGAACGACAGCGTGATCCGCCCCGGCCGGCCGCCGGTCGCGTGCTCGCGGTACGCATCGCACCAGGTGCGCGCCGCGAGTTCCAACCCTTCCCGGCCGCACCGGGCGGCGATGCGGGCCACGACCCGGGCGGCCCCGCCGGCGTCGCCGCGGATCGCCGCGTCGAGCGCCTGCAGGGCCAGCCGGGTCGGGAGCCGGTGGTCGCTACCCATGAGCGTCGGCCTCGTGGTCCAGGGCGTGCGCCACCAGGTCGGCGAGGGTCATGCCCTCCTGGGTGGCCTGGGCGAACAGCCGCTCCAACGGCTCCCGGTCGGCCACGTCGTCGCGCGGGGCGAACGTCGTGGGGATCAGCACGGTCGGCCCGCCCGGTTCGTCGCCGTCGCAGCCGGTGTGCGTGCGCCGGCACAACAGGCCCAGGGTCGGCTGGCCGTCGCTGGCGAGGGGCGGGGTGACGATCACCTCGAAGCGGTCCAGGATGTCCACCAGCGGGGCGGCCGCCCCGGCGGCCGCGGCCCGGAACCGCTCCAGGTCTTCGTCGTCGAGCACGTCGTTGGGCATGGTCAGTCCTCCAGGTCGTACGCGAGCAGGATCTTCGCGTCGCGCTCGTAGTGGATCGGGTCGCCGGCGGATTCCCGGCCGCCGTCTTCGGCGAGGCCGTCGAAGAACAGCCACCGCCCGGTGCACCCGGTCCCGTTGGGGCAGCCGTCGTCGCCGTCGCAGTCGCCCACGGCGTCGACGACGTACCAGTCTGGCCCGTTGTAGTGGGCGGGCACCCGGCCGAGGTGCTCCGGGTGGTCGGCCCGCTCGTACCCGTCGTCGCTGTCGAGCAGGGCGTCGACGTCGGGCATCTCCACCCACACGCTCTGGGTGTCCGCGTCGGGTTCCTCATCGAGGCCCGCCGGCGTGGTGACATAGTGGTCGCCGTGCTCGTCATCGGTGAGCACGGTGAACGCCCGCCGGAACACGTGCGGGCGGCCGCCGGCGCCGTGGTCCCACTGCTGGCCCGGGTCGACGACGCGGACCTTCGTGCCCGGCGCCGGGGCTGTGTCCGGGGCGGCGCCGATGGCGCCGACCTGCCAGTGCTTGTCCGGGTCGTAGTCCACGACGTCGCCGCGTTGCGCGGTCGGGCCGAGGCCGACGCCGGCGGCGGCTTCGGCGATGTGCTCGGCGAGCTTGTAGAACAGATCCTCGCCGTCGTCGTCGCTGTCGCCGGCCTCGAAGTTGGCGAGCATCGCCGCGGCCTCGTGGGCGACCCGGGCGAGCGGGGCCACGGCCGGGAGTTGTGCCACCGCGGCGTTCCACGCCCGGTCGTCGGGGTTGTCCATGCCCGGCTCCGGGTCCGTCCCGGCGCGCACGAGCCGGCGGTGCCCGTCGCGGTAGCAGTCGAGCACCGCCCCGCCCTCGTGGTGGAGCCGGAGCACGTCGAAGCGGGCCTGGTTGCTGTCGATGAACAGGCCGAGCTGCCCGTCGCCGGTGACGTCGACGTGCCCGCTGACGTCGACGGTGCCGCCCGTGTAGCCCTCCCAGGTCCACCGGCCGGTCCGGTTGGCGACGTCGCGGGCACGGGGCGCTACGGGCGCCGCGGCACCCGGTAGCCGCGGCGCCCGCCGGGCGGCCTGGCGCACCATGTCGCCGAAGTCGGGGATGAGGCTCACAGGTACCGCCGGGCGCGCTCGTAGTAGCCGCGGTGGTCGGCGCTGTTCCCGCCGCCCCACTGGAGCATCCGCTGGGCGGCCTCACGAGCGGCCTGCCGCTCGGCGTCGGTCCACCCGGCCACCCACTCCGGCTCGTGGTCGGCCCGGTAGAGCAGGGAGCCGTCTTCCCGCTCCTGGCGTGCGTCGTCGAGCCACTTCTTCCGGTTCATTTCGGACTGCACCGCGATCCGCGCCTTCACATCGTCGAGGCTCCCGCGGGTGTCGACGTCCATCCGTTCGGCGATGTAGTGGGTGTCGGCGGCGGACAGCGGGGCGAGCATCGACTCGGCGGTCCGCTGATCGATCGACCGGATGACCTGCAGGGTGCGGGAGACGCCGGCGCCACGGTCGCGGTCGATGACGATGCCGTGCCGGTACTCCCCGCCGTACGCCAGCGCCGCGGCCTGCGTCTCCGCGTTGGTCTGGTTGTGGCTCCGGCCGTGCAGGAACACGTCGTCGTGCGCGCCGAGCTTCGTGAGCGCGGCGTCGACCGTCTCCCGGTCCCACCGGTTGCCGAGGGCCTCGCGGATCGCGGTCAGCGGCACGTCGTACCCGGGGTAGTTGGGACGCAGCCGCCGGTACGTCGCGCGGATCGCGGCCTCGCACTCCCGGGTGTCCCGGGCGATCGCCTCGTTGGACGGCCGGGGCGGGTGGATGACCTCGGTCGGTGTGTAGCCGCTGCGCTGGCGTCCGTTCGCGCAGCATTGCGGGCACTCCGTGGTCCACCCGTACGGCTCATCGGCGGTGTTGCGGCCGGGCCGTTGGCCTTGCGGACCCATGACCCACCCGCACGTGTTGCACCGCCAGTACTGGTTGGGCTTGATTTCCGCGGGGTGGCGGACCACTTCGATCCGGCCGTCGCGGCGGTAGTCGATGACCGCCCCGCTCGCGGTCTGCGCCATGCGGAGCACGTCGAAGCGGACCCGGTTGGCGGTCACGAACATGTCGAGTTGCTCCTGGCTGACCAGCACGACGTCGCCGCGGTCGTTGCAGCCGCCGCCGGTCCACCCTTGCCACGTCCAGGCGTGCATGTCCTCGGAAGACAGGGTCAGCGCAGCCATGTACCGCGGCGGTGCGGGTTCGTCGTCGCGTTGCCGGGGCGGGCGGCCGATAAGCTCCCCGAGCGTCGGGATGAGGGACATTGCGGTGTTCTCCGTTCCGTAGGGTTGTTGCGTTCTTCGATGCCCGCCGGGGTAAGCCTCCACCTGCGGACGTTCCATTCCTCCGGGTTGGTGCGTTCCACCAGCCCGCGTTTGGCGAGCTTGTCCAGCTCGCCCCACAGCACGACGCTGCGCTCGTAGGGGTTGAAGCCGAGCGCGTTGCCCAGCTCCGTGGTCGATACCGGAGCGCCGGCGGGGCCGGGGAGCCGGTCGAACAGCAACTCGTCGGCCAGCGCCCGACGTTCCTCCGTCGTCCAGGTCTGCGGGTTCAGCATCACGGCGCCCCCGTCAGAACGGGGCCTCGTCCGACACGACGGCCCGCCGGTAGCGGGGGTGGAACAGGCGCCACACCGCGCCGCGGACGTGGTACAGCCGCAGCCACTGGTACAGCCGGATGACCACGGTCGGGGAGCACCACGGGCACGGCACCCAGGCCCGGCCGATCGTGCGGTTGAGCAGGCCACCGCGGACCGTCCGGCCGTCGTTGCACAGCCCGCAGTCGGGTTCCTCCCGGGGCGGGCCGAGGTACTCCGGGTTGCCGTCTTTGTCCCAGGTCCATTCGTCGGAGTGGTACATGGTCAGTTCTCCCCATCCGGGTTCAGGTGGCGCATGAGTACGTCGCGGACGTTGCGGCGGCCGGTGTCCGGTAGCCGCCACAGCTCCCCGAGGTTGAGCGGGATCTCGATGCCGGTCAGCGACACGGCGATCCGGAGCACGAGCAGGTCGTCGTGCTCCCCGGTCAGCCGGCCGGCGTCGAGGTCGGCGGCGACCGCGGCCCATCCGACCTGGGCGGTCAGGCACCCGAAGCCGTCGTAGAACGGCGTCATGTGCCGGCGCAGGCCGGGGTGCCCGTACCAGGGGCGGGTGAGGCCGATCACGGACCAGGCGTCCCTGTCGAGGGTGCTGCCCCAGGCGCGGGCGAACGCATCGGCGTCGGACAGCCGGGCGAACGCGGCCCGAGCAGCCTTCTGCAGGTGCTCGGCGGCGGCGGCCGCGTCGGGGCCGGTCGCCTTGCAGGAGCACTCCCAGGCGCCGTCGCCGTGATGGGTTCCCCACGGGTAGTGGACGGACAGCACGGTGTCCAGGTCGGTCCGGGTGACGACGTGGTTGCGGGGGCCGCCACCGCGGCGCCGGCGGGTCGCGGTGGTCATCGGCCCAGCCGCCGGCGGGTCCGGGTCACCTCGGCCTGGACCGGGGGCTCGGCGCCGCCGGCGGGCACCGGGACGATCAGGGTTCCGTACAGGAGCACGTCGGTGGCGCTCTTGCGGGACGGGCCGCCGCCGCCGGGCTGCCACAGGTCGCCGTAGTTGGCGGCGAGCGACGCGGCCGCGGCTTCGACGACGGCGGCCGGGCCGATGATGCGGACCGACGCGACCCCGGGCCGGGTCGGTGCGTCGCTCATGACGTCTCGCCGGTGGCGGCGGCGCGCATCGCGGCCAGGCGGGCGCGCGCCTGGCCGGGCGTGCAGGCGAACGTCCGGTGGATCGCGTCCGCCCGGGTCTTGTAGGCGGTGCGGCGCAGGAAGTCGTCGTCGCCGAGCACGAGCGCCACGGCGAGCTGTTCGGACAGCGACCACTTCCCGCTGATCTCGCCACCGCGGCGTAGGGTCGCCCAGCACCGCTCCACGGTCACCCGGTCGCCCGGGTGGGTCAGCGCGTCGAACGCCTCCTGGATGACGCGGCCGCGCCGGTCGCGTTCCTCGCTGGCCAGGCGGTGCGCTTCGGCTTCGGCGGCCGCGCGCCGGCACGTGTCGGCGTGGCCGCTCTCGTTGTCGGCCGGGTGCGACTCGTACGGGCCGCGGTCGGTGATGTACGCCCCGCACCCGTCCGGGCCGCCGCACTTCCAGTACAGGTTGTGCTGGTCCCACGGGCCGGCGTCGTCCGGGATCGGGCCGCGGACCAGCTCGTACGTGTGCTCCAGGCGGGCGTAGCTGTCGGAGTAGGGCACGCCGAGCAGGTCGGCGATTTCCGCCCACGTGGTGCCTTCTCCGCGCAGCCGCACCGCGTACTCGTACGTGCGGCGCTCGGCGAGCCGGATCACGGCCAGGCCGCCGTTCAGCCCGGTCGCCGGGTCAAGGTTCTCCCACCCGGCGTACGCGCCCACAGCGGCGCGGATCGCCCGGTCGACGTGCTGGCGGGCCTCGCCCATGAGGGCGTCGGCGTCGTTCATCGGGTCTCCACAGAGTCGGGGTCGGTCTGGATGTCAGCGGTGACCACGAGGGTGTGCAGGAACTTCTCCCGCTTCCCCCCGATCGGGATCGTGACGTTCTTGAGTACGGCCATCAGCCGGACGACGCCGGCGAAGCTGTCGCGGCGCTCCGGGTGCACGGCCAGCTCGGTGACGAACCGGCCGGAGCGGGTCGGCCCGAAGCGGGCCACGCTTTCCGCCTGCAACGTCCGCAGGAGCCCCAGGTACTGGTCGAACGCCTGCCGCCGCAGCGCCGCGGTGGCGGGGTAGTCGGGGGCCGCGTCGTCGGATGCGTAGCCGGCGGCGCGGGCGACCAGCGACAACCCGAGGTCGCCGAGGTCCCAGACGACGGGCAGGAGCTTGTCTTTCGCGGCCCGCTCCACGATGACGACCAGGGCGCGGGCGGCGCCCACCTGGTCGGCGGCGGTCGGGTCGCGGTCGAACGGGCTCCGGCGGCCGGCGGTGGCTGTCACGTCCGCGATCCTTCGGGCCGGTGCTGCGCCCGGTGCGCGGTGATCGACCCGTTGCGCTCCCGGCGGAAGGTCAGCGTCGTCGTCGACCGGAAGTGGTAGAGCTGGATCCAGTCGTACTGAACCAGGTTGGACCGGACGAACAGCTCCACCGCCTGTTCGGTCGCGAGGGTCTGACGGGGCAGGGCCACCGTGACGTGCGGCTGGTCGCCGGGCCGGTGGGCGGTCACGCCCCACGCCCACAGCTCCGTTGGCACGTGTCCGGGCCATTGCGGCGTGATCGGGTCGCTCCAGTGCGGCGCCGGCGGGCGTAGCGGGTCGGCACTGACACTGACGCGCGGCCGCGCCGGCGGTAGCGCGTAAGGGCTGTCGGTCGGCACGGGGGATGCTCCTTCGTCGTCGGGTTTCCACTCGCAACCGTACCGCCGCGCCCCCGGGCGGTCAACACATCGTGAGCGGCGCGTGAGCACCTACGGGCGCGTTGACACACCCCGCACCCGCGGGGGCGCGTACTGTAGTCCTGCGCGACGCCCAGCGCGATCACGGCCCACCGGCAGCGGGCCACCCGATCGCCAGCCTCAACCGCCGCGGCACCCGAGGTGCCGGTTGGTCGACGCACACCCCGACGCCCAATAGGGGGAGGTGCACCACATGCAATCGGCCACCCGACTGGTCGACCTCCGTACCGCCACGCCCGACGCCGTGCAGGTATGGCTCGCCGAAGACGGCGCCCCCGTACCCCGCACCGCGCAGGCCCCGCTCCCGCCGGCGTTCGAGCACGCCGGCGACGTCGACGGCCCGCGGCTGTTCGACCCGATCCACCGGGCGATCGCGTACCCGCCGGGCCGGCCGGGCGCCGAGCTGGTCTTGCACTGGCTCGACGACCCGACCCGCCCGTTGCACCCGCAGGTCCGCACCTTCGTCCTGGTCCTGCAGGTCGACGGCCGCGCCGGACAGCGGATCCGGGGGATCGCCCCGCGGGTCACGTTCCGGCAGATCCGCGCCGGCCTCGAACGCGGCCTGACCGCGGTCGCCGAGCTGGACGTCGACGACGCCGGCGGCGCGCTGTACTGGCGCTACGCGCTATGAGCTTCCCCGCCCGCCGCCACCCGAGCCGCTTCCGCGGCCGCCGCTTCATCGCGGCGAGCCCGTTCGGCGCGCCGGATGAGTGCGCCGGGCGTGTGTCCTTCCCGCTCACCCGCCGCCTGGCGGTCGTACCGGAGCACGACGGGGGAGTTGCGGGACCACCCGCCCTGGTCGCACACCTGGCCGATCGTGCCGCCGGCGGCGAGCGTGCGGCGGGCCATGAACACCCGCAGGCTGTGCGGGACGATCTTCCGTTCGTCGCCGGCGCTGTCGCGGTCGATCCGGGCCTTGCGCGCGGCCATCGCCACGACGTCGACGTAGTTCTTCCGCTCCATGCGGGCCGGCAGGATCACACCGCGGTGCCCGCCATCCTTGCGGGCCTGCCCGGTGCCGCGGACCTGGCGGAACACCGGGCCGTCCGTGAAGCCACGCGCGGCGCTCAGCTCCTTCCATTCCCGGAGCAACAGGAGCGTGCACAGCTCGGGGCACAGCGCGTCCTCTCCGTCGTCGGCCTCGACGTACGCCGTGTCGCCGGCCTCGGCGTCCTGGTTCGTCTTGGAGAACGGGACGGTCACGACCAGCAGGGTCGGCGTCTGCCACTTGAGGTCGGCCCAGTTGAGCGCCATCAGCTCCGCGTTGCGCCGGCCGATGTCCGCGGCCAGGCGCATCAGCGCGGCGTCGCGAAGCCCGGCGACCGTGGACAGGTCGAAGGTGCGGACCATCGCGTACAGCTCATCGACGGTGATGCTGTCGGCGACGTCTTCCCGGTACCCGGCCCGCTTCCAGGTCTTCGCGTACCCCTTCATGGTCTGGACCACATCGTCGTGCGCGGTCGGCGTCGGCATCGCCCCCCGGTCGCGGCCACGACGCGCGGCCGCCGCTTCCAGCTCCCCGGGATGCTCCTGGAAGTACCGGGCCAGCTCATCGGTGTGCCGGGAGAAGTACCGGCGGTGCGCGCGGGCGATCGCCGCAAGGCTCAGGCGCACGGTGGCGGGGGAGTAGGGCTGACCGTTGCGGCCGCGGAGCTTCCCGGCCGCGTTCTTCATGGTGTAGTTCGCCGTGATCCACTCCTGGACCGTCGTCTTGTCCGCCGGCAGCGCCTGGCGGCCCTCCCGCATGTCCCGGTCGTACCCGGGCCGCTCCGGGTCGTGGAACCACACGAGGTAGCGCAGGAACTGGTAGGCCATCGTGTCGACCGTGCTGTCGGCCTCGCCGGCGCGGAACATCGCCGCGGCTTCGGCGGACAGCCGGCCGTCCGGGTCGTACTCCGCGAGCTGACCCATGAGTGCGGCCGCGGCCTTGCCGGTCGGCACCCAGCGCGGGGCCGCCACGACCAGCTCGGTGCCCGGCCCGTCGTCGACCAGCTCCGCGTCGACCACCAGGTCGACGTCGCCGGCGTTCACTCGGTGTCCCACGGAATGCCGCAGAACGCGCACTCGGTCGACCGGGTGCGCGGCGGTTCGACCATCCGCCGGTGCCACTCCACCGGGTCGCGGTCGTGCTCCGCGCGGACCGAGGCCAGGAACCGCGCCTCATCGGTGGCGGGGGAGTGGGCCTCGATCGCGTCGGCCACCGCCAGGAGCACCCGGTCGACGACCGCCGCGCCCCACGTGTCGGCCAGCTTCTCCGCGCCGGCCCCGGTCGCCAGGCCCCAGGCCGGGATCGGGTTCACCAGCGCCCAGTTGCGGGCGGCGGCGAGCGCGGCCGCCCGGACGTCCGGGTCGCGCTCGATTCGGTCACGCAGGGTGACGGGTAGCCCGTCGCCGGCGCTGTCGTTCGTCCTCTGATCTGCGCTCAACGCTCCGTCATGCATAATGCATCTTAACTGTGATGGAGCCCGGCCGGCTAGACTCCCCCGGCGTCCGTCGCACCATCACCACGCGGTACCCGTCGTCACGCTCGGCGCTCGTGTGACGTGCTCACGTATGCGCCGACACGGGGGTGTGCCTCGTGCGGGCGTGTGCCTCGTGGGTGTCCGTCCGGTAGCGTTTGGGGGCTGTCGAGTCCCGACGCTCGGCCCGCTCCCCCGGAGGTCTCCTGTGCTCGACGATCTTGAACCACCGGCGGCGACGATCGAGGTGGTCGGCGCGGACCCGGCGAAGCGGTGGCCGGTGGACTGGTCGGTGTCCGGTGAGGCGCGCGGACGGGCGGAATGGTCTGCGAAGGTCTACGCCCCGTTGCGGGAATGGGGAGTGGGTCGCGGCTTGCCGGTGCAGGTGGTGTTGCGCACGCAGATGGGCGTGTTCTCCGGTGAGGCGTACGACGGCGCGTCCGTGATCGAGACGGGCGGCGGCACGCACGTCGAGTTGTCCGGTAGCGGGCCGCTGACGTACCGCGGCCCGCTGGGTGAAGTGTTCGAGGGGGGCTTGTGATGGATGAGGGCGTCGCCGGCGCGGAGCTGCCCGCCGACCGCCGGCTGTGGTGCGAGTCGGTACACCCGGACGACCCGACCGTCCACCCTGGTGGCCATGAGCCGTTCCGGTGCCCGGTGTGCTCCCGGCCATCGAGTCACCCGGACGACATTCGCGACGGGTACTGCGTGGCGTGCCACGACCGGACGGGTCCGGGGTACCTCGGCGTCGACGACCGGGCCGCCGGGTTTGCCGCTGTCGTTGACGAGCTGCGGGAGGACTACCTGCGGGTGCGCCCGGACCCGTGGGCGGGCGCCGCTGACTTCGCCGGCGAGGTGAGCCGGCACGTGCAGGGCCTGGCGCGGGAGCGGGTGGACCGGTTGGACCAGGAGGCGCGGGAGCTGTTGGGCGCCGGCGTGGCCGCGGACGACCTGGTGGTCGTGACGTCGCCGCGGTGGCCGGACTCCCGGGTGATGACGCGACAGCAGGAGCAGGCGCACGCGGACGACCTGCGGCGGTCGGTGACCGCCTGGGCGACCCGGGAGCCCGATCCGGTGCCGGCCCCGGTGAAGTGGGCTGACCTTGCCGCGGGGGCGCCCATGACGGCCGACTCGTTCGCGGCCGCGTTCGGGGTCTTCCCGCTGGTGACGCAGGCCGCGCTCGACGACGCGGTTGCGCGGATGCGGCCCGCGCTGGATGAGGCGGTGCGTCGGGTCGGGGTCGCCGGCGCCGCGTGCATCGCGGACCTGCGGCGTGCTCTCGACGCGGCGACGCCCGCCGTCCGGGTCGCTGCGGCCGCGGTGCTCGATGGTGCGGAGCGGGCGGCGCGGGAGCTGTCCCGGGTTCGCCTGCAGGCGGACCTGCGGGCGCGGCTCGGTCCGGCGATCCAGCCGATCGCGTTGCCGGAGCTGGACGGGGTGGACCCGCCGCGGCGGGTGCCCGGGGACCGGCCGGCGTCGCCGGCGTTGACGACGGTGGACGGGGAGATCGCGTTCTGGTGGCCGGATGGGTCGCCGGTTGTCGACGTCGACCCGGTGGCGGCCGCGGTGCCGTTGCTGTCGGCGGTCCAGCAGGTGGCGTTGCGGACGTTCTTCCGTGGCGGGGTACGGCTCACCGTGTCGACGGTGTTCCTGGTGTCCGGGTGGGCGGGTGACGTGGATCCGGACCTGTGGGAGGTGGCGGTGTTCCACGCGCACCGCCGGCGGCGGGGGCTCGGGACGCGGGGGCAGGCATGGCGGTTCGGGAGCCGGGAGGCGGCGGTGGCTGGCCACCGGGCGGTGTGTGCGGCGATCGCCGGCGAGCAGCGGGCTCGGCGTGCGGCGTGGCGGGCGAATCCGCGGACGGCTCCCCTTGGGGTGGCCCGGTTGCCGGCGCTGACCTGGTGAGCGCGGTCGCGTGGCTTGTGTGCGTTGTGGTGGACGCGGTTCGGCGGCGTCGGCGGCCGGTGTGGGCCGCCGGCGCCGCCGACGATGACGAGTGGGAGTTGGTGCGGCTGTCCGCCGGTGGGTGGTAGCCGCTACAGGGAGAAGAAGGCCGGGCAGTCGCACCCGTGCCAGCTCGGGCAGTTGGCGTAGCAGATGCCGGGCGCCCAGTCGCTCAGGTCGATCAGGTTGAGGTGGCGGGCGTCGATCAGGTGGCTGTGCTTCATGGTGGACTCCCCCGGGGCGTTGTGTTGACTGACACCCGGAACGCTACCCGCCCGCCGCCCGCCAGTCAACACAAACGCCCGGTCAGCGACCCGGAAGGGTGAGCGCCACGACGGCGAGCACCGGGAGTGCAGGCAGGACGATCATCGCGGCGACCCACGGGCCGACCCGGGCGGTCGGGCGACCCGGGTCGGCGGTCGGCGGCGGGAATGCCTCGCGGAGCAGGAGCGGCGGCCCGTACATCAGGACAGTTCCCCCGGGTCGTCGGGCGCCGGCGTCATGAGCGCGGCGAGCTGAGCTTCGAGTTCGCGAACGCGCTCGAGCGCCGCCACGGCGATCGACACGGCGGCGCCGAACCGGTACGGCCAGGCGTGCCCGCCGGTGAGCTTGCAGGCGTCGTGGACGGCCCGCTCCCCCGTGCGCAGGTTCAGCACGACGAACGCATCGCCGGCGTCGGGGTACGCCGCGGCGATCGCCGGCGCCATCGCGCTGAGTTGTGCCCGGGAGTCCGCGGCGCAGGCCCGGGTGCGGTCCAGGACGGCGAGCTGCCCTGGGCCGTTGGGCCGGGTGTGCTCCGGGTAGTGCAGCGGGTCAACGGTCATCAGTGCGGCGTCTCCTTGTCGATCGACATGAAAAGGGTACCGGCGCCGTTGTGGCGGATCAACGCGAACGCGCGGGGCGGGAGTAGATCACGATCTGCCACGCCAGCACGGTGAGCACGGCGACGTCGGCGGCACCGATGGCGACAGCCCACCAGGCGATCGGGCCGAGCGTGGCGCCGAGGGCGAGCGCGGCCGCACCGGGGCCGACGAACGCGGCCAGGTCGACGCCGAGCTGGATGTGCTTGCGCTGTCGCCGGCGTCCGTCGTCGTGGCGGTCGCGTTCCCATCCGAACGCGGCCGGGCCGCCGGACAGCTCCGTGACGCACGGGCCGAGCTGGTTGCGGATGTAGTCGCCGATCTGGGACACGAGCACGTCGTTGGCGAGGTACGTCCACCCGAGCAGGAACCCGACGACCGGGACGGTCAACAGTGCGGCCGGGTAGTGGACCTGCAGCGCGGCGAAGCCGGCCGCGGCCGCGGCGGTCAGGCTGGCGTACACCAGGTGGTCGCGGCGGCCGATCCGGTCGGCCTGTTCCTCCTTGAGCTTCTCGTACTCCGACAGGTGCGGGGCGAGGTCACTCATCGGGCACCGCCGGTACGGACGGGGGCGGGGCGGAACTTGAGCCGGCTGTAGGTTCCGGGCCACCAGGGCAGGTTCACGTCGTCGAGGGTCACGTGGTCCGGGTTGATCCACATGGTCGGGGCGGTGGCGATGACCGCGGCGATGTCCCGGCCGGTGAGCGCGCGGGACGACGCGACGGCGGCGCGGGCCACGGCGTCGACGGCGCCCCAGCGGTTGCAGGTGAGGTTGACGGCGCGGCGCCAGCCGTGCACGGCGATCGCTTCGACGCCGGCGGGGTCGCCGGCCCAGGCCGGGTCGAACGCGGGGCCGAGGTCGACCGGTGGGTCGTCGGGCTGGCGGGGGTCGGTGGCGTTGTGCCACACGGTGCGGGCTGCCCAGCGCAGGTACGGCATGTCGCCGCCGCTGGGGTGGGAGCCGAAGCCGCCGTCGCCGGCGAGGCAGCGGTGGCGCAGGATCGCGTCGGATCGGCCGTAGGTGAGCACGTTGCTCACCGCGGTGGCGGCCATGCCGGCGGCGGCGATGGTGACGTCGGCTTCCCACATCGGGGTGCGGTGCGCGGCGCGGATCGCACGGTTGGTCCGGCCGACGACGGCGGCGGCGGCGCGGGCGGTGCGGGCTCCGACGCCCATCCGGCCGCGGGCGGCGAGGGTGAGCCGGTCGATGGGCCAGCCGTCGTCGTGCATCGCGACGGCGTGCCCGGCCTCGTGGATCGCGTTGTAGAGCCGCTCCTGGTAGGTGTACGGGCGGCGGGTCTGCAGGTCGGCCAGGTTGCTGTTCACCGGGTCACCACACGTCACGGTCGGTGGCGACGTCGAGCAGGTGCTTCCACAGCTCGTTGCCGGGCGGTTCGGCGGCGAAGATGGTGACCTGGCGGGCGGCGCACACAGCGTCGATCGCGGCGCGGGAGCAGCCGTCGTACAGTTCCCCCGCGATGGTGGACCGGCCGAGCTGACCGCCGAACCAGGTGTAGTCCTCCCCGGGGCTGGTGCCGTCCGCGTTTTCGGAGCGCCAGGTGACGACCTCGCCGGCGCTGCGGCGGTGCCACGGGGAACGCGCGCAGTCGTTGACGAACAGGGTGAACGGTGTTTCGTCGATGACTTCTTCGAGCCAGGCGGTTGTTGCGGCGCTGGCGAAGCCGGTGACCGCGGCGACCTGGTAGAGCACGGAGCCATCGGCGCTCGGTTCGACGCAGCCCTCCTGGGAGCTGTTCGTCAGGAAACCGGCCTCGTTGAGCGCGATGAGGGCTTCGCGCAGGTCGGGGGCGGGGTCGACGTCGACGGGGCCGTAGTAGCCGGGCTGGGTGGCGATGGTGCCGGCGAGCCACTGCGCGGTGAGGGTGCACAGGTCTTCGAGGGTGGTGGCGGCGGCCCATCGGCGGGCGTCGGCCCGGGTCATGGGGCCGCTGAACCAGCTCCTGAGCCAGGCGGGTAGGCGTAGAAGTTGCACGGGTGGACTCCCTGTCCTGTGAACGGATGAGGCGCCGAGCGGCCAGCACCGCTCGACGCCTCAAAGCTACCCGCGTGACCCTGCCGGGTCAACACATCGACGTGCCTACGTCTGGTCGTCCAGCGCGACGACGTGGACCATGATGTCCTCCGGCTCGAACACCGGGGAGTCCGTCGACGCGGTGTCGGTGTAGAACCGGTCGACGTCGACCACGCGGAAACGGCGCCGGCCGGGCCAGCGCCGCTCCGAGAGCAGGGACAGGATGTCGCCCTTGCGTGGCGGTTCGCCCCAGGTGCGGCCGACGACCGAGTCGCCGGCCTGGAAAACCACGGATCTGCTCATGCCGCCCTCTGGAGGTTGCGGATCGTGTAGTACGGGCCGCGCGGTTCCGGCACCTGCCGGATCCGGTCCTGCGCCTTGAGCGTCCGGAGCCAGCGCGACGCCTGGCTCTTGTTCCGCTCGGTCAGGAACCCGGCCTCGATCATCTCACGCACCAGGGTGGACCAGGAACAGCCGCGCGTCCCGTGACTGTCGATGATCTGCTCCACCCGGTCGACGTTCGACGCCTCAACGCCGGCGTCGGTCGCGTCGGCCTGGGCGCCGGCGTCGGCGCCGTCGTCGAGGCTGGCCAGCTCCGCGGTGAACCGGTCGATGAAGTCGTCGCCGAGCGCGGCTCTGATCGCGGCCAGCTCCGGGTCGACGTGCGCGGCCGCCGGTGCGGGCTGTGCCGGGAGCCGCTTGTAGAAGCTCCCGCCGGCGGCGGGGTCGGCCGCGGGGGCGGTGCCCTGCATCTCCGCGAGCAGCGCGGTGGCCGAACCGGGCCGGCCGGCGGCGGTGCCGTC
>JACCDR010435836.1_pt1 | contig 14179 bp, 12 predicted proteins | sample 7446431 | NCBI WGS metagenome assembly JACCDR01 (sample SAMN15323443, study PRJNA562643) | freshwater metagenome | isolation source: river surface water | place: USA:Blue River Watershed | collected 2017-08-17 | reverse complement strand
TAACTCCTTACACATTTGTCGTACCAACGGTGAGAGAAAATCTATAAATATTATGGAAGAAAAACGAAACCCTCGTCCAGTAGAAGAATCTTCAAAACTCCCAACCATTACCCTAACGGTATTGATTGGCATTATTGCGGCATTATTGTTTGTAGGCTGGCAATACCTCTCTGATAGTTCTATCTCTGATAACGAACTAACCAATATCAGCAACGATAGCCTTTCGGTCGTGGGCGAATCGAGTAGCTTACCCGAAGTAAAAGAAGAGGGCGAAAGCAGCGAATCGCAGGAAGAAGCTACTTCGAGCGATACAGATGAACCAACAAACAAAGAGACTAAACCTGAAAAAAAGCCTGCTAAAAGCGAAGAGAAAACTACGAAAGACACAGACCTTGGCAAGGGGGAAGAAATTTCGCATACGGTACAAGCTGGCGAAACTTTTTACGGTATAGCCAATCGCTATAACATAAAATGGGAAACACTCCAAAAACTCAACCCCAACATAGAGCCCAACGGTATCAAGGTGGGCGTAACAAAGCTAAAAGTGAAAGTGCGTGCTGTGCACACGGTAGGCCCTGGCGATGTACTGCGTGTGGTAGCTTCTAAATATGGCGTAAGCAAAGAGTTGTTGATGCAAGCCAACAAAAAGAAAAAAGATTTCACAGAAAGAGGCGAAAAGCTGATTATTCCATTGAAATAAGTATGAAGGTAGCGTTGTGAATTTGTGTTTTGATTTTCAAAAACTTACCATTTGTTTTAATCAAAATTAAATGTAATTTTTTGATAAACAACACTTTAGATTTACAAATAAGCATTCATAATTCAGCACTTATCTTTACGCACGATGATTCTGATTCAACAACCCGAAACGCCCCAGCAATGGGAGGCGTATTATGCTTTACGTTTTGAAGTATTACGCAAACCTTGGGGACAGCCACAAGGAAGTGAAGTATTGCCCGATGAAGACGCTGCCCAACACGCCTTGGCCCTCGATACCGAAACCCAAGCGGTTGTAGGCGTAGCACGTTTACAAGCCAACTCGCCCCAACAAGGACAAGTGCGTTGCGTTGCCGTTTCGAGCCAAGCCCAAGGGAAAGGAGTTGGAAAGTTATTGATGCAATATTTAGAAGAAAAAGCTTGGCAACTTGGCATGTCCGAAATCATCCTCGATGCCCGTGACAACGCCGTACCGTTTTACCAATCTATCGGATACACGATTATTGCCGAATCATATTTACTTTTTGGCGAAATTCAACATTATAAAATGCTGAAAAAAAAGCCTTAGCAAATACTTGCTAAGGCTTTTTTTTAGCTAAAACAGAAGCTTATTGCAATTTTGCTACAGCCGTTTTGATACGCTCGCAAGCTTCTGCCAATTGTGCATCGGCAGCCGCAGTAGAAATACGCATACAGTTGGGTGCACCAAAGCCCGAACCTGCCACTGTGGCAACAAACGCCTCAGCCAACAACCACATACAGAAATCGTCTGAGTTGTTGATGGTAGTTTTGCCATCTGATTTACCAAAATAATAACTAATATCAGGGAAAGCATAAAATGCACCATCTGGCATATTTACTTTGAAGCCAGGAATTTCACGCAATAAACCTACCACCAAATGACGGCGACGGTCATAAGCTTCTTTCATTTTGTAAGCCTCATCCAATGGCCCGTTGAAAGCCGCTACTGCTGCTTTTTGAGCGATTGAACAAGTACCAGACGTAACTTGTCCTTGTAATTTTTCTAATCCTTCGGCAATCCATTTAGCCGAAGCCGTAAAGCCAATTCTCCAGCCTGTCATGGCATGACCTTTCGCTACACCATTTACAGTAATAACACGGTCGTGGATAGCAGGAATCGAGCCAATAGAAAAATGACCGCCTGCTGTAAAATTGATATATTCGTAAATTTCGTCAGCCAATACAAAGAGGTTTGGATGCTTCTCTACAACAGCCGCAATCGCTCTCAACTCAGCCTCCGAATACACCGAACCCGTTGGGTTATTAGGCGAAGCAAACATCACCAATTTGGTTTTAGGCGTAATAGCCGCTTCAAACTGCTCAGGCGTAACCTTGAAGTTGTTGTCGAAAGAACCTTCAACAATCACCGAAGTTCCTTCTGCCAATTTTACCATTTCTGAATAAGAAACCCAGTAAGGTGCAAAAATAATTACCTCATCACCAGGATTAATCAATACCGAGATAGCATTGGCTAAAGCGTGTTTTGCACCTGTCGAAACAACAATGTTTTCAGGACCCCAATTGAGATTATTGTCACGCTTGAGCTTATCAGCAATCGCCTTGCGAAGGTCTGGATACCCCGCCACTGGCGAATAACCATGAAAACCTGCATCAATCGCCTCTTTGGCAGCATCACAAATGTGCTTAGGGGTTTTGAAGTCTGGTTCTCCCACAGATAAACTGATAACTTTATGACCTTGTGCCGCTAATTCACGGGCTTTTTTGGTCATGCCCAACGTAGCCGACTCTTCTAGTGCGTTGATTCGACTGGATAATAATTCAACAGACATTGTTTTTGTTATTTCGGATTTGAAATGAAAATAGGAAGCATTTTTGTCTTATACCCCCAAAAAATTGCACAAAATTACAGGATGTTCTTTTCTGAAACTAGCTTTTTTTGAATTAAATAAGAAATATTGATTTTTATTGCTATTTTTTCAAAAAAATCATTTCTTAATTATCATTTTTATAAAAACAAAAGCTTTTGCAGCTAAAAGTAAGGACAAACAAAAACTCAGCCTGCAAGTAAAACTACACTTATTGACTGAGTAAAAGCACTTAACGGCTAAATTTCATTTTGTAATCAACCTTTACTTTTCCTTTTGAAATATCGGCCAACTTATTTTTTAGCAAGCGTTTTTTTACAGGATTGAGGTGGTCGGTAAACAAAATGCCTTCGATGTGGTCGTATTCATGTTGAATGATGCGAGCCGCCAAGCCTTCATACACTTCTGTATGCTCGTTCCAGTCGGTATCAACGTATTTGATTTTGACAAATTCTGGTCTAAAAACATCCGCCCGAATGCCTGGAATCGACAAGCAACCTTCTTCAAAGCCCCATTCGTCGCCTTCTTCTTCGAGAATTTCGGCATTGATAAACACCTTTTTGAAGTCAACCAACGAAGGGTCTTTGTCACGCTCGTCGAGGTCTTCACCTTCGTTAAAAGGACGACCATCAACCACAAACATACGAATATTCAGGCCTATTTGTGGTGCTGCCAAGCCTACGCCCGAAGCCGCATACATGGTTTCAAACATATCTTCGGCGAGTTTTTTCACGTCCATCGAATCTTTTTCTATATCGACCGACACTTTACGTAAAATGGCATCGCCATAAGGAATAATCGGATAAATCATTGGTTTATGTCGCTTTTGAAAGGTGCTTTTTCACCCCATTCGTTCACTAGAATAATTCTCTGCTACAAAGTTACATAAAAAAGTGGATTTGAGCGGACAGATTTCGGCTACACTATAACAGAAGTACGATTTATTTGGCTATTTTCACGTTGTAAATGCACAAAGCTGTATGTTTTTTATCGACCTCCATACGCATCAATTTTCTACGGAAAGTCCACAACTGGCCATCAAAAGTATGGATGTAAAAGCCCCTGACGAAGCTCACTTGCGTGCCGAGTTGGAAGGCAGCGAGCCGCACCAATATTTTTCGTTAGGCTTGCATCCTTGGTATATCCACCCCACAACAATTGAGCAAGATTGGGCTTGCTTGCAACGTTTGGCGGCACATCCGAAAGTGTTGATGATTGGCGAAACAGGACTCGACCGACTCGTGGCTGTTGATTGGACTTTTCAAATACAAGTGTTTCGGCAACACATCGCTTTAGCTCAATCTTTGCAAAAGCCTTTGATAATCCATTGTGTGAGAAGTTTTCCTGAAATAATTCAATGTAAAAAAATTGTAAAAAACAACGTTCCTTGGATAATCCACGGCTTCAACGCCAACGAGCAAATTTTAAACCAACTACTTGATAAACAATTTTTTATATCAGTCGGTACAGCCGTTTTACAAAGCCAAAGTCATATAGCCCGTTTGTTGCCAGCTATGCCAATTGAGCAGTTATTTCTTGAAACAGACGATAAGAATTGCACAATATCAAGTATCTTTGCAAAAGTAGCTACCATACGAGGCATTGATATTGAATTTTTACAAGAAAAAATTTTCGACAACTTTAAAAAAAATATCCATTTATGCCCTCAAGCTGCATCCATCGTATGAAATGATTAGACCATTTATAGTTAATCATACCCTGTGCTACCCTGTGGCCTACCAGCAAACAGCAGTACAGTCTGTTAACACAACTTTTACTTACCCGCAGTAAACACTGCAAGAATAATTATGCAAAGAAATTTTTATAAGGCTCATCCTTGGCATGGTATCCAAATTGGACAAGACATGCCGAAAGTAGTTACTTCTTTTATCGAAATTGTACCTACCGATACAGTGAAGTATGAAATCGACAAAGAAACGGGATTCTTGAAAATCGACCGTCCTCAAAAATTCTCTAACATCGTTCCTGCTTTGTACGGTTTCGTACCTCAAACGTATTGTGGCGAATTGACTGCCGAATTGGCACGCACAGAATCGGGCAAATCAATCGAAAAAGGCGATGGCGACCCACTTGATATTTTGGTCTTGACCGAGCGTGCTATCACACACGGCGACATCATTTGCGAAGCTATTCCTATCGGTGGTATTCGTATGATTGACAAAGGCGAAGCTGATGACAAAATCATCGCTGTATTGAAAGGCGACTCAATGTATGGCAAATGGACTGATATTTCTGACTGCCCTAAAGGTATCATCGACCGTTTGGTTCACTACTTCCTTACCTACAAAAACATTCCGGGCGAAGAGAAAGTAGCCGTTGACATCGACGCTGTATATAATAGCGAAGTAGCTCACCAAGTAATTTTGAAATCTCGTGAAGATTACCGCAATATGTTCGGTTGAAGCTTAGAGCTTGTCACCGTAGCCGAATATGGCGAGTTGCCACAAGCCGAATCGTTGCAAGAAAAATTGTCGATTGCTGGCATCAAAGCAGAACTCACCCAAGAAGATGCCTACGTGTTGCAAGTGCTAGAAAAAGATGCCGAGGTAGCTACATCGCTACTGGCGTATTTTGAAGAACAAAGCTAAAGAAAAAGGTCAACGCAGGCGTTGACCTTTTTTTATGTCCTTTCACCTCCTATCCTTACATTTTTCCACTAAACACAAAAACTTATTTTTCGTAAGGCTGTTTTATATTTTTGAAACTAAGTAAAGTCGTCAACTGGCTTAGTTGAGCGATACTCCTTTTGGCCGTTTGTGAGATAAACTTTACTTCTTATAATTTTGTACAAAAAACCAAAACATTAATAACATTAGCACGAAGCTTGTAAAAGCCCGTTTAGAAAACCCATCAAATTTATGCTCAATTTCCTCAAATATGTGTTTGCGACCATCGTTGGTCTGTTTGTATTTACCCTACTGAGTTTCTTTTTACTGATTGGTATTGGGGCTGCCATTGGCAGTTCGGAAGACCAAGTGACGTTGAAAGACAATAGCGTCTTGAAGCTCGACCTCAATCATCCGATTGTGGAAAATGCTGCCGAAGACGACAATCCATTAAAAAATCTGGGCGGACCTTTTGCCGATAACCAAGAAGATGTAGGGCTAACGCAAATCAGAGAAGCCCTCACCAGAGCGGCACAAGATAGCCATATTAAGGGCGTTTACTTGCAAGCACACTATCCGATGGCAGGCTATGCCCAACTCGAAGAAATCAGAAATGCTTTATTAGCCTTCAAAAAATCTGGCAAGTTTATCTATACTTATGGCGAATCGTTTTCTGAAAAAGGCTATTACGTTTCGTCGGTTGCCGATAAAATTTACCTTAATCCTGCCGGAGGACTCGACTTTAACGGTATCAGTGCCGAAGTGACATTTTTTAAAGGAACACTTGATAAATTAGACATCAAGCCCGTTGTTTTTAGGGTTGGAGAATACAAATCGGCAGTAGAGCCTTTCCTTCGTGAAAACATGAGTGATGCCAACCGTGCGCAGTACAATTCCTTGCTTACGTCTATCAACGACCACGTAATGGGACAAATTGCCATCGCACGTAACGTAAGCTTGGCAGCTTTGAAAAAAGTAGCCGATGAGCTTTCGGCATACCAGCCTAAAGGAGCTTTACAGGCAAAATTGATTAGTCATGTAGGTTATTTCGACGAATTTGAAAGCGACCTTAAAAAGAAAACAGGCGTTGCCAACGATGAGAAAATTAGCTTTGTCGGGCTGTCTAAATTCCTCAAAGCCGAGTCGGTGCTTCCACTCAACGAATCAGACAATCGCATTGCTGTGATTGTAGCCGAAGGTACAATAGAAGGAGCAAAAGCCAGCAAAGGCAATATTGGTTCTGACGACTTTGTAGCCGACTTGAGAAAAGCCCGTGACGATAAAAAAGTGAAAGCCATTGTATTACGCATCGACAGCCCAGGTGGTTCGGCGTTGGCTTCTGATGTGATGTGGAGAGAAATTCAATTAGCCAAAAAAGAAAAACCTGTGATTGCCTCAATGAGCGATTACGCTGCTTCGGGAGGCTACTACATGGCTATGGGAGCCGATACCATTGTGGCTCAACCCACAACCATTACTGGTTCAATTGGTATCTTTTCGCAATTCTTTAATTTTGAAGCATTCCTTAAAAATAAATTAGGCATTACGCACGACCGTGTAAGTACCAATGCACACTCAGATTTTCCGACGGTGACACGAGAAATGGATGATTTTGAGAAAAATTGGTTCCAAGCACGCACAGATGCAGGCTACGAAACCTTTACGAGTAAAGCCGCCAAAGGTAGAAAAATGAGCATCGAAAAGCTCAAATCGTTGGCAGGTGGTCGGGTATGGACGGGCGCACAAGCCAAAGCCAACGGCTTGGTTGATATATTAGGCGATTTGAACAAAGCCATTGAAGTAGCCGCTCGTGCCGCAAAAATCAAAGGCGACGATTATCGAGTAAAATATTACCCAACACCTAAATCTTTCTTTGAAGAACTTTTCGACAACAAAGAAGAAGAAATGGAAAACAAAATGTTGCAAGCCCAATTTGGCGAATTTGCTGGCTATGTAAAACAAGTACAAATGGTAAAAAAACAAGAGGGCTTCCTTGCATTAATGCCTTTTACGATAGAATTTAAGTAGGTTATTTTGGTAAATATCATGTACAAAAGGACTTCTTGTTTGGTGATACAAGAAGTCCTTTTTAATTTTGGTACTGTAACGAATGCGAACCGTCGCAAACTTTCCAATACTTTAAATAAATCGATATGGTTAGAAATAATTGGACCAGAGAAGAAATAGAAGAAATTTATAACCTTCCATTCTTAGAGTTAGTGTATCGTGCCGCTACGGTGCATCGTCAATACCACGACCCACAAGAAGTACAAGTAAGTACGCTGTTGTCTATCAAAACGGGCGGATGTCCCGAAGATTGTTCTTACTGCTCGCAAGCGGCTCGTTATCATACCAATGTGAAAGTACAAAAACTCATGGAGGTTGACGAGGTATTAGCAGCCGCAGGAAGAGCCAAAGACGCTGGTAGCTCACGTTTCTGTATGGGAGCAGCTTGGCGTGAAGTACGTGACAACCGTGACTTTGATAAGGTTTTAGAAATGGTTAAAGGCGTAAATGGCATGGGCATGGAAGTATGCTGTACCTTGGGTATGCTCACGGCCGAACAAGCCCAAAAGCTCAAAGATGCAGGCTTGTATGCTTATAACCACAACGTTGATACAAGTGAAGAACATTACAGCGATGTAATTTCGACGAGAACTTATGACGACCGCCTCAATACCCTCGACAATGTGCGTAAAGCCAATTTGTCGGTATGCTCGGGAGGAATCATCGGCTTAGGCGAATCGTCTAAAGATAGAGTAGGCATGCTACAAACCTTAGCAAATATGCCTAAGCATCCCGATTCAGTGCCAATCAACAACCTCGTTCCGATTGCAGGAACACCTTTAGAAGGGCAAGAACCTGCTTCTATTTGGGATTTGGTGCGTACTATTGCAACCGCTCGTATCATCATGCCTAAATCAATGGTACGCCTATCGGCAGGACGCTTGGAATTATCTTACGAAGGACAATCCCTTTGCTTCATGGCAGGGGCAAACTCTGTGTTCTCGGGCGATGTGTTGCTCACTACTCCCAACCCAGCCGTTAATAAAGACAAAGAATTATTCCAAATTTTGAGCATCAAACCAAGAGAAGCCTTCAAAGATGAAACAAAAGCACCAGTGGCTTTTCAAGTAACACCTACAGCAGGTAAAGCCTTGGGAATTAGCGAAGTAGAAGTTTTGTAAGAAAAACATCAATTGTTCTTTGGTGTAGCAATGGTGGCTTTATGCCTAAATATACATTTCGCACGAAAGCTTACATACACAATAAAAGAAAAAATAGGATTATTCGCTGAATAGTCCTATTTTTTTTGTCCATTTATAAATCATTCGCCTACTTTGCATAAGATTTGTACTATACTTATGTCAATGCTTTAATCCAATTTCTAATCAATATCAAACACGTAAAACCATGAGAAAAATTACCCTACTCTTTTTGACAGTAATGGGCTTGTTTATCTACGCTTGTAACAGCGTACCCGATGCCGTAACACCTGTAAACAATGAATTGCCAGCAGCTACAGGTAAGTTAGACATCTCTTTTTCTGACCCAGCTCTCAATGCCAATCCAACCGTGACGGCAGCATCAGGCGATAACGTAACCGTAACGCTTGTCATCAAAAAAACACCTGATGGCGGTAAGCCTAAAGTAGCAAGGGTATATGTAGCAACACAAGAGAATTATCGTGGAGCAACAGACCAGCCTTTGTTTGAGGTAAAATTGAAAAACGTTGACGAGCAAACACAAACGTTTGAATATACCGTATCGCCTTCGTCTGGTGTGGTGTATTTGCATTTTGACGTACAAGACAATACCAGTGGCAACCCAATTTCAAGAAAAACCTTGAAAATCAATGTAGGTTCACAGGAGCAAATTGCATCTTGGTCTAACATTACTTTAGGAGGACAAACCAACGCTTTAGGGTCTCGTTTTGCTTCTTCTACGGGCGTAGTTTATCCTGTATGTGACTTAGATTCAAATATCAAATTTGTGGATATTACTTACGCTTCTAATCGTACTACGGATGCACCACAATTCTTGTCGAACCCAGAAAGAACTACGCAAGGATATTCAACGGTTGTTCCAACATCTAACACCAGTTGTGCAGGTATATCTACGGCGGGCGGTAATGCTACTTACTTCCAAGAAGCGCCTGTAGATGTGAATTTTGACGGTGCAACCAACGCCACTTTAGAAGCCCTTTCGATTACTTCTACCAGTCAATCAATTGCTATTGCTTCTGGAAAAGTTTATATGTACAAGAAAGGCTCAGGCACACAGACGAAGAAAGGCTTGATTCGTGTAACCAATATTACCAAAAACACGACTTTCTCGGCAGGTACAGTTACTTTCGATGTGAAAATTCAGAAATAAATTTTCTTGATAGATGAGTTTAGGGTGATGCTTTATGATTAAAGCATCACCCTAATTTTTTAATCTTTTCTTCTGCGGTTTTCGTAAGACTTGCCATACTTTCGCTTCAACTCGGCTTGATGATTGCGACGCACATTCACTTTTTGGTTGTGTGCAGCTCTTTCGTGATAAGCCAATCCGCCTGCTTCAATATCGGGCAAACGGGTAATAAATTTCATATTGGCCTTCGGTATTTCCTCCTCTAGCAACTGCCCCGAAATCTCCACCACTGCCGGAAAGGCTTCACTAGGAAGCTCGTATTGCATTAGGTTTTCTATGGCTTGCAAATATTCTTTCTCGGCTTCATTCACAAACGACAACGCAATGCCTTTTTTGTCATAACGCCCCGTGCGTCCGATACGGTGAATGTAGTTTTCGGGCATATCTGGCAAATCGAAATTAATCACGTGTGTCACCTCGGTGATGTCTAACCCCCGTGCAATGATGTCGGTTGCAATCACCACTTGGCAATAGCCTATTTCAAACAAGCTCACCGTATTAAAGCGGTGATTCTGGTTTTTATTAGCGTGAATTACATCAATTTTGTATTGAAACACAGGCTCTAATAGCTCATACAGTTTATCCGCCCATTTTTTGGTAGCAACAAACACCAGCACTTTGGTCATGCTGGCATCATTTTGTAGCAAATATTTAAGCAAGTTTACTTTCGTATAAAAATTAGGTACTTCATAATACGACTGTGCAATATTGCTGTGAGGCGTACCTACAGGCTCGGTTTCGATGCGAGCAGGGCTATTGAAATAAGTATCAACCAAGGTTTCTACTTCCTGCGTAAGCGTAGCCGAGAAAAGGAGATTTTGGCGTTTTTCGGGTAGTTTATTGAAAATAATATCCAATTGTGCTTTAAATCCTTGGTTGAGCATTTCGTCGAATTCGTCGATGACAAGCCTTTTGACATTTTTCGTTTTCACCGTTCCATTTAGCAAAAAATCGACTAAACGCCCTGGCGTAGCCACCAAAATATCAACGCCTTGCAAGATAGCCGCCGTTTGAGGTTTGGTATTTGTTCCCCCATAAATGCCCACCGAAACCACACTCATGTATTTGGTAAGTTGCAGCACCGCCTCCAATACCTGTACCACCAACTCACGAGTAGGCACCAAGATAATCAACTGAGGCGTTTTTACTTTGTCTTTGTTGTACTGAAAAAGCCGCAAACAAGGCAATAAATAAGCAAAGGTTTTGCCCGTTCCTGTTTGGGCAATACCACACACATCTCTTCCCGACATCGCTACCGAAAATACCTGCTCTTGGATAGGCGTTGGCGTACTCAACCCAAGGTCTGTTAAGGCATTCGATAAAAATTTATTGAGATTTAGTTCGTCAAAAGTCATATTAATACGAAGTTGAAACACAAACGTAGCGTTTGATAAGCAAAAAAATTTACACAAAGGTACAAGGAAAAGAGCGGTATATCAGCATCTCATGGATGAAAATATTGGCTAAGTGATTCATTATCAAAGAGAAACATATTTGGCGTGTCTGTATCCCCATCTATTTGATTTATTAGCATTTCAACATAAATTCCTGATAATCAGGTACAAGAAAATATTATAAAAAAAATTAATAATATTTTCTTGTAAACACTTGCATATATCAAAAACCTGCCATAAATTTGCACTCAATAGGTGTAGAACTATTTACTAGGCTTGCTCTTATGGTTTCCATTTGAGCAACTTTTAAAGACCTTGGAGTAAATACTTCAAGGTCTTTTTTTATTTATTCAGGATGCGTTTGATGTCGTTGGCTTGTACCAAATACTCCCGAAACTTGTCGTAGCCATCGGCAAGCATCAAGCCCTTAAACTTCAAAAGCGTATTGATATATTCGTCTAATACATCAAGAATATTTTCTTGGTTTTGTCTAAAAATAGGAATCCAAGTATCAGGATTAGACTTTGCCAAACGCACCGTTGATTCAAAACCAGAGCTTGCCAAATTGAAAATACTATCTTCGTCTTTTTCTTTCTCCAAAACCGTAGCCGCCAACGCAAAAGAACAAATATGCGAAATATGCGAAATATACGCCGTGTGAATATCGTGTGCAGCCGAATCGAGGTATTTTAAACGCATTTGTAAGCCTTCTACATACATTTTTTGTATCAACTCTACCAAATCAGGGCTCGACTTTTCTACATCACATAGTACGCAAGTTTTGTGGTCGAACAAATGCGGAATAGCTGCCTCTGGGCCCGAAAATTCTGTACCAGCCATAGGGTGAGTAGCAACAAAGTTGGCTCGATTAGGATGATTTTCGATGGCATCTACCACTTTCTTTTTAGTAGAACCCACTTCTATAACGACCTGATTTCCCTGAATTTGGTCTAACACCTGTGGTAACAAACTTACCAAGGCATCAACAGGCACAGCCAATATGATAATGTCGGATTGCTTGATGGCATCGCCGAGCAAAGCCACTTTGTCAACCAACTGTAGCTCAAGGGCTTTTATCACGTGTTCGGTTTTATTATCGACCCCAATAACGGTATCGGCAAACCCACTTTCTTTGAGTCCCAAGGCCATCGACCCACCGATGAGTCCTAATCCTACGATTGAAATAACCATAACAATGAAAATTGTGAAAATATGTTGATAAGTGTGAATGCAACATTATGAATTGTAAATCATTGAAAATCAAAATACTAATTTACAATTCACAATTTTACATTAGTACTTATAATGGCAGATGTTGACTTGAGCATTTCTAAGCCAACCTACCATCTCGAATAATTACAAAGTGACAAGAATGTAAGTAATCGTGCAAAATTATATTTGATTAAACAAAACTATAAGTCGATGAAAATGAAAAACATAATTCATAATTTTGCACTAATACTTACGACTGCTTGATACGCTGAATAGCCGTTTCAAAAACAGCTACTTCGGCACAAAGCGAAATACGCACATAACGTTCGCCGGCCGAACCGAATATACCGCCAGGCGTAATGAATACCGCCGATTTTTCTAATACTTCGTCGGCTAAGTCAAAACCCGAAGTGACCGTTTCGGGAACTTTCGCCCAGACAAACATCCCTGTTTGCTGTGGGTCGTATGTACAGCCCAGTACCTCCATAATTTCAAATACCTTTTGCTGACGCACTTTATACACTTGGTTGAGTGCCTCAAACCAAGCCGTCGGATTTTGTAAGGCTTTTACAGCCGCCATTTGTAGAGGCAAAAACATACCAGAATCCATGTTCGATTTGAAACGCAACACAGGATTGATGTAATCGGCTTTGCCCACCAGCACGCCCATACGCCAGCCAGCCATGTTATGTGATTTTGACAGCGAATTGAGTTCGATGGCAACCTCTTTCATGCCTTCTACCGCCAACATACTTTGTGGCTCAGGATTGAGAATAAAGCTATAGGGATTGTCGTTGACCAATAAAATTTGATGTGCTAAAGCAAAATCTCGCAATTCTTCAAAGAAAGCCGTAGTAGCTTTCGCCCCCGTTGGCATGTGTGGATAATTGACCCACATCAATTTTACCTTACGCAAATCTCGCTGTGCCAAGGCCTTCAAGTCGGGCAACCAGCCTTTTTCTTCCAATAATTCATATTCTATTACGGTAGCTCCGGTAAGTAACGATGCCGCCCGATAAGTGGGGTAGCCCGGATTAGGCACTAGCACTTCGTCGCCAGCCTCCAAGTAAGCCATCGCAATGTGCATAATGCCTTCTTTAGAGCCAATGAGCGGCAAAATTTCGTTAACAGGATTCAACGAAACATGATAATACTGCTGATAGAATGTTGCAAAAGCCTCACGCAGGGCAGGAATACCCACATAACTTTGGTAGGCATGATGCTTAGGATGAGCCGCCGCATCGGTCAAGGCTTCGATGGTTTCGGACGAAGGAGGCAAATCTGGACTCCCAATACCGAGGTTTAGGACATCGATACCACTGGAACGCATGTCGGCAATTTGCTTCAATTTGGTAGAGAAGTAATACTCTTGTACCAAATTCATTCGGGACGCAGGTTTTATAATCATTGTTTCAAAAACCGATATAAATCGGTAACAAACTGGCTAAAATATGGATTGAATAGTAAAAAAAAAACCGACCCAATGAGTCGGTTTGTGTATCAGTAATTTTTTGATTTCTTATCCTAACAGAACATAACACAACCGACTATACTGGCAAAGTATAGTAGTAATAGTAAGCAGGGTATGTGTTGATTGTCTGATTCATGGCTCAAAGTTAGTTTGAAAAAACAACTTGACAAATTTTTTTCTAAAAAACCTTTTAGCAAAGCCCAGCGAACGCCGCTCGGAGTGCTACTTCTAAGCTTTACTCGGTTGTTAAATAGTTATTTTTATTAGACCTAACGGACAGGGCTTTGCGTTGTTGGGGAATTAGAATTCCGTCAGCCCATAACTGAAGCCCAATGATTGCAATATTGCTGATGTTTTATTCATAAGCCAAATTTATAACGTCCAGCCCGAACTGAAGCACAATAAAGTACAAATGTTGAGGAAATATTCGTCAAGCCCCAATAATGCCAAACCTAATGTTGGCTGTAGTACTTCTTATTTTGTTACAATTACAAT
>JACCDR012020794.1_pt1 | contig 14180 bp, 18 predicted proteins | sample 7446431 | NCBI WGS metagenome assembly JACCDR01 (sample SAMN15323443, study PRJNA562643) | freshwater metagenome | isolation source: river surface water | place: USA:Blue River Watershed | collected 2017-08-17 | reverse complement strand
GTCGCAGGTTCCCGAAGCGAACGACGCGAACCGCAGATCCTCGCCGCGCGAACGGCACGCCTTCTGCGACGCGGCGAGCTCGTGACCACCGGCGCGGAAACACTTCTCCCGATCGGCGAACAACTCGGCGCCGGTGTAGCCCTGGTTCGTGACGCGTGCCCCCTTCTGCTTGTCCCACTTGTGCGGCTGCATCTGCATCATGCAGAACGCTCGGCCACCGTCGCAGCGACCCTTCGCTCCCTTCTGCGCGTAGCAGGGGCCCAAGTCCACGTCCCGCGTGAAACCCGACTCGTGGAACGCGACCGCGAGGATCGAGGCGGCCGTCTTGATCCGCGAGTCCTTCCCGCTCCACAGGACCGGAGCTTCCTTCTCGCCGGAGACGTTCCAAGCGGCCCGAGCGATCGCGCGGAAGCGGGCCTCCCGGACTGCTCTCGGTTCTGCGTTCCCCGGCCACTGGCCAACGGCCTCGGATCGGTCCAGCGGCGACGCGCCGACCATGAGGGCGAGGAGGCGGTCGACCTCTGGAGCGTCGGCCGGCGCGGCACTCGCGGAGACCGCAGGCGCCTCGCCCCGGGCTGCGTGCGGGGCGAGCGCCACGAGGGCGAGCAGGAACGAGAACGCAGCGAGGAAGGCGGCGGAGTGGCGTACGAGGCGCATGGGCGCCCGACTACCACGCCCGAGCGAAACCGGCTAGGGCACCTCCGGCGCCTGGACGTGGAACACGCGGGACTTGACCCCGACGAGCGTTCCCGCCGTCGTCCACGTGTACCGCCAGAGGCCGGCCTCCGAGACCGTGATGGCCTTCACGTAGACGCCCGTGCTCTCCGCCGTCACCGCGTAGTCGGTCTCCACGCCTCCCGGCGTCCGAACGGACAGGGAGACCGACGTAGGGCTCGTGAGCACATCGCGCGCCGTGTAGACGCGCAGGCGAAGGTTCACGCGCGAGCCGACTTCCCACGTCACGCGGGCACCTCATCGGCGAGAAGGACCGCGTCGGGATCCTCGGTCGCCACGAGATCGGCGTCGGGATCCTCGGTGAGGATCAACGTTGGGACAAGCGGCTCCGTCACGGCTTCGCCTTCACGTAGCGAGCCTCGAAATCGGCGCGCATGGAGACGGGGATCCGCACGTTGCGGTAGGTGGGCGGCGGCGGCGGTGCCTTCACGAGCTCCGCGCCAGCCGCTTGCCCGGCGTCCACGCCCTTGCACACGTACTCGACCCATTCGGCGTCGACCTGCTTGTCGGCGACCGCGCACGCGGCGTCGGCGAAGCCGAGTCCGATGTTGATCCCCTTCATGATGTCGGTGTAGCTCGCGCCGCATCCAACGATCAGGAGGCAGAGCGCGAGACCAGCCGGCGGGATCGGAGGCGATCGGTACATGCCGAGCGTCTTCGGCTGCCCGAGCTCCCGGCCACCGCGTAGCTGCTCCACGCCGACGAAGTGACCGAGCATCGCGATCACGCTGCTTGCACCGCCTACGTGGGCGATCGACTCGGGAGGGATCACCTGCACGAGCGCAGCCAACCCGGAGACCGCTTGCCCCGTCAAGATGGCGAGAACCATCCGACCGCGAGGCGAGAGCGTACCCGGAATCCACGGCTGCTTCTGCAACCACGTCAGCGCGCCGACTGCGACAGCGAGTCCGATCGTCACGATCCAGATATTCACTTGTCCTCCTAATACGCTGGCGTGACGTGTGGCATTACGAGCACGCACCAAATGATGTTTTTTCCGGCGATGCCGGTTATTCGAACGTTGATCAAGTTCGTACCGGTGGTGAAACCAACCGTCGCCGCACCGCCGTCGAGTTGGTCGACCGTTGGGGACTCTGTCGCCGTGATCGTGACCACGCCGGACGAACACCTAACGGTAAGCAAACGCTGGAACTTGTAGACCTTGTTGTCGGTGTCGTTGTGGGCGAAAACGAGGACTCGTAGAACCGTGCCGCGGCGATCGGTGATCGGGATCGCCTGGATGGTCTGCGTCGTGGCGTCCGTCGTACGTCGGGTGTAGGTCTCTCCGATTCCAGAAGTGAACCAGTCGTCAAGCTCCTGCGTCCACCCGCCGATCTCGCCTTGGTTCACCTCTCCGGGGACGAGCTTGCGGGCGCTGCCGAACGGTTGACCGACGACGAGAATACGCCGCCGGGTGTACCCCTCGTTGACCTGCCCGCTCGTGTCGACGCCGCCTGACACGGACACGCGCACCATGTAAGAGTGCGACCCCTGCGCCGACGCTGGTGCGGTGACCGCGTAACTCGGCGCCGATAGCACGCCCGAAGAAAACGCCAACGCCGGAGCTCCAGACGATGCGGACTCAACTGCGATCTGGACATCTGTAGACGGCGGCGGCGTGTTCTCCAGCTCGAACGTCACGGTGGCGCCGTTGTCGACGTACGCCTCGCCGTCCGACTGCGGCGATGCGGGCGCGCCCGACGCATTCGTCGGACTGATCTCGAAGTCGGCGACAGCCATCAAAGTCTCCTCGGTTGAGCCACGTCGCCGCGCACCGTGCACGCGAACCGACCCCACCACTGATTATGCGAGAGCTCGGCGAGGCGGACCAGATGGGGCCCCGCTTCCTGCGGCCTCCAAAGGATCACGCGGGGGATGAGGCGACGATAGATGCGGCGGACGAAGTTCTCCTTCGACGGAGCCTGAATTGTGAGCTCCAAAGGTAGCATCAGTCCATTCGGCAACGTGGCGGACGCGTCCACGGACAGGATCACGGTGTCGAACGCCTGCGGTGCGAGCGAAGGGGAATGAGAGATGGACGAGATCACTACCCGTTCGTCTCCGACGTATTCCGGACAGATCCGATCCAGGGGCGTCGTCATATCCCACCCTCACCAACGGACAGCGGAAGGATCTGGCACCGGAGAACCTGTGCCGTGGCGGTGATGATCCAGTCGCACCGAATCGCCCACTGGCCGATCCGCACGTCATCTGGAAGGTTGAAGTCGACGATCGATGACGAGCCAGCGAGCGGCACGAGCGTAACCGGACCGTAGTCGCTAGGCCACCATGCCCAATGCCAAACGAATGATTGACCTGGATAGGCTCCGGTGAACATGGCGTCCGACGGACCAATTACGAGAGCGCCAGCGATCAGAACGGCGGCGCGCAGTCTCACGGACTGAGAGATCGTGCGGTAATACTTTTCGGTTACGAGACCAGGGTTCGTGCGCACGTCGATCCAGTCCGCAACCTCCGCGTCGTGCACCTCCGGGACGACGATTAGCTCTCGAACGTGAGTGCTCACGCGCCACCCGGATCCATGGCGGCGATGGTGTACACCACCTTGACCGCGTACACGGCAAGTCCAGCAACGAAATTCGCTCCGCCCTCTCCCGTGATCGCGATGAAGTATCGGTGCGTAGAGCGAGTGACCGTCTCGGTGAGTCCCGTTTTCGAGACCGTGTGCGCGAGCTCGTAAGCGGCTACTGATGCGCTTGTGTCGGTTTGGGTAGAAACGATCGTCGGGACGAGCACGCTCCCCGATGTGAAGTCCGTCTTCACGAGCGCGACGCTCGGCATCGCACCTGGTAGCGCTCCGTGAGCTGGAGCTCCGTCCAAGATCGCGTGAAACTCGTTGACGACGCACCCGTCCGGCAACTCGACGTCGATGGTCAACGTTTTGCCGGTGACCGCCTGAACGACGTACCACGAAGCGCCGGCCGCGGTGTCCCAATCACCCGCTTTGTATAGCGGCTGAAAAGCGACCTGACGCGTCAAAACCCGACTCGTCAGGCGCGGAACCTTTCCGTTCCCGGCGCCGCCGAATCGAATTCCCTCCCCCTGGACGCCGTTCACGGTTGCCGGGCTGTACGTGGCACCGCCGTCTACGAAGTTCGGGGCGAGGACGAGCGAGTCGGCGATCGCGTTTGCCTCCGTCGGCGACAGGTCGTCACCGTTGATCTTCGGGACGCCGCCGAACGGGTGTGGGATTGCTGACATGGATCAATACTCCAGCGGAGTGAAGCCCAGAAAATCGGTGGTCCCAAAGACAAACGGACCAGTGGTCACGATCGATAGATCGCACCATGCGGGGATCGAGTCATGTAGGAATTGCCTTGTCTCCTCGTACACGTCCGCCTCCGGAATGCCTCCCGACCCGTCGTCATATCGTACGCGGATGATGTAAGCGTTCGCGTAGTTGGTAGCGCCTCGGTGCGTCGATCCGACGAACGTCGGTAGGTGCTTGTTGGCCATCACCGTGATTACGCCTTCGGACGAAAGCACGGTGATCCGCGGATCGATCGCGGTCAACTTCTCTTGGAGAGCGGGCAGATCGGCGCGCGTGTTCCGCGTCCAACGCTCGTTGACGATCTCGCATCGCTCGGTCCTGTTGAGATCGGGGTTAGCCGAGATGCTCAGGAACCGCTCGTAGCGTTCGAGATTGTCGTACGCCCACAGCGGGAAGAACTGGACAAGCGCGCGCTCCATGACGCGCGACATGTCTCCGAGCGCGCGCGCTTCTGCGCGACGCCACCCGTCTTCTAGACCACCGATTGCGGCGGCGCTCTTCGTGCCGATGGCAGCACGAAGCGCCGAGTGGACGAGCTCACCTTCACTCGGCCGACCTCCCGGCGTCCACGGTTGAGAGAATCCGGGCATGGCTCAGTGAAGCTGAACGGTCACGTGGTAGGCGTCCTCGGGAGTACCCGTGTTGTCGGCGAGTGTGATCGTAACCTCGTGACCGTTCGGGTGGATGTCGTAGGAAGCGATCCGCAAGTCGGCGCCGAAGTCTCCGGCCGCTGTCACGGTCACGCCTTGAATCAGAATCGGCACGGAATCGCCGGTGTTGTCGACCATCGTTGCGGGGTATGAGATTTTGTACGTCCCGGCGGAAAGGTATTCCAACTCGGCCGCATCGATACCCGGGATCTCACCCTCCCACGCGTTCCGCTCAATTGCGTTGACGATCGCTCCGCCATCCACCCCGAACATGTGCGTTGCGAGCGGAAGCACCTGGCCAGCTCCGCCGAGAATGTCGCAGATCAGGTTGACGACTTCGGTTGGAACGTCGAACGGCGCGACCGCTCGAAGCTTCTCCAGATACGTCGTGCCGAACGACGTACGGCGCGGGCGAGTCGGAAACTTGGGGAGTGTCATAGTGCGAAGATTCCGAGCTTCCCGAGCGTGATCATTCGAGGTCCATCCTCGGCTACGTCCGGAATTGTGGGAGTCGTGACGGAGATCACGGGGGCCGTGAAGTTGTCCACGGCAAGCCCGAGCGCCTCACTCAGGAATAGAGCCATTCCACCGGCCGTAACGTTCTGCGGCCACTGCTCCGATGGGATGGGATTGCGGTATGCGCGACCGGATCGGACGTCAGTGGGCTCCACGATCTCTCCTGGTCCGAGAGTGTCGAAGTATGCCTCGATCGCTTCTGCGATGACCGCCGAAAGTCTCGTGTTTGGGCTAACCACGTCTCCGAGCGCGACCGTGTGCTTTGGGGCCGCAGCTAGCGTCACCGTGTATTCGCCGCCGCCGAACGCAACGATCGACGTCACCACGAGCTCTTCCCAACGTGACGTATCCGTGTCCCACACCATGAGGTGCACGCCGGAGGACGAAGGCGGCGCCGTGTCTGCGGAGATGCGAAACACCGTCGAGCTTCCAACGTTTGTCACGACAGGAACCGCCGACTCGTAGGTGGGCCACGGAGATCCGTCCGTCCACCCGGCATCAGAGCGACGGAGCATCGATAGGCCGAGCTCCACGTCGCTCGGTTCGGACTCCGGCGCGACGACGAGAACGACCGGATCCCCTGGTACGACGGCAGATCCAGGAGGCACAAGGAACGCACGTAACAGGTCGACTGTGAGTGTGCTCGGGATGCGTGCTTCTGGTCCGCGTGCACGCGCTCGCTTCTGCGTCGGGGACACCACGACGGACCCCGTCCACAGGCCGCACGGGTACACGAAGCCGTCTTCGATGGCGTTCGAGCTCGTGCGCGACCATCCGCGGAACTGGCTCCAGTTGCCAGCACCCTGCTTGTGCCGGATCGCGTCCTGTACACGGCGGGCGCGCTCGGCGTCGGTCTCCCTGTCCGTCCCGCGGGAGAAGTCTTCGACGGCGGTTGCTTGGTCTTTGGTGAACGGTGGAGCGAATTCCCAGTTGAAGACCGTTCCATCTTCCCAATTCGTATCGGAGCCGCCTTCGAGTGACCACACGACGAGCTCGATCGTGGTCGGCGTGCCAGGGTCCGGAGCCGTCGCGGTCGCGCTGTAAAGCACCTGGAATCGCCGGCCGAGCGGGTCGCTCAGGTAGTGCGCGGCGGGGTCGCCGGGGACGGCAGAGCCGACGTAGACCACCCCCTCGATCGTCTGCGTCGTGACCGTTCCGACGGAACCCGTGGCTTCGAGCAAGTCCGGCTGATCGAGCCACAAGGCGGCGTGACGTCGCCCCCACTCGGTCGACGCAGTATCCGGCAACGCTTGGTCGGCGAGCCACATCGAGCGAGCCTGCGCAACCTGGCAAACGACGTCGATCGCCTGCGCCCCGATCCACCATCGCGATCCCTTCGCGAGAGCTCGCCCGATCTCCGCTTCGGTGAACGCGGCGTTCGTCTTCGGGTTGGTCCCAGTGCGGAGCCAAAAGCGCCACTCCATGAGGACCATGTCGCGGTATTCCCCCGAGAGGAGAACCGAGAACGGGCGATCTTGCGGTGCGCTCACAGTTGGCCTTTTTGTCCCGTCCGAAGATTCGTGTAGATGAGATAGCTAGCGACGCCGTCTCCTCCGTCCATCTCTTCTGATCGATGGAGCTCGATTGTGATGTCTCCGGCGAGAACGAGCGGGCGTAGAAGCACCTGGAGCTCGCCGATCATGATTGCTGTCGCCGTGTCACGGACGGTTGTCTGTCGTCCAGCCGTCGGTGGGATGTTGTGACCCTCGTCTAGGACGGCGATCCCAGTTCCTCGGGCCGTTCGTAGTTGCGTCGTGATCCACGCATCGGTCGGATCGACCCCATCGAGCACATCCAGGAACTCCCCCGTCTGTGGATCGATGTTGTCGGCGAGGAACCGAGCGGGGATGGTGCGCCCTGCCCAAGGCGTGGGCGTTCCCGTGCCGGCCGGGTAGGTGCCAGCGGGGAGGACAGGGAGAGGCGGCATCTTGTCACTCGGCGTACAGCTTTGCGGCCGCCTTTGGAACGGACGTCGGAGCGGTAATCGATGGGTTCGGGTTGAGACCGGCCGCCCCGGCGATCGTACCGAAAGCGGCGTTGACCTCGGATACCCAGGCGTTCAAGTCGTCCCACAGCACGACCTGATGCGAAGCACCTCCGGCGTGAACGGTGCACTTCGTGTTGTCGATCTCGACGCGCACGCCGTCCGCGTGCAACACCGTGACCTTGTTCGTCGTCGGGTCCATCGTGATCGTGTGCATCTTCGTCACGACGCCTGAACCGTTCAGCGTCGGAGCTTCGATCGTCACGCTCGCTCCGTTGGTGCCGCCCGTTGCGTCTCGCAGACGGATGGTCGCGCCGCTCCACTGGATGAGTACGACGTCGCCCTCGACCAGAGCTCCCGCGCGCGCGTTCAACCTGAGATCGCGAAACGCGAGACCGAGGACGCGATCGCCGATGCGGGCGATCGCTGCTTCTACGTAGCCGGTTGGCCGCAGGCCGGTACCGCTCTTGTCGTCCACCAACTTGTGTGGTCGCGTCAGAAGACCGATCGGTCCGAACAGCGGATCGTCTCCGGTCTCGTCCTCCGTCCCGATGACGCGCGCCATGATCGCGTTGGTCGCGGTCTCGACTCCTGCGCGTAGTATTCGGGCGAAGCTGATGGCCACCGGATCACCGACCGATCGTGATCGGGAACGTGGTCCCAGACGCGTAGATCCGCGTGAACATCACGGGGTGATGCTCGCCTTCGAGCGTGGGGACGAGGTCGAAAGAACCGTCGCCGTACCCGATTTTGATCGTCCCGGCGGCGCCGCCGCGGACGTATCTCGCGGGAGCGTCACGGTTGAACACCACGTCCACGATCCCGAAGATGAAAGCACCGAGTGCGGACGCCTGCGCCTCGACCGCGATCGAAGTGATCCCGATGAAAGCTTTGGTCGTCGTGAGCGTGAGCGGTCCATCGGTTGTCGTGATCGTGAGTTGCTCCGTTTGCTCACGGCCGTTCTCGTCCGTGCCAACGATCGTGATCTTCGAACCGCTTACGTACGCGCCCGCCTGCGCAGAGAGCGTAGCGGTGAGCAGCCGTGGGAGCCCGCGCGACGCATTGCCAGCCTCGGTCAACTTGATGTACTTCCCCGAGTCGAGAAAGCCTCCGTCGAGCGCTGAGCCAGTGTAGCTCTGAGCGGTGATCGCGCTCGCAACGCTGGCTTTGATCGCGTTGGTGTCGGTCAGGTCGGCAGCAACGACGGTGAACGTCCGGGGGCAGCATGCGACGGAAGCGGGGGAAGGGCCGGACATGAGAACCTCTCTAGAAGGGGGCTTTTTGGAAGATACCGCTCTTCGCGATGGGGTTGTTGTTGAACGTGGGAAGCGGCGGCGGGACCTGCAACGGTGCCGCGATCACGGTGCCGCCGCCGAATGTGAACGTCCCTTGCCGCGTAAGCACGAGCGTTACCGTCGGGCCTTCGTTGTCGTCTAGCGAGTAACGGACCGCCAAGCAGTAGTAGATCCCGATGATGCCACCGCGCACGTCGAGATCGACATCCCACGTCGTGTTAGGCGCGATCGGTACGTTCTGCTTGCCGTCCCAAAACGACCAACCATCGAGCCGGACTTCGACAGCGTCTTTTTGCTTCGAGCGAGAGGCGAGCTCGCGGCGTGCGTGCGCGTCACTCTGCGCTTGCCCACGCGCAAACTCTCCCTTGACAATGACAGGTCGATGCCCCCACGCCTTAAGCACGTCCTTGTGCTCGGCGCGTCCAACGATCGGCCTATAGGACTGCGCGGGAGAGGCGAATGTCCCGTGCGTGCGAACGACGCTCGGGACTTCTGACCAGTCGCGGATCGGTTCCGCCTCGATGACGTTGTTAGCGCTCGCGAGAGTCGGATCGGACTTGTAGACCAGGCGCCCGATCGGAAACTGATCGTCGTCCGGAGGGCCAACGTAAATCCCACCGTTCGGAGAGTCCCAGTGACCCATCGAGAATCGCCGGAGTTGGTTCGCGGCGGCTTCGTATATGATGTCCCCCGGATTGATCTTGACCTGGTCGCCCATCACGGCGGCGAAGTCGGCGGGCACCTTCCCTCCGCGCGAAGGGATGCCGGTGAGGATGTCGCGGTCGAGAGCGCTCCGCGTGATGAAGTCCGTTGGCTTCACGCCGAGCGGCCCGTACAGCTTCGCGAGCCACGCCCCGAGCGCGTACTTCTGTTGCTTGACGATGACGTCGCCGTTGGCCGGGTTCTCGGTGATGTTGTACCCGCCCACTTTCAGATTTGGGTCACCTGAGCAGATCGACGCCGCACCGATGATCGTCTCGATGGCGAACGTCGCGACGATGCCGCCATCGCTCCGAATCGGGGCACGGTCGGAGATGATCTTTCCAGTGAGTGCAGGTCGACCGTTGATCGTGACGACAGCTTCCACACCGTGTTGGAGGTTGGCGAAGAGCGGAGCTGCACTCTCGTCTCCGATCTCGAACGTGGCCGTGCTCGGACCCTGGATCGTTAGCTCCATCTCCAACCGCTCGAACTTTTCGATGCGCACCGGCTGAGCTTGCGTAGCGGACGTTGTGCTCGCGCGCGTCTCCAAAACGATCTCGTCGTCTGGTCGCATGCGTCACCCGAGAAGGAGCAGCGGCCCCGAGCCCGCTTGCACACCCTGACTGCTCGTCGCCGGTAGGATGATCGGCGTACCAGCGGGGACGTGGAATGGGTCGGCAGCAAGCCCGGGGTTTAGCTGTAGGATCTTGGCCAGCGTGATCCCGTACAGAGCGGCGATCGATGGCAACGAAACAGGCTGCGGCCAAGAGCGCTCGATGAGACGGACGCCGGTCCCTGCTCGCTCGCGCTTGACCCCGTAGGCACCGTCCATCACGCGACGCAGATCACGGCGCGCGCGCGCGGAGATCGGGGAGGAGAAGATTGCGCTCGGATCGTTCGCTGAACCGGACGACAGCTTTTCGATCGCGATGCACGTACCGATCAAGATGTCCGCCTGCGCGGCAAGGTCGCTCGCCGCGTCGGACGGTGCGAACGCGGTGGAAGATAGCTCCGACGCACCGCCCATCACGGAGCCCGAAGGTGCGAGGCTTCCTGCGCCGATTTGGTTGAGCCCGTACCCGGCCATCATGCCGTTGGCCCCAAGCGATGCAGCCGCGCTCGGAGCGGAGATGGTGGCCGTTGCGGCGGTGTCCTCGTTGTCTTCGACGAACACGCAATCCGTGGCGGCGAAGTCTCTGTCGTCGTGCGACTCGACGCGCTCGATCGACTCGATCTTGCAGCGGCGCGGGCCGACGGTCGGGAGCACGAGCGTACCAGTAGTGCCGACGTCGAACATCAGTTGAAAGCGGTTGAGCTCGTCGGGGTAGTTGGCCGCGGGGACATTGTCCTCCAACGATTCGTTGTACCACTCGGCGCGGATCGTCCACCGCTCCGCCTTCGGGCCGCCGTCATCGATCTTCGCTCCGCGACGCTTCCATCGGTTGCGCTCGCCGAGACGTCGCCCGAGCGAATCTCGGATCTCGATGATGCCAGGTATGATCACCGTGCCGCCGCCGGGACCCGGAACGGTCCACGTGCACGGGGGAAGGAGCTCGAAAATGCCCATCGGTCACGGGCCCATCTGGTTTTTCGGGTCGCGCGAGTCGAGCGGAGGAGCGTTGACGACGCGAACGTTGAGCGTACCTGCGCCCTTCATCCCGGCTGCAACCTGCGCCGCCAGGTTCTTGTTGCCGCCTTCGCTTGAACTGCGCCCGACGTCTTCGAGGAAGGGCCCGTACAGCGGCACACCTCCGGCGCCCTTCGGCTGGAACGATGGAACGTCGCTCTTCTTCTTCGGTAGCTTCTTCTGTTCCGCAGGCGAAAGCGGGCCGTAGGCTGCCACCGGATCGAAGCCAGTAGGCGCGTAGAATTCGAGCGCGTCGAAGTCCGGATCAGTCTCCGGGTCGGGTTCGCCTGCGTATGCCGCTGGAGCGCCGCCTGCGCCTTGCCCCTCTTCTTCTGCGCGCTTCGACCCGTACGCGGGTGCGCCGCCTCCGCCCGAGTAATCCTGTTGCTCGCCCGCCATGTTCGAGCCGCCCTCAACTCCCTGCGGACCAGACGGCCGGCTGATGTCGAAGTCCCCGAACACGGCTTTGATCTTACTGGCAACCCAGATGATGCCATCCACGAGCGCCGAGAAAGCCTGTGCGCCCTTCGGAAGAAGAGAAGCCATGTTTGAAAGGGCCGTAACGATCTCCGGTTTGGAGAAGGCCTCTTTCAGCTGGCCCATCGCCTTGTCCCATTGGGCGCTAGCACTCTCGGCGTTCTGTTTGGCCTTCTCATCTACCTGGGCCTTGGACAGGACTACTTGCGCGCTGGACTTGAACGCGGCATCCAGAGCAGCGAGGCCGGCCTCCATGCGCGCCTTCGGTGAGACGGCGCCTCCGTGCGCTGGCCCCTTGGCCTCTTTGCGGCCCTCCTGGAATATCTCACCAAGCCCGATCATCAGGTCGCCCATGGGCCCCTTGAATCCTTGGCTGATCAGCTGAGAGTCGCCGCGCGTCGCCTTCATTACCTCTTTGATCTGGTCGAAGGCGGTTAGCTTCTTGTTCATCGCGACTTCGCCGGAAACACCTGTCATCGTGAGCGCCTTGCGCTTTTCGATGTCCAGGATCGGGTTGTTCCCAGGAGAGAGAAGATCGAGAAGCTGCGCCGTCGCGGCTGCGCCTTGACGCTTCGTCTTCATTCGCGACTCACCGAGGTTCATAAACCCGATGACTTGCGATAGTCCTTCGATGCTTCCGGTGAGCCCTGCTTTTTGGAGGCCGGGGCCCATACGCTCCGATTGCTGGACAAACTCCTCCATGAGGATGCCGCCCTGGTTCGTCAGCGAGAGGACGGCCGTCATCGCGCCCTCCATGTCCTTGCCGCCGATCTTCCAGTTCTCGGATAGCTTGACCGCGGCGTTGGCCAGCATGTTGACGTCCTCTCCGGACGCAGCCGCCATCTTACCCACCATGTCGAGGCCGGTTTTCGCGAAGTCGCGAGTGCCTACCTCTTTCAACAGTGTTTCGTACGCCTCGCCGAGCTTGTCGACGTCGTTGCCCCACTTCTGATTGACGGAGATCACGTCCCCCATGACGTCGCGCCACTCAGCCATTTTGCCGGTACCGGCCTGAATGCGGAACGCGATCCGCTTGTATTGGTCTTCGGTTTTGACCGCGTCGACCAACCCGTCCTTCAAGAACTCGAAGGCTTTCATCCCGACGTGTACGAGGCCGAGCCCGACGGCCACGCCGCGGATGTGCTTCCCCATCTCGCCGAACTTCGACGAAGTCTTGTCGGCGTCCTTGCTCATGCGCGAGACGAACGACTCCCCCCCACCGCTGCTACGTTCGAGGTCGTGAACGGCCTTTTTCAGCCGTCCCATCTTCTGCTGGAATCCTTCGTCCCGCAGGGTGACGCGGATCGCCGCCTCGCGTTCGCTCACGTCGTCACCCTCCTTTCTGTGCGAAGGTTCCGAACCAGATGTATTGGAACTCCTCCGCCGTCAGCTGGCCGGTCTCTACGTCCATCGCGAAGGCGCGAAGGATCAAGGCGTCGGCGATGGTTCGGGGATCTCGTCCACCAAACGCAGCACGAAGTTGTCCTGCGCGGGCCCATCGATAGCGACTAAAGGGCCGAGATGTCCCGCCTTCCTGATCTTCTCGATCATGAGGCGGAAAACGTCCTTCGGCAGATCGTCAGGGCGCGGGTCGCACTCGGCCTCGAAGGCCTTGTACGCGTCGCAGATCGCGAGGTGTAGCTTCGAGCTCTTGAACGTTGCGAGGAAGTTGTCGAGCGATCTGTATTGTCCGTACGGAGCATTGGGCTCACGGACCGCGAGCGCGATCACGGCCACCGTATCGATGACCTGGAAGATGTCGCGCTCTTTGTCGCGGTCGAGCTTCTTGTCCGCCATCCACTTGATCGCGTCTCGCCTCGCCTGCGCGAGCTCTGATTGCGCAAGCAGTTTGAACATGACCGGGATCGACTTGGTCTTCTCGGGAGACGCGGGGGACGGGACGACGATCGCGTAAGGCTTGTACAGATCATCGCCGAACTCGAAGCACGCTCGGTCGTCTGACATCCGATCGAGCCATGCCTCGAAGCGCTTTTTGCGATCCGCCTCGCGATCGTCTTTCTTCACGTCGCCCATGCGCCCATGCCGCTGATCTTGGCCGTAACCGCGTCTTCCATCGAGATCGTGATCTGCTCTTCGCCGACCACGAACAGGAGCTCGCGGAGCTCGCCGGGGATGCGGATGCGCGCGACGCGAGGCGTCCCGGTCCGCAGGTTGATGAACCACGGTTGCTCTGCGCCCGACTCGGGGATCTCGGTGTCGAAGTTGACCGAAACCTCCATGTTGCCGAGCGAGAACCCGGCCGGACTCTTGCGGATCGCGTGTCGCAGCTTGAGCCCGTTCGTTGTCCGCACTTCGATGCGCTGGACCTGTTCGAGCGCACCGGACCCCGCGGACATCTCGCCCTTGGGGAAGAACTGAAAATCGGTCGGCGCGAGTCCCATTGTGGTTTCCTCTCAGCTCTGCCGCTTCATGACGACCGAGCTCTTCGCCCACGGCCGCACGACGCGGTAGGGGATGAAGAAGTCGACCTGCGAATCGTCCGACCCGTCGATCTCCACGGCAAGCAGACCGGACTCGATCGCCTCCGTGAGCTTGTCGCGTCGGAGCGTGCCGCGCGCCGCCCACGTGAACAGGCGCCCGGTCACGAACGACTTGATCTCGCTGATCTGCACCGTCTTCGGCGGGAGCGGATCGGCCCCCGCTTCCTGATCGGCGACGACGTGGACTTGGTAGAACTCGGTCGGGATCGCGCTCGCGAGATCGTCCGCGACCGTGTAGGCACCGGTCACGTCGGTAACGTACAGCGCGCGGCTGTCTGCGTTGCTGTTGGTGTCGAGCGAGTGCTCGGTGATCGGCGCCGTGATGAACGGATCCCGCGTCGACCCGCAGTAGTCGATGATCGAAACGCCGTTGTTCAGCGCGGTTTCGACCCCGGCGTCGG
>JACCDR011700982.1_pt1 | contig 14185 bp, 14 predicted proteins | sample 7446431 | NCBI WGS metagenome assembly JACCDR01 (sample SAMN15323443, study PRJNA562643) | freshwater metagenome | isolation source: river surface water | place: USA:Blue River Watershed | collected 2017-08-17 | reverse complement strand
GGCAGCGCTCCGAGGCCGCCAACGGCGCCGTGTACGCGCTGGCGGCCTCCGCAGCATGGGGCGCTGTCAGCGTCAGCGTGACGCTGGCCGGCGTTGCGCTGGCTGCAGGGCTCGCGCTGGCACCGGGCGCTGCCATCGGCGGCTCGGACGCCGACACCGCGGGCGCCACGCTCAGCGCCTCGGCCGCGCTGGCGCCGGGCGCCGCGTCGGCGGTGCGCAGCCCGACGGTGTCGGGCGTCGCGCTGTACTTCGCGTCGACCACGGCAGGCCCCGGCCGGTGCCTGATCGACGTGGTCATCCCCACCACCGGCACGTCGTACGACATCGACGCGCCCCACCAGATCGAGGCTTCCGTGGCGCCAGCGCCAGTGAATCAGGTTGTGCTGTCGCCCACGACGGCACCCGTGTCCGTGACCGCGTCGCCGGCCGGCGTGTCGGTGACGTGCGCCCCGGCGCAGGTCGCGGTCAGCGTGGCGCCGACCACCGTCGTCATCGACGGCGATGGGCTGCAGGGGCCGCCCGGCACGTCCGGCGGCACCACCGACCTGCGGATCGCGGACGGCGCGCTCGGCGGCCACCGCGTGGTGCGCAGCGTCGACGCGACGCGCGTCGGCTACGCGGACGCGAGCAACGCGGCGCACGGCGACGACACGGTCGGCATGACGATCGCCTCCGGCGTCGACGGCGGCTACGTCGAGATCAAGCGCGCCGGAAGCATCGAGTTCAACGGCTGGGCGTGGACGCCCGGCCTGCCGGTCTACCTGTCGGTCAACGGCCTGCTGACGCAGTCGGTGCCCGACGACACCCACGCTTTCGTCCAGGTGATCGGCCACGCCGAGAGCGCGACGGCGGTCTTCCTGCAGATCGAGCCACCCATCTACTACTGAGGCCCCTATGGCAGTCCCACGTGTCCTTGCCCTCATCGGTGGGCGCATCAAGCAGATCATCACGATCGCGACCAGCGCCGGCGTCGCTGACGCTGAGAAAGTGGTCAGCACCGGCACCAACGGCTACATCCACAAGTCGCTCATCAACGGCGCGAGCACGAGCGCCGGCGCTGGCGACGTGGACCGCCCCGTGCTGCTCGACGGCTCCGGGCGCATCTCCACGACGATGATGCCGGTCGGCATCGGCGCCGACACCGCGAGCGTCGTGTCGAGCGAGAACCTGACCGCCAGCGACGCAGTCAACATCTGGAACGACGCCGGCACGCCGAAGGTGCGGAAAGCGGACGCCACGACCGAGGGGAAGGAAGCCAACGGGTTCGTGCTCGCCGGCGTGACCGCCCCGGCCAGTGCGCTCGTCTATTTCGAGGGGTCGATCACCGGCCTGTCTGGCCTGACTCCGGGCGCCCGCTACTACCTGTCGACCACGCCGGGCCAGCTCACGACCACGCCGCCGAGCGCGTCGGGGAACGTGGTGCAGTTCGTCGGCGTCGCGACCAGCGCGACCACGCTGACCTTCGAGTACGCCGAGCCGGTGACGATCGCCTGATATGGTCGACCGCGTTCCGCTGACGCTGCTCTCCGGCCGGATCAAGGAGTATCCGGTCGGCGACACCCTGGTTGCGCGCGTGCTGCCCGCGGCGCTGTCGGCGCTGCACGGCCTCACGCCGGCCGCCGACCGGCTGCCGTACTACACCGGTGCGTCCACTGCGGCGCTGGCGACGTTCACCGCGTACGGGAGGACGCTGGTGGCGGCAGCGGATGCGCCTGCGGCGCAGACCGCGCTCGGCCTCGGCACTCTCGCGACGCTCAGCACCGTCGGCACCGCCCAGATCACGAACAACGCGGTCGACAACACAAAGATTCGCGACTGCGTTGCGTTGAGCGTCATCGGTCGCAGCGCCAATTCGACCGGCGACCCGGCAGACATCGCTGCGGGCACCGACGGGCACGTGCTGCGGCGGTCGGGCACGACGCTTGGGTTCGGCACAGTCCCGAGCACCAGCATCACCGGCCTCGGCACGATGGCGTTGCAGAACGCCGACGCGGTGGCGATCACGGGCGGGACGTTCTCGTCGAGCAGCGCTGATCCGATCAACATCGACGGCGCCGCAGGCTCCACCCGCAGGTTATCGTTCAAGACCGCTGGCGCGTTCCGTTGGAACGTCGTCACCGACTCGACAGCAGAAAGCGGCAGTAACGCCGGCTCACACTTTGCGATCTATCGCTTCAGCGACGCTGGGGCCTTTCTCGGTATCAACGTGTTGATTGATCGCAGCACGGGGCTGGTGAACCTTTATCACGGCGCCTCCATCACCGGCACCCTGAGCGTTAGCGGTGACGCGAGCGTTTTGTCTCACACGATCACCAACGGCAACTTGCGGATCAACGCGGTCAGCGTCAACGCCGCGAATCGCAACTTTGCAATCGGGCAACTTACCGCGCTTGGTCAATGCGATTTCAAGATCGGCGCGAGTAACGGAAGCGACGCCGTTTCTGGTTCCACCGTTTTCAGCTACTCAGCGACGCTCGTCAACTTCAACGTGGGCATTGCGAGCACCACGCTCGTCACCACCAGCTCCATTTCCGTGGGCGGGAATATTCACGGCGGCAACACGACATTTAACACGTCGTTGGGTCCAGGCAATTCGCGTTTGTCCCATATTCCTGCCTCTCCGGTTTCTGTTAGGCAGGAGTTCGGGACGGACGGCAGCGGATGGCAATACCGAATTGCCTCAAACAACGCTGGCACTATCGTCGATCGTTTGACCATTAACGATAACGGAAATGTCGGCGTCGGCAACACTGCGCCCGGAAACCGACTAACTGTTGGCGACGGAAGTGCGGACACGCGCATCGTTGCGATCCCTAACAACTCGTTTGCATTCGGCATGCAAAACGGCACCAGCTTCGGCGGATGGATCGGCGCGATTGCTACCGACACCATCGGCTTCTTCAACGCAGCCGGCACAGAGCGTGCGCGCATTGCCAGCGGCGGCAACGTGCTGATCGGCACGACGACGGACAACGGGGAGAAGTTTCAGGTCAACGGTACGTCGAGGGTTTCTGGCGCGGCGTCTTTCGGCAACAACATCACCGTCACTGCGAGAGTCATCGCCGGGGAAGACTCCGAAACCGCGCACACGTTTTCGGGGCAACTGCAGTCCAACGCAACGACGCAGACCCTGACCAACGGCTACTTCACGCTCTATGTGATCAGCAACACCCTGATGGCTCTGTCGCTAAAGGGGTCTGACGGCACGGTTCGATCGGTCAACTTTACGCTGTCATGAACATCATCGTCCCCTTCGTCTGGCTGCGCCTGGTGCTCAACGACTTCAGCACCGTCTACGACCTGCCGGCGTTCGCGATCACTGAGCTACTCGTTTGCGAGCGCTACGCGAACCTCGACGGCAGAGGCTTCCGCTACGAGCAGGCGTTTTTCAACGACGGGGCGCCGACAGGCAACCCCGACACCACCGGCCAGCAGATCGTGCTGATCGAAAAGACCGACGCCGTCTTCGCCGACGGCGCCGAGCAGTGCTGGCGATACACCAACGGCACCTGGAGAGCAGAGTGAAAATCACCACCACCACCCCGCTGCGCAACATCCGCGGCGAAATCATCAAGCGCAGCGCAGAGGACGACGCTCCGGCGGCCACGCTGCGCGACGTGCTCGTCGAGGCGCTGCTCGCGCGCCTGCCCGACGAGTCGAAGCCGCCGAGCGCGGCCGACCAGCTCAAGCTGCACCGCCTCGCAGTGTCGGTGCAGGAGAACGACGAAGTCGAGCTGACCATCGAGCAGGTCAAGCTGTGCCAAGACCGCGTCGCTGCCGTCTACTGGCCGGCGATGGCCGGGCCGGCGCTGGAGCTGCTGGAAGGCGGCGAGGCCCGCTGACCATGGGCGTCCGCGACGACGAGCTGGCGCGGCAAGAGGGCTGGCCTCTCGGCGTCAACAACGTCGCCGACGAAACAGCGCTGCCCGAGGGCTCGCTGCGCCTTGCGACCAACGTCGACCTGTCGGATTCCGGCAAGCCGCGGCGCATGCGCGGGTTCACGTGCATCGAGCCGGGCATCGACTACCGCGGGCTGTGGCGCGAAACGCTGCCGTTCGGGCTGTTTGCCCGCGGCAGCGAGCTCTGCGCGCTGCTGGCGGACGAGTCGATCGTGGTGCTGGAGTCGGGCATCGCTGCCGACGATGTCGTGTTCGCCGAGGCCGCCGGCGCGGCCTACTGGACGGACGGCCGCCGCATCGGACGCATCACCGCGGACCTGCAATCGCTGCCGGTTGGCTGCGAGCAGCCCGCCGGGCAGCCGGCGCTGGCTGTGCATGGCGCGGGAGGGCTCGCCGCGGGCCGGTACATGGTCGCGATCACCTACTCCGACGCCAGCGGGCAGGAATCGGGCTCTACGCTCGCCGTGGAGATCGAGGTGCAGGCGGGGCAGGGCATCATGCTGTCGGCCATCCCGCAGCCTGTGCATGCGTCCACGGCCACGATCAACCTGTTCGCCAGCAACGCAGGCGGCGATGACCTGTACCTGCGGCAGAGCGTCCCGGCTGGCACGACGGACTGGCTGATCGGCAACCAGCCGCAGGGGCGCCGTCTCGAAACGCAATTCCTGTCGCCCATTCCACCAGGGCAGGCGATCGCCTACGGCAACGGCATGCTGTTCGTGGCCAGTGGCGACACGCTCTGGCGCAGTGAGCCGCTGCGCTACGGCCTGACGCGCCGCGCCGACAACTACGTGCGCTTCGGCGGCCGGATTAAGGGTCTGGTGTCGGTCGGCGAAGCCGCGGCCGGCTCTGGGCTCTACGTGAGCGGCGGCGGGCGCACCTACTGGCTAGCCGGCGCGGACCCGCGGCAGTGGCAGCGCGTCATTGCCTACCCGCAAGACATGGTTCCTGGCACCGCGCTGCGCGTGCGCGGTTCGGTGCTGCGCATCGAGGGCGTCACGACGTTCGTGGCGCACTGGCTGGCCAGCAACGGCGTGTTCTGCATCGGCCTGCCGGGCGGCAGCGTCGACGCTTACTCCGAAGGCCGCTACCTCGCCGACGAGGCCACCCGCGGCGCCGCGCTGCTGCGCGAGGTGAACGGCATCCGGCAGATCGTCACCGCGGTCGACCAAGGCACGGCCAACCGCGCCAAGTTCAGCGACACCATGGTCGCCACCGTGCACCGCAACGGCGTGCAGATCGGCTGATCCCATGGCCCTGCCTTTCCTCGCGCCGCAGGCAGAAGTCCAGCGGCGCCGGGAGCTGTGCGCCCAGTGCCCGCAGCAGAAGCCCCACCCGAAAGTCGGATACCTGCGCTGCGAGCAGTGCGGGTGCTTCATCACGGCGAAAACGCTCCACAAGTCCGCGACCTGTCCACTCCACAAATGGTGACCGCAATGCGCTCTCTCGACACGATCCTCAACACCCCGCGCCTGCGCGCCGACATTGCCCGGCAGGTGCGCAACTTTCAGTTCGACCGCACGGCAGACGGCGGCATCTACATGCCGAAGGCTCGCCTGTTCATCGGCGGGGCGATGACGACCACGATCAACGGCGCCGACCCGCAGACCGACAAGAACCTGCTCACGCTGCAGGGCATCACCTACCTGCTGGCCAACGGCCTCGGCGCGGCGCTCCACATCGCCCCGTTCATCAACAATGTCGACCCGGTGGATTCGCTGACCGCGCTGAACTTCAACAGCACGCAGGACGAGTTCACGGCCTACACCAGCTCGACGCGCCCGGTCTGGAACAAGACCGTCACCGGCCAGACCTACAGCAACAGCGCCAGCGTCGCGAACTTCACCACCAACGCGGCCAATTCCACGATTTGGGGCGGCGGCGTGCTCACCGTGGCCACCAAGGAGGCCACCACCGGCAGCCTGCTGGCCGTCGTGAAGTTCAGCGCCGCCCGCGTCCTGCCGCAGTCGGGCGACGTGCTGGGCATCGTCTACGAGCTCACCGGCGCCGACGACGGCGTGTGAGATACACCAAGGAGGTGCGGTTCCGGTTCAACGGGCCGGACGCACAGCGCTACACCAGCCTCGCCCGGACGATCCTCGGGCGATGGCTGGCAACCCTCGGGCCGGGCGTCGTCACCGGCGCGACGCGCCAAACGCTGCCCGATGGCACCCTGGTGGAAATCACGCTTTCGGCCGGAGCGCCTACCATCGCCATCACGACCGCCGGCGCCGGCGTGCAGGTTGTTGGCCTGCCGGGCATCGTGGTCACGCCACGGAATGACACCTACCCGATCGAGCAGGACGCCGAATATCCCGAGGCCCTGCTTGTGCCGTTCGCTGCGGCAGGCGTTTCGCCGTGGGGCGTGCAGTGGGCGCGCGGCAACATTCCCGGCTTCCGGTCATCGCCGCAGCCAAAGGGCCTGTACCTCGGCAGCTTCCCCGATGGCCTCAAGGACGGCGGCAACATCGACTGGCGCGGGCCGCGCGGCGAGCGGCTGAGCTGGTACGGCCCGGCATCGCGCTACTGGCACGACCCGCAGGAGCCCAACACGTTCCCGAAGCGGTGGCTGTTCGCCGAGGGGCGCGTGCTGCTCGATGCGACGGCCTACGCGGCAGCGCAAGGCGACACCGAGATAGCCGGCGGCATCATGGGCGCGGCGCTGTGGACCGACGCCGATAGCCAGCGATGGCTGCACGTCATCCACAAGGATGGCAACACGCACAGGCTGGTGCGCTACACGCTGAGCGTCGACTCTGCCAAGCCAGCGACGCAGCGAACCATCATCGCTGGGTACACCAAGGTCACGACGCTGGCCCTTGCCGACTCGCGATCGCCCTGGTTCTTCTCGGAAGACGGCAGCAAGGCGGTCCACATGACCGACCCGCTGCCGACGGCGTGGGACAGCACGGCGCCAGCGAGCTGCACCACTGCGCGCTTGACGGTCAGCACAAGCGGAAGCGCAGCATTCAGCACGAGCGCAGACGCAAGGCTTTCCGATTCGTCGGCGACGACAACCGGTGTGGTCGCGCGCGACTTTGTCGGCAACGACGAGTCCTCGATCGAGTTGACCTGCAAATCAAGCCAGCTGCAGGGAAGTAGCGCGGTGCTGACGATCAACGGAGCCTCGATCGTCACGAAGCTGTCGCGGTTCTCCACCGGACCGCTGCTGGAAGAAGACGTTACCCCCTATCTGGTCGGGGTTCCGTTCAACCTTTCAGGCGGCCCGCAGCTGCTGAACTGGACTCTGTTTCGGCGAGTCCTGTACGCGGACATCCGTAGCGGCCTGATTGTCCTGCTGCGCTCGTTCTTCCCGTTCTCGTGGCTCAACGGCGGGGATGGATACCAGAGCTTCGCCATTGAAGTCCGGCGCGGGAACGGTCTGGTCTACGAAAGGACCGTGCTCAAGGCCGGCGAGGCCGACTCGTCTGATGCAGACCTCGGCCAAGGCGACTGGCATGCGCCGACGCAAAGCGCCCTGTTCACGACAGGGGCGTCGCCAATCACGGGGAATCGGTCGCCGCGGCTGTGGATGCTGTGGCGGCACGACTTCGCCGGCGGGACCATGTTTGCGGAGCACCACAACCGCGGGCTTCTCGCGTCGTGTTCGGGCGTGCATCCGCCATGGGTCGACAACTACGTGCGCAGCGGGTGGACCGATGCGGACTTCTGGCGCTGGTATCAGAGCGGCCCGGCCTATGGCACTCGCTGGACGTTCCGCAATCCGTTTCACGTCGACGGCCGCGGGCATTCGTGGCTTGGCTTTGCTGTCGTCGAAAAAGACCGTGTCGTCGCCAGCTGGTACCTGCCGAACGTGCGTCATGCGCCACTCGCTGACAGCGCTTCGCCGGATGTCCTGCAGTACCTAGCCATCGACACCGGCCGCGCTGCCAACACGCTGACGCGCGGGTTTCTGCCAATCCAGACCGGCACGCCAGACCTGAGCAGCGCGTTCTACCCTGGCTGGCCGCTGGGCCGCCCACTTCTCTGAGGCCACCATGACCCTGCAGGTTTCGACGGGCTTCACCGCCCGCATTCTCGGCCCGATCGCGTTCGAGACGATATTCAACGGCGGCGCCATCGCGATCTACACCGGCGAGCAGCCGGAGGACGCCAATCAGGCGCCGACCGGCACGCTGCTGGGCTACGTGAGCGCCTTGGGTGCCGCGTGGACGCCGGCCAGCTACACCAACGGCCTGTCGTTCGTGCGCGCTGGCCAGTGGGCCGGCAAGAACCCCGCGCAGCCGTGGGCGATCACGCCTGCAGTGGCCGGCACCGCCGGTTGGTTCCGCCTGCTGACCCCGGGCGACACCGGCGGGTTCAGCTTCACCCTGCCGCGCATCGACGGCGCGATCAGCGCCGACGGACTTAACGCAGAGATTCGCCTGCTCAACCCCGTTCTGCAGGTCGGCGTCGCCAAGTCGGTCGACGAGTTCCTTTACACCATCCCGCCCATCGCTGGAGCCTGAATCATGGCCGTTATCCTTTCCACTGCTCTCAAGAACTACCTGCTCGGCACCGGCCACCTGAAAACGGCGCTGGCAGGCGGGTTCATCTGGGTCTACACCGGTCCGGTCCCCGCTACCGCAGACGCCCCCACCACTGGCGCGACGCTCATCTGCAAGCTCGGCAGCGAGAATCCGCCGACCGACGACACGCCGGCAACCGGGCTTGACCTTGGCACGGCGGCCAGCGGCGCTATCACCAAGGACAGCGATGTCTGGATCGGCCGCGTGCAGGGCGGCGTCACCAGCCCTACGGCTGCGACCTTCTTCCGCTGGACGGACTCGGCGGACGACCCGTCGCTTGCCGCTACCGGGACGAGCTACCGCATTCAGGGCACATGCGGCGCACAGGGCGCCGACTTGAACTTCAACCCGAACGACTTTGAGGACAACAACAGCAACACGAAGTCGATCGGCTCGGCCGAGATCCGCATCGGCTGATATGGCACTCCTGCGCAAGACCCCGGCGCGCACGCTGGTGCCCGCCGTCGCCGCGAGTCCTGGGCGCGCGGAATCGACCGTGTGCGCGACGCCGCCGCCGCTTGAAGGGCCGGATTACTCGCCGCCGCGAGAGCCGCCAAGCGGCAGCGGCGCGCCGCGCCAGTGCTACACGATCCCGGGCGGACTGGTCTGCCGCGACAGCACGCGCGTCAACCCACTGACGGGCCGCTTCGAGCAGGACTGCTACGTCGTCGGAGCGAGAGAGGTGTGCAATGGCTGAGTGCCGGCAAATCCTCAACGACCCCAGCAACCCGCACGAGGTCTGCGGCAGCTGCGTGACCTACTTCGCGCTAGACCCGCAGCCATACCAGCCGGCGCGCGTCGACACCGACCCGTTGATCGGCTGGAACGCGGGCGCCCGAAGCATCGACCGCCGCGCGGCGTCCTGTTACGTCGAGTTCGACATGCCGGCGGTCACCGGCGCCGTCGTGGGCCTCGCGCCGGAGTTCCTGAGCGTGATGCCCGAAGACGTGCCGTGCGGCTTCTTCTTCGAGCGCAGCGCGGGCGGCCTGCCGTTCTACAGCGTGGTCGAGTACGGCGTGCAGGTGACGGCGCCGGCGCAGCACGCGGATACCGCGCTGTTCCGCATCGAGCGCCGCGCCGGCGGCAGCGTGCACTACCTCGTCGGCGGCAGCACGGTGCACACGTCCGCGAGCACGCTGTTCGGGTCGCTGGTGGTGGTCGGCCTGCTGTATGCCGCGGGTGACGGCGTCGGGAGGGCTGCGTAATGCCCTGGCTGACCATCCCCGATGGTGACGTGACCATCTTCAACGAGGGCTCCGGCGCGCTCAATCACAGCAGCGGCACGTTCTCGGCGGCGAACACCTACGCCAACAGCCTCGCCGCCGGCGACGTGTTTACCGAGCCGTCTGGAACCCGCAACCATTTCCTCATCAACCTGCCGGCTGGCTACACCTACACCGGGAACGTGCGCCTGACGATCACGTTCGCGGACATGGCCGACTCCCCGTACACGCACACCGTTTTCACCCAGACGGCCAGCGGGGCAACGATTCCCGAAGGCACCTACGTGACGGACATCGGTCCGTTGGTTGCCGGCACTGACATCTACTGCGTGGCTGGCTACGACGACGGCCCCGGCGGGAACGGCACCTACGAGTTCACCTTGGAGTTCGAGTACACCGCGGCGGCGCCCGCCGAGTTCTGGACCGACTTCCGCGGCTGCGAGGAACGACTGTAATGGGCATTGTCTTCGCTGACCTCGCGCCGGGAACCCCTGGCGCAAACGCTGAGATTGCGCCGGCGACGCTGCTCATCACGCTCCCGCCGCTGGAGCTGTTCGCCTTCGAGCAGGCGGCGAACTGGATGGTGGTGCAGCTGCCCGAAGTCTCGGCGACGCTGCGCCAGCCATCGGCGCTGCAGCCGACTGTGGGGCACCTGTTCATCGAGCTGCCTCCGATCGGTCTGCTGTTCGAGTCCTCGGCCAACGACTTCGGCACGCTGGACCTGACGCTGCCGTCGTTCGACGTGATCGCGCACGAGCCGGGCGACGCCTACATGCGCCTTTCGTTGCCGCCGCCGGAACCGCTCATGCTGGAGCAGGCCCCGGAGCCGGTGAACCTTGGGCTGCTGGTGCAGTCGCCCGGCTACCTGCTCGCGTGGGGCGCCGTCAGCACCAACATCATGCAGGACACGTTCGAGCTGTCGGACGGCATTACGGCCAACCTCACCGCCTTCCTGCTCGACACCCTGGTGTTCAGCGACGACCTGACCGGCCGCTGGCAGGGCGTGGTGGCGATGGAGGACCGCATCGTCCTGTCGGATGCGTTGCGGCAGGTGCTCCGGGTCACGCTCGTCGACGGTCTTGAGCTCGGCGACACGCTGGCCAGCACCGCGCTGGTGGTCAGCCGCATGATCGACCGGCTGGTGATGACCGAGGCTGTGGCCACCCAGATGCAGGCCATAGCGCTGCTCACCGACGCGCTGGCGCTGGCCGACGTGCTGCGGCAGGGCGCGCTGGAAACGATCGGCGACGGGCTCATGCTCGGCGACGACTATGCGGCTGCCCTGCAGCTGCGCACGACGTTGATTGACCAGCTCGTGCTCGCCGACTCGTTCGACGACAGCATCACCGTCATGGCGACGATCAGCGACGGCCTGGTGCTGGACGATACCGCCATCACCAGCCTGCAGCTTCTCGCCCTGCTGCGCGACGGCATCACGTTCCACTGCCGCATCCGCATCGACGGGCAGGTCTACGTCGCCCACGTGCTCAACACCACAACGCGCGGGTTCAGCACCTACGACAACTACCCGTTCAACGGCTTCTGCGAGCTGGGCGGCAAGCACTACGCCACCGGCCCGGGCGGACTGTTCCGGCTGGACGGTAGTGACGCCGACGGCGCCGCCATCATCAGCGAGGTGCGAAGCGGCCTGATCCGGCTCGGCACCAACCGCATGAAGCGCATGCCGAGCGTCTACCTCGCGCTCAAGGCCGACGGCCGCATCGCCCTCAAGGTGGTCACGACCGACGAGCGCGACGGCACGCTGCACGAATGGTGGTACGAGCGCGACGGCCGCCCGGCGCCGGCGATCCGCAATGACCGGGTGAAGCTCGGCCGCGGCCTGCGCGGCGCGCTGTGGCAGTGGGCACTCGTCAATGCCGACGGCGGTGACTTCTCGCTCGACGTGGTCGAGCTGTTCCCCATGATCCTTGAAGGACGCCTGTAACCATGGCCGACCAATGCGGCGTTGACCTCATCACTGCGGACCAGATTGTCGCGGGCAACATCGGCACGCTGATCGACTGGGCGCAGCAGAACCAGAGCATTGCGCGCGAGGCGCTGGAGAGCCTTGGCAGCTTTGCCCTGCAGCCGGTGAACTTCGCGGCCAGCTACAGCCTGCAGCAGGAGCTGTTCGCGTTCACCATGCCGGCCAAGCCGCAGCGACCCGACATCGAGTTCCAGCAGCCGGATGACATCGGCGACGCGCCGTGGGAGAACGACAGCGATCCGATCGCCAGCCGCATCGACCTGACCGATGCGCCGCGCGACACCCTGCCTGACCCGCCGCTGCTCAACTTCGGCACCGAGCCCGGCCGTTTCCTGGGCACCGCGCCGTCCAAGCCGTCGCTCTCCCCAATCACGCTTCCGGCTGAGCCGACGCTGCCGACGGTCACCAAGCCGACCCTGCTGGAGCTGGACCTGCCGGTCTACGAGCCGATCGACATCCCGGCTTTCGACGGCGTCCGGCCGACCCGTGACTTCCCCGACGTGGAAAACACGTTCGTCTTCAACGAGCCGGCCTACGACTACACCCAGATCACCAGCATCAAGGCCGCCATCGGGCGGATGCTGGCCGGGCAGGAGGGATTCAGCGCGCCGGTCGAGCAGGCCATCTTCGACCGCGCCGTGGCGCGCGAGGACCGCGACGCGAGCCGCGCCGTGCAGGAAGCCTTCTACGACGCCGCGGCGCGCGGCTTCGACACGCCGCCGGGCGCCACCATGGCGCGCGTTGCCGAGGTGCGGCAGGGCATCCTCGATCGCCGGGCCACGCTCTCGCGCGAGATCATGCTGCGCGCCGACGACACGCAGCGCGAGAACCTGCGGCTCGCGATCAGCAGCGGCATCGCGCTGGAGCAGGTGCTCGTCGGCCTGCACAACAGCATCGCCGACCGCCTGCTGCAGGCCCAGCGCCTCGCGCTGCAGTCGGCTATCGACGTGCTCAACGCGCGCATTGCCGCCTACAACGCCGACCAGCAGGCATACGCGACGGACGCCCAGGTCTACCGGGACCGCATCGAGGCCATCAAGACCCGCGTCGACATTTTCCGCGCCCGCATCGAGGCGGAGAAGGCAAAGGCCGAGATCAACCGCGAGCTGGTGCAAGCCTACGAGGCCGAGATCCGGGCCATGCTCGCGCAGGTCGAGGTCTACAAGACCCAGATCGACGCCAAGAAGGTCGAGAACGAGATCAACACCCAGCGCATCGAGGCGTACCGCGCCGAGGTGCAGGCGTTTGCCGAGCTCGTCCGCGCGTGGGAAACCGAATGGAACGGCTACCGCACCCGCGTGCAGTCGCAGGCCGAGAAGCTGCGCGGCTACGAGATCGGCGTGAACGCCTACACCGCGCGCCTGAATGCGTGGGCGGAAACCAACCGCACCGAGATCGCCAAGGGGCAGTTCTACCTCGGCGAGAAAGACCTGCAGGTGCGCGGCTACCTTGCGCTGCTGGAGAGACTTAACACCGACATTCGTGCGGAAAGCGCCCGCGTCGACGCCGTTGCTCGCACGTTCGAGGCCGATTCGCGCATGTACGAGGCGTCGGGCCGGCTGGAGGACTCGCGGCAGTCGTCCAACCAGCGGCAGTTCCAGCTCAAGATGGAAGAGGAACGCACCAAGAAGGAACTGAGCCTGCAGAGCGCCCGCGTGGCGATCGAGCAGAGCATCCAGATCGCACAGCTTGTCCTGCGCAAGCTGGAAACCCTTGCCCAGGTGTCCGGCCAGCTCGCCGCCAGCACCACCAGCGCCATCAACATGGGCGCCAGCATCAGCGCCAGCAACAGCACCGGCTGCAGCACCAACTTCTCGTTCTCCGGCGAAGTCGCCAACTAATCAGGAACCGCCATGGCAACCCAACCCGCCCCGTATCAGGACCGTCGCACCCAGCGCGCGGCGAACCTGCTCGAACAGCAGGAGATCACGCAGAAGCGCAACGAGGCGTTCGGGGCCAACACCGCCAAGAACCTCGCGCCATCACTGGCTGGCGGCGTGTCGGCTGCGCCGAACGCCATCGCAGCGGTTGCTGCACCAGTCAGCGCCGTGAGCGCGCCCGCGCGTTCAGCGGCAACCAATGCTGGCGCATTCAGCGCGCTGGCTCCTGGGCTGACCGCCGAGCAGCGCGGCGCGACTGTGCGACAGGGGCTTGGCAACATCGCCAACGACTTCGCCACCGGCGCCAAGACGGCGTACAACACGGCGAGCGCCTATGCCGATGCAACGCTCAAGCCCGTCGTGGCGTTCGGGCGTGGCCTTGTCGGCGCGCCAGCTGCTGCGGCACCCGCTGCTGTCGCGGCTCCCGCCGCCGCGCCCGCTGCTGCCAGCAGCGCCCCCGCCGCCCCGGCTGCGCCCCCGCTGAACTGGTCGGCCGGACCGAGCACGCGCCGCAAGCCGCCGTCGAAGACCGCGGCCGCGGCGACACCCGTTGCTGCCTCGGCGGCCGCTGGTAGTGTTGGCCCGCCTGCCGCACTTGCGCCGCAGAAAGGCGACATGAACACGTTTACCGGAGCCAATGGCGTCGTGCGTGTCGTGAACACCGATG
>JACCDR011127419.1_pt1 | contig 14188 bp, 8 predicted proteins | sample 7446431 | NCBI WGS metagenome assembly JACCDR01 (sample SAMN15323443, study PRJNA562643) | freshwater metagenome | isolation source: river surface water | place: USA:Blue River Watershed | collected 2017-08-17 | reverse complement strand
CAGGCGAGGAACTCTTCGGGAAAATTTCGCGAGGCCGAGCGGGTCCAGCCATCCAGCAGGTGGTGCCAGCCGAGCCGGAAGTCGGCGAACGTGGCGGCGGCGGCGGTGGCGGTGGCGTGATCGATCTCGGGGAGCGAGCCGTCGGCGAGGCGGGCGGGCGGGGCGTATCCATCGAGCCAATGCCAGCCGGAGCCGGTCCACTGGCGGCGGGTGGGCGGCTCGTCGGTGCAGGAGAGGAGGCGTGCGCGGAAAACGGTGCCGATGTCTTCGACGAGGTCGCACTCAAGGACGGCGCGGGCGGACAGGTGGCGGAATTTGAGCGCGGGTGACTCAGGGAGCAGGATGGCGCGGGCGCGGGGGGGTTGCCGGGTGTCGGTTTCCTCGAGGAGGCGCAGGGGGGCGCTTTTCAAGGGGAGGGGGCGCGGACCGGGGAGGAGTTGGCCTTTCCAAAGGTAGAGCGGGGATGGGCCGTCGAGAAACAGGGTGGCGTCGTCGGCGGGCTGCCGGCTGGCATCGACGAGGGTGAAATGGATGCGGCCCGGGGTTTGCGGGTCGAGGGCGGCCTGCCAGGCGAGCGAGTTGTCGGAGAGCTGGACCGGGGTGCCGTCTGTCAGGGCGAGGGCGGGGTGGATGGCGGGCTGGGCAAGGGCGGCATCGACGAGGGAATCGTCCACGATGGACTGGCCGTAGACGGCGGCACTGGCGCGGGCGAGAAGGAGCAGGCTGCCGAGGAGCCGTTCGGGTTCGGGCAGTGTGGCGAAGTCGGCGCTGGTGACCGTGGTGCCGAGTCCGCGGAGCCATTTTTGCGTGGCTTCTTTGAACGGTTTTTCCGGAGCGGGGCGGACCTCGATGAGCCACTGGCCCGGACGGGCAAGCCGCAGGCGGAGGCCGTGGATGGGTTTTTCCCGGATGCAGGCGTCGGCGGCGTCCGGGGCGGCCAGATGGGTGCGCCAGCGTTGGAGTTCTTTTTCCTCCAGGCGTGCATCGAGCTGGGAGCGGACGCGGGTGGTGTCGGTGAAGGGGCGGAAAACTTCGGGGACGGAACGTCCGGCGCGTTCGTAGTCATACGCCAGATACTGCCAGAGGGCCCAGGGATCGGCGGGCGGCTGATAGTGATCCCACCAGTCGTTGTAGACCCAGCCATAGGCGTCGGTCGCCGCGAGCGCGGGCGGGTCGAAGTGGTGGTTGCGCAGGCTGCTGGCGTGCAGGCGGCCCCAGTGCTGTTTCATCTCCTGGAAGAGGGCGGAGAGGTGGCCGAGCTGGCGGGCTTCGTCGGAGGTGAGGGCGCGGCCGAGTTTTTCGGCGGCGATGGGGGCCCATTTTTCGCGGAAAGTTTTTTTGCCGGCTTTGACGACGCCAGCGGCGGTCGGAACGGTTTTTTGTCCGGGCTGGTGGCGGGAGCGCCAGACGCGGGCGAGCGCGTAACAGTGTTTGCAATCGACCTCGACGGGGCAGGTGCAATCGCCGACCCAGATGTCTTCGGAATAATCGAGGACGACGTCATACGCGATGCTGCCTTGGACGACGGCGGACAGGGTGTCGTTCTTCGCTTGGATGGAGCCGACTTGGCCTTGGCTGAAGTATTTTTCGCCGCGGTCTGCCGTGATGCGGTCAAAGGTCTCCAGGTAGCCCTGCAGCGCATTCAGCGCGGTGGGCGAGATGAGCGGTTCGGAGGAGGGCATCGGGCGTGAGGCAGATGCCGGTTCAGAGGCGGAGCAGGAGTCGGCGGACGCCTTCAATGGGGGGCTGAGAAATGGAGGCGAGCGGGAAAAGTGCGCGGGTGCGGAACAGGCCAAGCACGGCCGGGTGATTGAGAACGGGGCCGCTGAGTCCGGCCGGAAGCGCGGTGAGTGCGCCGACGGGGAAGAGCCGGGCGGCGACGCGCTCGGCGAGCGTCAGCAGGGGCAGGCAGGCTTCGCCCACGATCAGGCCGGCGTGTTCATCGCCTTGAGCGGCGAGGTCGAGCACGGCGGGGGCGAGGGCGGCGATCTGCCGCTGGGGCTCCGGATGCTGATAAAACCAGCGCGTGATGGCGCGCGCGTCCGTCTCGCCGGAGTGGGTCTGCACGAGCCGGGCAAGACTGCCGCCGGGCAGCCAGCCCTGAAGCTCAAGCAGCGCGCGGGCGATGGCCCGCCGGCCGATCTCGTGTCCGCCGCCCTCGTCGCCAAAGCGCCAGCCGAGCCCGCCGGCGTAGTGGATTTTTCCAGACGGATCGCGAGCGGCGACGAACGAGCCGGTGCCTCCGTGCAGCACGAGTCCGGGCTGTCCGCCGGTGGCGAGCTCGAGGACGGGGAGGGAGTCGTCGGTGGCGGTGACGGTGTCGAAGAGTGAAGGAAGAAGGGTGAAGGGTGAAATCGGAGCGGAGGTGGCGGACCGTCCGTTGAGGGCGGCGGCGGTTTCCCGCCAGAACTCGGGGGAGCCGGCCATGCAGAGGAGGACCGAGGTGATTTTCGATTTTGGAATCTCGATTTTCGATTCGGTCAGCAGTGCGGTGAGGGCCTCGGTCAGGATTTCGCGGGCGCGGGCGGGGCCGACGGTGTTGGGGTTGCAGCCGAGAGCGAGGTGGCGGGCGACGATCTCGCCGCGCGCATCGACGAGGATGAGTTCGGTCTTTGTGCCGCCGCCGTCGACGCCAATGCGGTAGACGTTGGGAGATGAATTCGGAGGAGTCACAGAGGACACGGTGGGCAGGCGGGGATGAGGATAATCTGGAACTCAGGAACTCTGGAAGAGGCAGGCAGGAGAATCACCCCGCCGAGCCGGAGTTTTCGGTTGGCTTGTCCCAGCGTTCCTGAGTTCCCGATTCATTTCATGGTGCGGACTCAGCCGATGAGTTTGCTGAGGCGGGTGCGGTATTTTTGGGAGAGTTCTATGTTGGCCTCCATGCCGCCGGGGAGGTTTTGGCTGCGGACGAGCGGGAGCGGGTGGCCGTGGTCGCGCAGCCACTCGAGGACCGAGAGCATGAGGAGATTGAGCAGCGTGCAGCCGATCAGCGTGGAGGTGGGGCCGGCCATGAGGGGGGCGGAAGAGAAGGCTGAAGGCGGAGGGCTGAAGGCGGAAGAAGGAGCAGCGGAGCTGGAGACGCCGAGATCGACGATCGCGTCGCCGGAGACACCGAGGTTATCGAGCGTGTAGTCGGCGACGGCGTGGAGATTTTTTCCGCCCGGGTGCACAGTCTTCGCGGTGGTGCTCATGGCGAGCGAGGTGAGGCCGACGACGGTGAGACCCTTTTCCTTCGCGTAGAGGGCGACTTCGATGGGCGAGGCGTTTTTGCCGGAGTTGGAGATGACGATGATGGTCTCGCCCGCGCGCAGGCCGTAGTGGTGATCGTGGCGCTGCGCGAGGCGCGTGCCGTAGCCGACGACATTTTCGGAAAAGCCGTAGCCGGGATCGAAGAGTCCGGTGACCGGCATGAGTCCGCCGGCGCGGCCAATGATCTCGCGGGCGATCATTTCGGAGTGGCCCGAGCCGAAGGTGTGCAGGACGCCGCCGTCGGCGATGGAGCGGCCGATGATCGGGGCGAGCGCGGCGAGGGTGGCGGCGTTTTTCTCGCGGGAGCGGGCGAGGAGTTCGGTGGCGCGGGTGTAGTAGGAGTCGGCGAGCGAGGGCATGGGCGCGTGTATGCGCCATGCGTACGGGATGGAAAAGCGGAATCTCCGCCGGGGTGATCGGGCGGTGCGGGCTGACGGCTGGGCACGGAAAAACTCCGTGACGCCTGGGAGGCGACCACGGAGCTTGGGCAGACTTTTCCAGCATCCGTTCGTTTGCGGGGTGAGGGCACACCGCCTACATCCGGAGAAGCGGAATCACGGGAGGACGACCGTATCGATGACGTGAATAACGCCGTTGCTGGCGGAGAGGTCCACGGCGGTGACGGTGGCGTTGTTCACCATGACCTTGCCACCCTCGACCTTCACGGAGAGCGGTTTGCCGTTCACGGTGGGCGCGGACATGGTCTTCACATCGGCCGACATGACCTTGGCGGGGACGACGTGGTAGGTGAGTACGGCCACGAGTTTGTCTTTGTTGTCGGGCTGGAGCAGCGACTCGACGGTGCCGGGCGGGAGCTTCGCGAAGGCGGCGTTGGTGGGCGCGAAGATCGTGAAGGGGCCGGGGCCGCTGAGGGTGTCCACCAGGCCGGCGGCTTTGACGGCGGCGACCAGCGTGGTGTGGTCGGGCGAGGACAGCGCGACATCGACGACGGTCTTGGCGGTGGCGGTGGCGACGAGTCCGAGCGCGAGGGCGGAGCTGAGAAGGAAGGAGCGGAGTTTCATAAGCGTTGTTTTCTTTTGATGGGTTGTTGCGGGCGCGGGCTGCGGCGGATTGCGTCTGACTGGCGCGGAACCGCAGTGCGTCCGCAATCAGCTACGGGCGCACAGGCGGAGCGGATTCCTTTTTCCGCGTCCAGAGGCGCGGATGCGCAGGCATATAAGCAGGGGTGAAAACCCCGCCGGCCGGTTGCGCGGCGGGAAAAGCCCTGTCCGCCCTTGGCGGCAGCCCGGCTCAGAACATCGCGGTGAGGCTGATGGAGCCGCAGACGTCGCGCTTGAACTGGCCGTAGAACTCTTTTGTACGGTAATTTTGGATATACGCGAGCTGGAGGCCGCGGAGGCCGCCGAGGCGCGCGGGGAAGCGGAAGACAAGGCCGGCGTTGAAGTCGGCCACGACGGGACGTTTGTCCACGGAGCGGCTGTCGCGCCAGGTGTTGCCGTCGAGGAAGATGTTGCGGGCCACGGCGCGCACCTCGGTGCTGGCGAAGAAGTAGACGCTCGTGGTGGAGGCGGGCGCCTCGTCGCCGCCGCTGGGGCGGATCAGGTCGGCGCCGAAGTCCTCCGGCAGACGCCAGCCGACGCGCGTGCCGAAGCCGCCGGCGAGGTTGGTGCGGATGTTGCCGAGGGAAAGTCCGTAGCGACCGATGATGTCGGTGGAGAAGCCGGAGGAGTCGCCGAGGTCGGCGCGGAGGAGCCGGTGGCGGCGCTCCCAGCTCACCATGAGGCCGGGTTCGTTTTCCAGCTGGTAGTCCCAGCCGTTGGCGTGGGGCACGTGGATGATGTCGTGAAAGCCGTTTTGCGCCTCGCGTCCCAGGGCGGCGGGGCCGACGACGCCAAAGGCGATCTCGACCATGCGCAGGCTTTTGCCGTCGAGGGAGCGGGCCTGAAAATCGAGGGTCGAGTAGAGCCAGCCGGCGTAGGGACGGTCGGCCGGATCGGGGATGAAGGCCTCGGTGTCACCTGGCGTGTAGATGTTTTGGCCGAGGGAGACGCCGACCTTGTAGAGCTGGCTGTCCGCTTCGCCGCGCAGCGTGGGCAGCCAGCGGGCGACGGTGCGGACGAAGCGGGGCGATTCGTCGAGGCGGGTGGTGCCCAGGAAGGAGAGCTTGAGGCCGTTGGTGTAGTGGCGGTCGGTGCCGGCGAAGTATTTGTCGTTTTCGGTGACGAGGGTGACTGCGCTGGATCGAAACAGATCGGAGTAACGGGGAAGCGTTTCCTGCACCGGAACGGAGGGCTCGGCTGAAGCGAGAGCGGTGGCTGAGGCGAGCAGGGTGGCCAGGAGGGCGGACCCATGGGTGAAGGAAGCGAAACGTTTCATGCGATGGGAAAATGGAGGACGGCGGCTCCCGGTGATAGGTCAGGGCCGGGCGTCAGGATACAATCCAAATTCTGCGACCGGGCGTTGCAGCGATTTTGTCGATACCGTGGTTTTTCTGGCGGCGGGCAGGGAGCGGCGGCGATGGGCTCGGTGTTTTCGCGAGCCGCTTCGCTCCACGGCTCACCGGGACGGTTCGCCGCACCTTCCATGACGTGGATTCAGGGTGAGCTGGCGGCTTCGTAGCTGCGCACGCGGACTTCATCGCCGACGCGCAGACCGGCGGTGCTGGCGGCGTTTTCGAAATTGCGCGCGAGCCAGGTGAAGCCCTCGGCATTGGGAAACGCGACCCATTCGCCGCGCTTCACGGCGGAGAAATCGCGGCCGAAAAGAACGCGGCGCGCCTGGCCGTGGGCGTTGAGCTGAAACCAGGCGTTGCGGGCGATGCCGGCGGCGGCGAAGTCCGCAGGCTGGGCATCGAGGGCGACATTGCCGAAGCCGGCGGTGACCTCGGTCACGCGGGTGGTGAAGCCGCGGCGGTCTTCGTCGAAGACGACCTGGGAGGGGCCCGGCTGGGGCTCCTGCGTCACGTCGAAAAACTCCTGCGGCGAGGCGGGTGCGGGCAGGCTGCCGCGGCCTTGTTCGAGCCAGGTATTCAGGATGCGGATCGCGGCGAGGCGTTCGCGCTGGTTGACGTTGACGTGTCCGTCCCGGTTGACGCGCAGCAGCACCGGCGCCACGGGGCGCATCTCCTGCGGGAGCTGCGCGGGCGGGCGGACGTAGTTTTTCGGGCCTTCGATTTCGCTGCGGTTGGTGAGGAACAGCAGGGGGATCTGCGTGCCGAAGGTGAGGCCGAGGGTGCCGCCCGGCTCGCGTGCGTCCAATGCGGCGCCGATGGCGACGGCTCCGTGATACCACGGGGGATTTTCCGGCGGGCGCTCGGCGATCAGCGTGACGATGAGTCCGCCCATGGATTCGCCCTCGAGGTAAACGCGCTTGGGCGGGCCGTAGGTTTTGGCGATGTGGGCGCGCAGGTTATCGAGATCGGCGATGGCGTGGGCGATGATCATGCCGTTGCGGCGATAGCTGGTTTTGGCGACGATCCACCCTTCGTCACGGAGGGTTTTGTAGGCGAAGTGCGCGGGATTGAGATCGGCCACGAGCGGTGCGCTTTCGCCGCGGTAGCCGTGGGCGAGGAGCAGGAGGAAACCATTCCAGCGCGCCGGGCGGGCGATGGCGTAGCGCGCGCCTTCGATTTCGCCTTCCTCCAGTTCGGATGCGACGAGGCAGGGCAGGGCGGCGAAGAGGAAAAGCAGGGGGAAAAGGCGTCGCATGCGAGGAGTGGGCATCCGCCGAAAAAACCGGCGCGGGCCGGGCTGGTGCCCCCGCCCGGAATTGAACCGGGATCACACGTTTAGGAAACGCGCGCTCTATCCATTTGAGCTACAGGGACGCGAAGCGGAGCAGGGTGTGATGAAGGAAAATGGACGGGGTTGGCAATCGCAGAGGGCAAATCCCGCCCGGGTCGCCGCTCGTCTCCGCGGCTCCCCGGGACGGTTCGCCCCTGCCTTCGCCGGGAATCCATGCGCGGAGCGGAGGTAGAATAAACCACAGAACCACAGAGTCACAGAGGACACCGGGCGGGACTGACGGGCGGCTCCGAGGCGGTCAGTTTTTATCCGCAGGCACGGACAAACCCACGGCGTCGATTTCCTTCCAGCCGGGCACGCGCTTCGTGTCGAAGGTGAGTTTCACCTTGGCGACGGGTTTTTCGGGCGGCGAAAAACGCGCTTCAAAAATGCCGATTTGGTTTTTTGGATACGCGGTTGTGTCGGGCCCGGTCCAGACGGTGGCGGCGGTGCCGTCGGGCGCGATCAACTCGATGCGCAGGAGTGCGCCGGGGTTGAAATTCTGCACCACGCGCACGCCGGTGGCTCCCTCGATCGCGGGCTCGTAGGCGAGTTCCAGCCACTCCTCGCCGGCGCTTTCCGCGCGTGGAGTCCACGAGGCGGGGCTGTCGCCGTACTGAGTCACGTCGGGCGCTCCGACGGCCTGCACCGCGCCCCAGCGTTTCGTCTCGTACTCCGAACTCGCCCGCGCGCCGGTGGCCCAGCGCACGCCGGCGGTGGCGACCGGCGCGGGGGGCCGCGGAGTTTTGGCCGTGTCTGGCGCGAGAGCGGGTGCAACCGGCCGGGCGAGGGGATGCGGGGCGTCGGCCGTGGCGGGTGTGGCCGCCGGCGCAGAGCCCTCGGCATGGACCGGCAGGGTGGCGAGTCGTCGCGAGAGCACGGCGCGGAGTTTGCGCGCGATCACCAGATCGGGATGACCCTGCGGGCCGCGATCAAGTGCGGCGCGGTAGGCGGTGTAGGCGCGGTCGTCGTCGCCACTCGCCACATACACATCGCCCAGCGCCACGTGCGGGCGTGGATCGCGCGGATCGGCCGAGGCCAGCCAAGCCTCCGCTTCGCGCTGCGCGGCGGCGGTGTCTTTGCCTGCGAGTGCGTGAGCGATGCGTGCGAGGCGAAGCTCAACCTCCTGGAGGGCGCTGGGCGCAGCGGGGGCGTCGGCCACGGCCAGCTCGGTGCGCGTGCCGGCTGCGGACAACACGACGCGGCCCACGGGCAGGCGCGCGCTGGCCTCAGGCGGCAGCCACCATTCGGCGGGTTGGGAAGCGTCGATCTGGAGCAAGACTTCGCCAGTCGAAGCGCGGACTTCGAGCGGTGAGACGACGGGTGCCGCGTTTTCCCGGAGAGGCACATGGCGGATACGCAGCGGCCAGCCGCGATAGGCCAGCCGGTCGGCGCCGGTCTCTGCGAGCAGACGGTCGGCGGGTTCGGCGTAGGCGGGCGGTGGCGATTCTTCCGGCACGGCGGGGCGCGTTTTGGGCGGAGGGGCCGGAAGCAGGGTTTGCGCGGCGCGCGGGGGAGCGGCGTTGGGCGCAGCGGCGGGTGCGGAGGAGTTCGCTGACGCCGAGGTTGTCGTGGACGTCGCGGGCGGGTCCGTGCGTTTGCAGGCCGACAGCGCGAGCAGGAACGTGAGTGGCAGGGCGGAGGCGAGGACGGCGAAACGTTTCATCGGCCGGCGAGTTTGTCGGGAGCGTCGTCACGCACGCACAGGTGGGTGCGGCAGTTTCCGTTGGTGGCGGAGCCGTAGCGCGGCAGGGGCTGGCGACCGGGGGCGTTGACGCCGGTGCCGGTGGGGGCGGTGCACAGATCGAGGCCCGGCGGCTCGTCGTCGTGGAGGGCGGTGATGAGGATGCGGTCGTTGGGCCGCCTCGGCGGGATGTAGGCGGCGGCGAGGTCGTAGCGCATGAAGCACTGGTCGTCGCCCGAGTGCTGGCCGTTTTGCGCGGCGAGGTAGGGCAGGAGTGGTGCGGCGAAAATCTCGGCGGCGCGCGCGCTGTTGGGATCGATCTCGCCGCCATTCTCGAAATAGATGCGGATGCGCGTGCCGGTGTCGGTGGGATCGGAAACGTAGGAGCGCCGGGCGCTGTCGTAGTTGGCGGTCGTTTCCACAAAATGATACCGTTTCACCGGTCCGGTCGGGCTGGCGACCATCTGGGAAACGCGGTCCCAGAAGACACGCGCCGGGTCGCCATTGCCGTGATGACGCGCGCCGATCGCGTGGCTGACCTCGTGCATGATCGTGGAGGTGAAGTCGCGTGCTTCGAGCGTGGTGAGGACGTACACGGCGGCGACGCTTTTGGGCCGCCAGGCCACCTCGTTGTGCACGTCGCCCATGTCGGCTTCGGAGCTGCCGCCGCTGTAGCGGGGCAGAAGCAACAGCGCGTGCTGGGGCTCCTTCGCGGTGCGCGGCGACTTGGTGGAACGGTTGAGGTTGATGGCGCGCGAGTCGGGTTTTTCGTCCGGGCGCAGGTGGTAGTGAATGGCGAAGCCCTTGCCGCCCGCGTCGGCGGTTTTCTGCATGAGCAGGTCAAACGCGGGCTCGGCAGACATGCCGAGGAGATTGCACAGGAGCAGGTCCTTGCGCTCGGGCCGAAGGCGCTTGTGCGCGCCGTCGAGGCGAAACCCGCGGTACTCCTCGTAGGTGCTGAAGCCATCGCCTTTCTGGCCGTCGGCGGTGGGCTGGCTGTCGTCATCGACCGCGTCGTCAGCGGTGGTTTTCATTTCGTCGCGCCAGTTTTGCGCGATGAGGCTGCCGTCGCGGCGTTCGGGGATTTTGATGGTGTGGCGGGGTCCGTCTGTAGCCTGGAGGTAGGCGGTGATCTCGCGTCCGGCTGCGAGCTCAGCGATCACGCGCAGGTCGGCATGGGCGCCGAAGTCATAACAGTCCAGCTGGACCCAGGCGGCTGGCCGGCCCAGTTGATCGGCGAAGGGTTTCACGCCGGCTTTCTGTTTTTTCGGCGAGAGCTGGGTGGGCAGTCCCACGGCGTCACTGAAACGCAGGTCGTAGTCGGGGTCTTCTTTCGGCACGGCCGATGCGTCGGGCCCGAAGACCGGCCAGTTCATGCACACGCCGGGTTCGCGTGAGGTGGCGCTGAGTTCGAAGCGAAACCGCCGCACCTCGGGCAGCGCGGCGAGCTCGGCGGGCGTGGGGTTTTGTTTCTTGGGGCGCAGGGTGGCGTAGATATCGAGCGGCAGGGGGCCGGGCCGGGCCGGATCGTCGATGTTTCCGCGCGGCCTCCATTTGGCGTAGTTTTCGATTTCGACGATGACCTCGACGTCGTTCCAGTCGGGCCAGAATTGCACGCGCACGGTGCGCTGCCCGGGCTCGTCGCCGCCCGAGGCGCTGCTGCGGGCCGGCACGAAGAGGTCGACCTCGAGCGTGCCGCCGAATTGGGCGATCTGCTTCGGCGCGATGCCCTGCACCCAGGCGTGTTCCAGCTCGTTTGTCTGCGTGGTGCTGCTCGTCTTCTCGTTGCGCTGGGAGCCGGCGTGGCGCGCGATGACTTCGCCTTCATGCGAAAGCGTAAACGGCCGGGCGGTTTCTCCGAGGGTCATGAACCCCCACTCGCCGTTTTTCAGGTTTAACTGCAGCACGGGCTGCGTCCGGAGACTCATGGGACCGGAGTAGCTGCCGGTCATCGTGCCGGCGGTGCGGTCGCTCCATGTTTCCACGCGATACGCCTCCGACGCGCCGCCACTGCCGCGTGTTTCCACGACCCGCCAGCCGAGCTGCCCCGGGGTCCACTCGTCGGGCGGGATGAGTTCGAGTGTGAAGCCCACCCGCGACCAACGCCGTGCGTAGCCCTGCACGATCCGCCCGCTCGAGTTGGTGTGGTCGGATTGCCTGAAAAGCTGGGCCTGCGATTCGCCGCGGAGTTTGGGGACTTGCTGCCACGCCGCCCAATCGCGCGGGGGCGTCTTTGCGGCCTCGGGATCGGCCGGCAGAGGATCGTCGTCAGCGGAGAGTGACGCCACGGTGGAGAACAGCGCGAAGGTGGCGGCGATGACACCAGCAAGAAGGGGCTTTTTCACAGGATCAGCGAAAGGGAGACAGGATGCTCGCGCGGAGCTAAAAACACGCCAGCAGCGTCCGGGTACTCTGTGCAACAACCGGCTGTGTCAACTGGCGGGCGGCGGCGTTCGCGGGTGTGTGGGCCGGCGCTAGACGCAGGATGTTGTATCCGTTGCTGGAGAATCTGTTTTTGGTCTGTCCATTTAACGTCCTCGCAAGCGCGTTCCTGCCAAAGGACCGCAAACATTAAGGTTTGACCCCTTCGGCTCGGCTCGCTGGGCTGGTTGGGATTGCCCGGATAGGCCGTGCCGAATGGGTCTGACCTTAATGTTTGCGGTCCTAAGGCATTTAAAAGGTACAGGTCAAAAGACTCTTTTTGCGCCACAGGTCCTCGACGCTCTGGCGGCCTTGCAGCCCGGTCAGGTCGTGATGGTTATGGCGCAGGATTAGGGAATCGCTGAAAAATCGTAGAAGGATTTTTGAACAGAAGGTAACGAAGAGAACGAAGGCCACAAAGACCTCGGGAGACCTGCGAGCCTTCGTTGCCTTCTTATCTTTTGTTCAAAATCCGACGGATCGTTGCAGAGCGAAAGTGAATGATCAGCGATTCCTTGGAGCCTCCAAAAGGAAATCCCCGTGGGCGTAGCGGCATTTTTCGGGCGGCCGGTCGGAGGCGTGCGCGCCGGCGTTTTTGGGCGGACTGTTTCTGAAGTCGCGGCTCCCTGCCAGTCCTTGAATCCGGCCTTTCCTGCTCACTTTGGCTGAGGCAGGTTCGCCAGATGATGAATGCGCGCCTGGTTTTTGCCGTCCTGCTGCTCGGCCCTGCCTGGGCAGTTTGCCACGCCACAGTCAGCAAAGTCTCTTTTTCCGCGCCCTTGATGGGCTTCGTAAGCGACCAGCCTGCGCGGAACTGGGAGCACGGCCTGCTCACGGGCAACGGCACACTCGGTGCGGTCATCCTGGGCCGGCCGCACGAGGAGACGCTTTTTTTGAGTCACGCGGGGCTGTACCTGCCGAACAAAAACTCGCCCGAGTACATGCGCATGGCCGGGCGGCTCCCGGAGATCCGCCGCCAGTGCTTGGCCGGCAACTACAAAGCCGCCGCGGATGAAATCACCGCCGCTCGTGCGGAACACCGTTACAGCGATGCGCGCGATCCGTTCATCGCCGCGTTTTCTTTGCACATCCGTCAGCCAGCCGCACCGCTCGCCCGCTACCAGCGCCGGGTCGACTACCTGACTGCGGAAGCAGCCGTGACGTTTACCGATGAGCGCGGCACCTTCCAACGCACGGCCTTTGCCTCCCGCAGTGGCGACGTGCTCGTCCTCCGGCTCGCTGGCGACGGAAAACAAAGCGCCTCCTTTTCTTTCGCCGCGTTGCCAGCCGCCAACGAGGCCGAGGCGAAACTGGTGAAAGAAAACGTGACCGCCGACACGGGCGTGCAGGACGGTCTTTTGTGTTTCCGCGCCGAGTTCGCGAACCGCAACGCCTTCAATCCCCACAGCGGCTATTTCGGGCTTGGCCGCATCGTGACGCGCGGCGGCACGCGCACGGAAACTGCCGACACGATCACCATCGCCGACGCCGATGAAATCCTCCTTTTGGTGAAAATCCGCCCCCTGCGACACGGCGAGCGCGCGGAAGATGTTTGGGCGGCAACCGCCCTCGCCTTGACGGCGCAGCCGACCGACTATGCCCGCCTGCTCGCGCCCCACGCGGCTCTCCACGGCGAACTCATGAGCCGCGTGCAGTTCTCCCTGGGCGTGCCGGCCGAAGAACGCGCCAAATCCACCGAGCGTTTGAATCACGACTCCCGCGAGGCCGTGGCCCCGCTGGCCAAGGTCGAACGCGCCTTTGACGCCGGCCGCTACAACATCCTTTGCAGCACCGGCTATAATCCGCCCAATCTGCAGGGCCTGTGGAGTGGCACCTGGGCGGCGCCGTGGTCGGGCAGCTTCACCACCAACGGCAATCTCCAGGCCGCCGTCGCCTTCAACCTGATGGGCAACACGCCTGAGCTCATGGAGCCGTTTTTTCGCTACTACGAGCAGCGCCTCGACGGCTTCCGCCGCAACGCCAACGACTTCTTCGGCATGCGCGGCTTTCACGTCCCCGCGCAACTCACCGTGAGCCCGCTTTCCACGGATTTCTCGGTGCGGCATCCCCACGTCTTATGGCATTCGGGCGCGGCGTGGGCGGCGGCATTTTATGCGGACTATTATCGCTACACGGGAGACCGGCGTTTTTTGGCCGAGCGAGCCTACCCCTTCATGAAAGAGGCGGCCGCATTCCTGGAAGATTTTCTCACCGTCAAAGACGCAGCGGGAAAACTCGTTTTTGTGCCCTCGTACTCACCGGAGAACCGGCCGAAATCGACAGAGCAGGCGACGTCGATCAACGCCACCATGGACATCAGCGCGACGCGTCAGCTCCTGCGCAACGCGATCAGCGCCGCCAAAATTCTCGGGCGCGATGAAGCCTTGCAGGCCACGTGGGCGGAGCTGATGGCGCAGCTACCGGACTATGAAATCGCGCCGGACGGGAGTTTCCGCGAATGGCTCTGGCCCGGCCTCGAGGAACAGCATCACCACCGTCACGCCTCGCACCTGTACGCACTCTACGACGAGATGCCGGCGGAAATTCTTGATCGGCCCGAGCTCGTCCGTGCGATCGAGCGTTCGATCACCCTGCGTTACGAATTCCACCGGCGGACCGGTGTGATGGCATTTGGCCTGGTGCAGCTCGGGCTCGCCGCCGCCCACATCCGCCATGCCGGGCTGACGGAGGACATCACCCATTTCCTGGCGCAGCACTACTGGTCGACCGGCATGGCGTCTTTCCACAATCGCGACGCGCTCTTCAACATGGATATCTCCGGCGGTTTTCCGTATCTCTGCGCCTCGGCCTTGGTGTATGCGGACCCTGGTCTTGTCCGGCTGTTTCCCGCGCGCCCCGCCTCCTGGACGCGAGGCAGCATCGGCGGTCTGCGCCTGCGTGGAGGCATCGTCCTAAAAAATCTCACGTGGGATGCCGATGCGACGACCTGCGTGCTCATGGCCGACGACGACCAGTCAATCCGGCTGGAGTGTCCTGGTCGCGCGCCGCGCACCATCGAACTGCGCGCGAAGCACCCCACCACGATCGAGCTGTAAGCAGGCCTGGCTGGGTTAAGGCCTGCGGACAT
>JACCDR010444346.1_pt1 | contig 14188 bp, 13 predicted proteins | sample 7446431 | NCBI WGS metagenome assembly JACCDR01 (sample SAMN15323443, study PRJNA562643) | freshwater metagenome | isolation source: river surface water | place: USA:Blue River Watershed | collected 2017-08-17 | reverse complement strand
TTGTTTATCATTATGACAATGAAGACCCGATAACGATTGAAACCTTTTTGTATTACATTAGCAAAGACCTAGACATTCCACAAAATATTCTCAAAGACATGAAACTTACAATATTTCTAAATGACAATTACTTTACAGAACTAAAATACACACTAGAAGATACATCATCGGTGTATTTCCACGATATCATAAGTAGAGGACACCAATAAAATTAAATTTGTAATTACACGGTTGTATTAAAACAAAATAACATGTGTGTAATTACAAGTAATGAAACGACAAATAGAAACGTTGGTTATAAGTGGTGGAGGTATTAGGGGAATTGTATATGTTGGTGTGCTCAAAAAGCTGGAAGAATTGACAGCCAACGACGACATTGAATTATGTGTAAAAAATATATGTTGTGTTTCTATTGGATGCGTGTTTGGATTGTTTTATGCGTTGGGTTATACAGCAGCAGAGATTGAACAAGAAGTTCTGAACACGAGTTTTACTGACCTAAAAGACATTAAAATTACAAATTTTGTATCAAAGTATGGATTGGATTCTGGAAGAGGAATTATTAAATGGATTGAAACATTTATCGAAAAAAAAGGGTATTCCAAAGGAATAACAATACATGAATTTTACAAAGAAACAGGAATTAATATGCAAATAGTGGCAACGAATTTGAGTACGTATTGTTCTCAAGTGTTTGACAAGGACACTTCACCAAACATGAAAGTGACAAAAGCAATACGTCTGTCTATAAGCTTGCCTTTTGTATTTACAGCGCAAAAGTACAAGGGACATGTGTTTGTGGATGGTGCGTTGATAAACAATTTTCCGATTGCATTGTGTAAAGACAACTTGCAGAATGTTTTGGGTTTGAAATTGGTTTCGTTTGGAGAAGTATCTACACCCCACGAGATAAAGGAACTAGATTCATACATTACACATGTAATGAAATGTTTGCTTTCTCATAAATCCAAACTTGATGAAGAATACAAACCATATACTATATGTATATGTACTGGAGACATGAGTACATTTGATTTTGATATGACACCAAACGACAAACAAAAGATGATAGATATTGGGTACAAGGCGACATCGGAATACTTTGAAAATTAAAATGACAAAATAAATTAAGGGTATGGAAACTATCAAGCAATTGGGGCGAGGGTCGTTTTCAAATGTATATTTGTGTAAGCTTACGAGTAATGAACTATTTGACGACACTCCAGACGGACCATTTGTGGTAAAAGAAATTAATATCAAGTCCTTGGTTGCAAATTATATACAAAATAATAGGAGTAATCGTATCAAACAAAATCGCATGTACGCAAAAAAGATTGGTAAATCAGTGGAGCCATCGGTGTCGCCATATGAAAGGACGACCATGTGTGTGGACAAGATGAGTTCAGAAGAAGACTATTACTACAAGAAATTGCAAGAGTTGGTCAGGAGCGAGGTTGAAGTGATGACGGTATTGCCTCACCAGAATATTGTTAAATTTCTTGGTTATTCAAATCACGTTGATGGGTTGTATAACTTATACATGGAATACTGTGAAGGTGGCGACGTTAGCAATTTGTTGAAAAAAGGAGCGGACCGAAATTTGTATGGTGGTCTTGCTGACAACATTGTTTTAGACTTTGTTCAACAAGTATCTTCCGGACTAAAACACATACATGATGCAAATGTAATTCACAGAGACATTAAACTTCAGAATGTACTAGTGTGTGGCAACCAGTTTAAAATAACAGATTTTGGATTTGCATGTTTGGACATGACAAGTAATATCTCAAATTTACGCTTAGATTGGGATGATGATGCTGTTGATATACTGAAGCGCAAGTATCTCAAACTTTGTGGAACACCATTTTACATGGCACCAGAGTTGATATTAAACACGCACCTGTTGGAAAATTTCAAACAATATAAATTCAAAGAAGCTATTACAAAAGAAGAAGTATTGTTTTACAACAAGTCTGTTGACTTGTGGAGTCTTGGTATTTGTGTATTTGAAATGATATTTAATGGGCTGCCTTTTCCAAAATTAAAGAGCATGACTGAAATGGAGCAATTCTATAAAAAACCTGAGAAAGAGTTCCAAGCGTATATTGACAACTTGTACGTTAGAAAGAGTATAAGCAAAGACCTGAAAGGTATCCTGAGAGCTCTGTTGCAAGTCAATCCTTTGAATAGGACTCTTGAATACACACTTGCGCAATGTGAGTACCAACTTGAAAACGTTTCATTAGAAGACAATTCAACAGTTGATGACGTTGAGTCGTTTGAATCTTGGGAAAAACTGGAGCAATCTACGTCGCTTTTGAAAATGAGTGTGGAAAAGGGGTTTTTGGATTGGTTAATTAATAAAATTAATTAAAAGTGAAATTAAATAATTATATTTATATAAATTCAATGGACGACAACCTGATCGAGTTGGCACAGCAAATTTTTGGACAAGCTCCAAGAGAGCCAAATAGCATTCAATTGCAATTAGAAGAGCAAACTGCCGAGATTGCAGAGAAAGAAGGTGTTGAGCAGTTTATATTCGAAGTGTTATTTACATTGACTTGTCACGGTATCAAGATACTATTCGGACACCAAAATTTACAGAATATGACTTTTGACCAATATCAATTAGTGCAAGAATACACAAAATCATATGGATACATTTTGCGTGTTGGTGCAAATAGTACACAATACACGCCATGGGAGTTGCTCGAAAGAGGACATCAAGTTTATCAATACAATGTGTGGTTTGAAAAAGTAGTTTAAAATTACAGTAATTGTAGAAAAAAACGTATGTTGACTGCAGAGTTATGTTTTATAGAAATAATTAATCAAATAATGAACAGTATTCGTAGTGGTGGATTTGACAAGGATGACAAAGGTGAATTAGTGTTGACATCGACAATTTCCTTTTGCAAATGTAGAAATGTAAGAAACATATATGTTTTTGAGGGCTACGTAAATATTGATACAGACACACATCTTCATTACTATTTTTCCAATAAGCGTAGTTGTGTATCACTCTCTAAACAAGCATTCAACGACAGCGAGACTACAAGACTTCAAAATGTGTTGATATTTTTAGTTAATAAACTTTTTGGTTCGTATCACATAGACCAGTTTGTCACTGGTTTGGTTGTTTCAGACGCTAATTGCGTCTAATTGTCTAGTGTATAAACATTTTTGTGTGAAATTGTATATACCAATTTTATTTTTAAATACAATTTCTGGGTTTATTTCAGAAATTTTTTTTCTTTTGGGAATGTATAAAAACAACAAAATGTCAGGTGGACTCATGCAACTTGTAGCCTTGCAGATGCCGTAGGGCTTAATAGTCAGCCGTAACTGGTTTGGCTAGTGAAGTAAAATTGCGTCAAGTAACTTACTTTGCGACATCTTCAAAATGCGGGAAACTCCTTAGAGTCTTGACTACCAAATTAGTTCAGTGATGTTCTAATTGAACACAGTTAATAACTGTTGGAGCCACATGCTCCACAAGAAATATGTTGCATTAAGCAACTGTTTGTTGCCAAGGGTAAAAATGTCAAGAATTGAAAACAACGTTTTCAGATGGACAATCCGCAGGCAAACAACCTATAGGTTGTAGCTTCAGAGACTAAACGGAGATGGGCATTTTTCTACAAAATGCTTAAGATATAGTCCGGTTCATGTTGAAAGGCATGATATCAACCGACGGCGCTTAACATCCTGGGCGTCAAAAGTCAATATTATATGGCTAGTGAAGCAATGTTCTTTGTTTTGCGAAACTTTCAAATTGCGGGAACATCCTTAGAGCCTTTAACTACTATTTTGCAATTGTGATTTGGTAAAAATGTTAAAGGATTGGACAATCCGCAGCCAAGTAATTCAATTTGAATTAAAGGTTCAACGAGTAGACGGAAGTTGGGGTCATGGCCCTTAAGGTGTACTCTAATCCTGATAGAAATATCAGGTAGTGATTAACTACAAAACATGGTAGTTAGTATCACAGTGCAGGATATTTACCTCACTGGTAATCCTCAAATTTAGGGGATAAAAAGCATTTGTATAAAAGCAAATGCTAGTAAAATGGATTCATATGAATTTGTTTTGCAACACCGTCAAATTGCGGCAAACTTCTAAAGCAACTTATGCTACCAAGGTAGTTTCGAAAGAAATTATTGGCCCAGAATTAGAACACTGGGGAATGGTAATAAAGCAAGTAGATGAAGGAATGACACAGTTGAATGTCAATCCAGAAATGAACAAGCCGCAGCCAAGTCCTAAGGACAATGCTGAATAAGCATGTCTATGGATGCAGTTCAGAGGCCAAATGTCGGTGGGTAGGTAAGCGTAGCTTACTTGCTTAAGATATGGTCCTTCTTTATGAGAAATCATAAAGAGTTCAAGCAAATTACATTTTTTAAAGTGGTGTATCGTCGCCACACTAACTTAACGTGAGGTTAGAATAGCAGCACTGAAAAGGGTATATGCTGCTAGTAAAAGAGCATTGTGAAAACATCACCTGACAGTTTTTTATCCACAATGCTTTTTTGCAAGACATTCAAATTGCGGGAAACCCCTAAAGACTACGCTACCACGTATTTTTGGTGACAAATCTACGGAACTCGGTTAATGGCCGAACCCAAGGGCGCAAGCCCAAGACTTATGATTCAAATTTTTGAACACAATCGTGATTCTTCGGTAACAACGCGTAGTATGACATTCGTCAAGAATTGAAATGGGCAATCCGCAGGAAAGCTTCTAAATTTATTTAGAAGAATCTTCAGAGACTAAAAGTTTGTCGGTAAAGTGAAAACACTTTGCTTAAGATATAGTCCTCAAAAAGTACTCAAACTTGTTTAGTTTCAAGACTGAAACTCGTTTGAAATTTTGTCAGAAATGACCTAACTCTTTGGTCTCAATTGAGAGCATCCAACAGACCTTTTAAAGTTAAAGGGTCCAAAAGTAGCCAGCCATGATTAAGAGGATATATCATGGAAAAACTGTTTCTCCTCTATTAACCAATGAACCAGTCCATCTGACACGTTTTTATCCATTGGTGATAAAATTGCTACTAGTTAAACAAAATCAATTTGATTTGTTTAGCGACACTATCAAAATGCTGAAATCCCCTTAGAGCCTTTGGTACCAAAGTATTTCCGAAAGGAGCTATTGGCCGAGAAACAACTCGGAGATGGTGATAATTCAAAGGATTGGGCAATCAGCAGCGAATCTCTAAAGATAAAATCAAAGAGTGATGTTCAACGACTAAATGGTAGTGGGGAGTTAAAAACTCCTTAAGATATAGTCTAGCCCCACATCGAAAGAGTGGGTGTGTTGGCCTTTGTGCCAACCCTGTCTTTATGACAGGTGCGTTAACGGGACTGTTGACTTTGGAAAGAAAGTTTCATGCACTGTTTCACGAAACGGTGACCTTATCCACAAGGTCTATCTTCAAGTGAATCTTCCAGCACTTTCTGTGCCATCTGGAACGATTGCATGGGCAAAGAACATTGGACATGTTCTTATTGACAATGTCACCGTTGAAATTGGTGGTCAGCAAATCGACCAACATTACGGTGATTGGCTTAAATGTTAGGCCTGAACAGCAACCTGCATCAAATTATGAGGAAAGTTTGATGGAAAACAGTAAGTACTCCTCAACCGAATTTTCCACCTGACGAAATCGGTTTTCAAGTACTGTTGCTAGTAAAAGAAACTAATAGTATAATTTTCTTTTGCGACACTTTCAAATTGCGGGAAAACCCTTATAGCCCTAACTACCATTATTTGAATGAAAATTCTGATAAGAACTCGGTTAGTAACCGAACCCAACGGTAAAAATGTTAGGGATTGGGAAATCTGCATCCAAGCTCCTAAGGAATATAACATTCTAAGGAGAAGGTTCAACGACTAAATGTCAGTGGGTAATTTACAAATGTAAATTGCTTAAAACATAGTCTAGTCCCTTTTATGAGAAAATTGAATGTAAAATCAATGTGAAATAACAAATATAAATATGAATGACAATAAAGATAACAAAAAATGCAATAGATGCGGTGAGACAAAAAGCCGGGTTGATTTCTATGTGGTTAAAAATGGAAAGTCATTACATTCTAAATGTAAAGTATGTTGTTCAATTATTAATAAAGAATACCATAAGACTAGGAATAAAGATACAAAGGCTAAATATAATAAGATGTATTATGAACAACATAAGCAAATGATAAGTTCCTTAAACAGAGAAGACAAAAATGCATACCAACGTACTTACTATAGTCAAAACAAAAGTGTTATTTTTGCAAAAGAAAAAGAAAGATACCATACTGATGTTCAATATAGATTAGCTAAAATATATAGAAATAGATTTAATAGTTATATCAAAGGCGAGTCGAATGTCATGAGTTATTTAAATTGTTCAATTATTTGTTTTCAAGATTTTGTGGAAAAACAGTTTTACAATAACATGTCATGGGATAACAAAGGAGAACAATGGGAAATAGATCATGTTCTTCCTGTATCAAAGTTTGATTTGACAAACAAAGAACATGTTCAGGTTTGCTTCCATTGGTGTAACTTACGTGTTATTGAGAAATCTGTCAATAAACAAAAATCAAACAAATTTATTGAATCATCAATTCTTGAACATAGACATTTTTGCCAAACATTTTCTGACGAAAATAACATTGATTTTATAAACATTCACAAATTTTACATTGATAATTTTCATCATAAGTAAAATACACCGAAAGGTGGGGTAGGTTGATATTTTATCGACCATAACGAAACATTTGGAACGAATTGACTCAGACTTCTGAGAAATTTGAAGGATACGACTTGATGATTGGAAATGCTGCAGAGATGGTTGTAGCAGATTCGTTAAGCACTCCTGCTTACACTCTGTACGTTCCTCTGCAATTTTGGTTAAATAATGACCAGAAAAGTGACTTAAAGAGTTGCTAGTGAAGTAAGTAATTACTTTGCGACACTTTCAAAATGCTGGAAACCCCTAAAGCCGAAAATTATATAGTAAGGATCGATACAAAAAATCTGATAGAGTATGGTCAATTGACGAATGCTCTTATGGTGTATTACATAATCCTTACATATAACAATGGAGTACCAAGATATTTGATATCTGGTAAAAATCTCCCGGATACTACAATGGGCAATCAGCAGCCAAGCAATTCAATTTGAATTGTGGGTTCAACGACTAAATGTTAGTGGACGAATAAAATTGATTCGTTTAAGATATAGTCTAGTCCCTAGGTGTTCTTTTTGAACATCATAAATACGCTGAAAGGCGGGGTAGGTTGACCATCGTGTCAACCCTGAAACAAAACAAATGTTTCAGGTACGTTGCCAAAATCCAGGATTGGCCTAGAAAATATGGGCAAAAAAGTAAATATTGAAACTATATTTGCTAGTGATAATTTGTTTGGAAAGTCACCTGACAGTTTTTATCCCAAACAGTTATTGCAACAAATTCAAATTGCGGGAAACTCCTAAAGCCAAAATGAATCTATTTTAAAATAAATTGATATGAGTATAAAAAACGAATATTTCAATGTGCTCATCGATTTATACAGAATAATAGAATGGATTCAAGTGAGTACCAAGGTTTAAGTGAAAGCTTAAACTGGCTGAGAAAGCGAACTCAGAGGTAATAATCTCACGGATATAACAATGGACAATCCGCAGCCAAGCTTCCTAAGGCGTTAAGGCCTGGAAGAAGGTTCAACGACTAAATGGATTTGGGCAAAGTCGCTGCTTTGCTTAAGATATAGTCTAGTCCCATTTCGAAAGAATGGGTAGGTTGACCGTTGCGTCAACCCTGTAATACAAGCGTTATTACAGGTACGTGCCACTCATCGCACTTCAATTAACTTCATAGATAGTTGAAGAAAGTAATGGTTTAAAAGACCTTGCTAGTGAAATTGTTCAAATACAATTTTGCGACACTGTCAAATTGCGGGAAAGCCCTTAGAGCTTTGACTACCATTCTTGTACGTATTCAAGAAGAACACGGTTAATAGCCGTACCCAACGGTAATAATGTCAAGGATTGGGCAATCCGCAGCCAATTTTGAACTAAAGTTCAAAACGGTTCAACGACTAAATGATAGTGGGAATCAAAGTATGATTCTTAAGATATAGTCTAGTCTCAAGCCGAAAGGCTGAGTAAAAACGATCACGAAGTAAAATTCAACATTGCATTCCGACCAGCATCTCAATTGACTGTTGGTACCGGAACATTGGCTTCAACTCCAGTTATGGGTGATGCGTCATTGTACATTGACTACATTTACCTTGACACTGACGAAAGACGTCAATTCGCACAGGTTCAACATGAAGTATACGTGTTGAAAAGTGAACACCAAACGTGTTTGCTAGTAACTGCTTAGGGTTTAAACCACCTGACAAGTTTTTATCCCCTAAAAAGGCAGTTGCAACACTTTCAAATTGCGGGGACATCCTTAGAGTCTCAACTACCACGCTACTTAGCGGAACACGGGTAATGACCGTAGTGAGCCACGCTCACCTGGAAACAAAATGTTTCTGGCCAAGGGTAAGAACGTTGAGAATTGGACACATTTCTTGTGTTTCCGATGGACAATCCGCAGCCAATTTTGAACTTTAGATTCAAAAAGGTTCAACGACTAAATGGAAGTGGGGAAATCTGGAACAGCTCGAGTCTTGCTTGGGCGAACGGTTTCCTTAAGATATAGTCTAGTCCCATTTTGAAAGAATGGGTAGGAATAATTCACAATTATTCCACACGGAATACTTGATCCCACAGCTTCAATTTACTGGAGCTGAATCATACAACAACACTGCTGTCAAGAGCAAGCTTGCACTCAACCATCCTTGTAAGGAATTGGTCTGGGTTGTACAGCCAGATGTTAATGGAACTGCAAACAAATGGTCCGATTACTCTTTCTCTGGAGCACAGACCATTGTTGATGCTAAACTCCAATTGAATGGACACGACCGTTTCTCGGTCCGTGGTGCTGAATATTTCAATCTCGTAGATTATGCGAGAGAAAGTAATGTGTTGATGGCGTATTAAAGTCAGCCATCAAGAACATCGCATTGCTAGTGAAAATCCTTTGGATTTTTGCGACATTACCAAATTGCGGGGAACTCCTAAAACTCAGGATACCAAGGCAAATTCGAAAGAATATGCTGGCCAAGAATAACAACCTTGGATGGTAAAAAGTTTTGAGATGATACAATGGATAATCCGCAGCGAACATCTAAGTTAATGTATTTAATATGATGTACGTTCAACGACTAAATGGTAATGGGGATTTGTGAATACAAATTCTTAAGATATAGTCTAGTCCCTGGGGGCAGAGCCCCCTCTAAATACATCGAAAGGTGGGGTAGATTGGCTTTTAGTCAATCATACGACAACCATATCAGCATCACACACGTATTCCAGACACTGGAATTTACGTCTATTCTTTTGCTTTGCACCCTGAGCAACATCAGCCTTCCGGCAGTGTCAACATGTCGCGTATTGACAACGCAACTCTCTTGCTCAACTTGAACCCAGCAATGGTTTCAGGAGGTGCTTCATGCAAACTCCAAGTCTATGCTACAAATTACAATGTGTTTAATTGTTGGACACAAAAAGTAAATCATCAAACGGTTTGCTAGTGAAATTGTTCAAATGCAATTTTGCGACACTTTCAAAATGCGGGAAACTCTTTAGAGCTTTCACTACCACTGTTGTTTGGCAACAAACAATAGGAACTCGGTTAATAACCGAACCCACGTGCGCTTGGTGCACCAGTGCAAATTGCTTAGCAATTGTGCTGTGGTAAAAATGTGAAAGATTAGACAATCCGCAGCCAAGCTCCTTACAAAAGGAGAAGGTTCAACGACTAAATGAAAGTGGACGAATTATAGAATTCGTTTAAGATATAGTCTAGCCCCTTGTGATATTAAATCACTAAATACACCGAAAGGTGGGGTATTTGCGAAGAATTATGGCCGGTTATATCATTCATAGCTGGCAAAAGTATATTTTGAAAAGAAATATGCTAGTGAAAATCTATTGGATTTTTGCGACACTATCAAATTGCGGGAATATTCTTAGAGCCTTAACTACCACTGTTTTTTGGTAACAAATAACAGGAACTCGGTTAATAACCGAACCCAATGGTAACAACGTTAAGGATTGAATAATCCGCAGCCATACAACCTTTTTGAGGTTGTCGGTCCAACGACTAAATGGTAGTGGGGAAAATACTATTTTTCCTTAAGATATAGTCTAGTCCCTAGGGTTTCAGGAACCCTTATAAATACATCGAAAGATGGGGTATAAACGATGGGTGGCCTAAACATAATGGGCCTTATAGTAAGCTTTCAAAATAGGCTTGCTAGTGAAAACAGATATCCACAAAGTGGATTGGTTTTTGCGACACTTTCAAATTGCGGGAAACTTCTTACAGTCCTGACTACCACTGTTTTTTGGCAACAAACAACAGGAACTCGGTTAATGCCCGAACCCAATGGTAAAAACGTCAAGGAATTGAACAATCCGCAGCCATACAACCTTGTGAGGTTGTCGGTTCAACGACTAAATGGAAGTGGGGAAAAAATAAAATTGATATACACTTTTTCCTTAAGATATAGTCTAGTCCCTAGGGTTTTTTCAGGAACCCTTATAAATTCATCGAAAGATGGGGTAGGTTGGCCAAGCGTCAACTCTGTATACAATACAGAAACGTGCATACAGCAATTAATTGGGTGGCCAAGTATACATTCAATTAAACAATTAAATAAAATCTTCATAATTAATCTGCTTAAAAGCAATTATGAAGACATTAGATTATGGAATCTACGTTTAAACATCAGTGTTCCAATTGTAAGTGTTGGCGTCTTCCTGAGTCATTTATTGGACAAGGAGGTCAAATTGTAAAAAGATGCTTGAAATGTAGAGAAAAAGATAGAAAACAAAAGAAAAAACCAGAAGTAATCGCGAAACGTAATGAACGGCAAAGGCAGAAAAAATACTATGTTCAGTATAGAAAAAAGAAGAAGGAAGAGAATGAAGAAGAATACTTACAACATAATGCATCTATAATGAAGGCGTGGCGAGATAAAAATTCTCAACATCTAAAGCGTTACAGAACTAAAAATGTAAATTCCAGATTAACCGGCATGCGACAACAAGCACAAAAGAAAGGTTTGGAATGGAGCATTCAAATGACGCGTGATATATGTGAATCTTTGATGCGTTCTCCGTGTGTTTACTGTGGGTTTTTATCAAATGAAACATTAAATGGAATAGACCGTCTTGACAGCAAAGTTGGGTATTCTGTTGACAATTGTGTTGGTTGCTGTAAGGTTTGTAATTTCATGAAAACATGTTTGGATCCAATAACTTATGTCAAACGTTGTCAACATATTTCTTTACAATATGGTGGTCAAGGTGAAGTACATACTGATGTTTCATGTGACACAAGAGCAGTAAATTATCAAACGTATATGAAACGAGCGTTGAAGAAGGATTTAGAGTTTATATTGACAAAAGAATCGTTTCAAAGAATCCAGTCTGAAAGTTGTAATTACTGCAAAAAAGACAATACAGCTACTCATCAAAATGGCATCGATAGAAAAGATAACAAGCGTGGATATACAAATGATAATTGTGTGTCGTGCTGTGGAGAATGCAATTATATGAAGGGGACTTTATCTATTGATGAGTTTATAAATCAATGCAAGCGTGTTGCATCGTATGCTATAGTACGAGATTCTTGGAAAGTTATTCCTCTATGCTTCTCCAGTTTGCGAATTTCGAATATAGACAATCAAACCAAAATAAAATCTAGTGGTGCAAAAACAAAAAAGGTGCTAAAATAAACAGAAGATACTATGTAAATATGTATGATAGCCAATTTGTAAAAAACTGAAAAACAATGTACATGAAAAATTAGAAAACATGAATCGACAACCTTTACTTTTGCTACTTAACTTCATTGCAAGCATCGGATGCCTTGTTGGGCTTATTGTCTGGACCACTGATACTGACATCTTCTCTATCACAGGTGGATACCAATATCTTTGGTTTCTTACAATCTTGACATTGATGGTAGGACTTGTTGGTGCAGCTTATCACTACTTTTTGCAACCACAAACGTTGCGTGTTGGTATTGACCATATGATTACAATGTCTGGATTGTTATCTGTTTTGTGGCTTGCAGGTGTATGTGTCATTACAACTTATGTGGCAGAGTGTTCTGAATTACAAAAGAAATCAGCAGGTAGTAGTCTCTCATGCAACGGAGAGATTGTCACAACAACATTTAGCTATTTTAGTTTATTGGTATGGATGTATATATTGGGTTGTACTATTTATCGTCCTGAGACACCAATCATATCACTACAATTGCAAACTGCAGAAACGAGTAATGTGTAATAACAAACAACTTTAATTGTAAATTACGGTTTACAATTAAAAAATGAAATAGCAACCAGTTCATTTGTTCGTAAAAAATGGCTTATCAAACAGTATTTGTATTAATGAACATTATTAGCAGTTTAGGAGCTCTTGCTGCATCTATCGTATGGACAATGTTTAGTGATGTTAATACATTCAATGGAGGATATGGGTTTTATTGGTTCATAACATTGCTGTCTTTAATTTTTGGGTTGTGTGGTGCTTTGTACTTTTGTACAGCACATAATGCCAGCGTGTACTATGTAAAGTCAACGTGCACGTTGTTCTTCATACTGTGGCTGGCAGCTTCCGTTGTCGTTGCTTATTATCTTCAACAATGTATGGCTCTGGTAAATAATGCAAACCAGTGCCTCAATGATATACTTACTGTTACATTTGGATTTTTAAATGTATTGGTGTGGCTGATACTTGCTATTTGCGTTTAGCAATTGAGTTTAGCAATTGCGTTTAGAAAAAAAATGAATCGTCATATTTAAAACAAAAAATAAACGCTGAGAAATTAACGATGTTTTGGTATTATGAAGCAAATTTCTTACTTTTGAATATTATTGCGAGCATAGGTGCAATTTCAGGTTCGATAGTATGGACAATTGATAACGATATGTATACGAAAATGGGTGGTTTTGGTTTTTTTTGGTTTGTAAGTGTTCTTTCATTACTTGTTGGGATAGGAGGTTTCGTGTATATTTACATTTTAAAGTTGGAGTTTGATACCGATTCGGCTATTACAATGTCTATGTTATTATTTGTACTGTGGTTAGCAGCAAGTGCGGTGGTAGCTTCTTATTTACAAGAGTGTGCAATGGAGAACTTGGTTTGTAATGGTGAAATTGTAGCAACAACATTCGGCTTCTTGAATGTGATTATTTGGTTGACTGCTGCAGTGTGGGTTTCAAGGTTGGCAAACGAATTGTAATATCAATTAACTAATAAGTTGATATTACTATCATTCCAATTGTAATTGTTTATGGTCATCAGATAAGAACCGGAATTTCTTGTCAAATGCTCTTATACAAAGCGCCCTTTTTGATGGGTCGCTAATGACGTCTTCAAGTAGTTTTTTTATGATTTCTTTGCGTTCGAGTGGCGTCTTGTTATTGAGCACTGTCTTTACTTTAAGATGAGATGCAAAGTACATGAGTATAAACATCAAAAACACGCTTTTGTCATCTTCCATTTGGACAGCGTTATCAATCAACTTTTCAGAAGATTCATAAAATGTATCAACGAGTTCATTAATGAATTTGTATTTAATTTCAGGTACCAAGTCTGTTGACTTCATTTAGTACTAATACTTTTCTAACAAAATTTATTTTTTAAAGAGAAACAAATTGTCCTTGCAATTGTATTCGTATTTATCTTCATATTTGTAAGCAAATTTACAAATGTAATTGATTGCTTTTAACACACGTTGTACGTCTTGTTGTGTATGAATGGATGTAAGCGTAATACGTACCCAACCGTAATCACTTGGTACGCCTTGATTATGTAAAATAGAAGATTTGATTTCTTCAGTATGCTCAGGACTTAGTTTTAACAATTTTTCAGCAAGCACACCAGCACATGAGACTCCACCTCTTGTAGTAATTTTGAATAGGTCGCTGAGTAATGCAACGATGTAGTTGTAATGGTAAAAATTGGAGTCATCTTTTTTAATTTGAATTGCAAATATAGGCAATCTGTTGGTATTGTCTATCGGGTTTAATAGAACTAAATTACCACACTTTTGCAT
>JACCDR011621303.1_pt1 | contig 14190 bp, 13 predicted proteins | sample 7446431 | NCBI WGS metagenome assembly JACCDR01 (sample SAMN15323443, study PRJNA562643) | freshwater metagenome | isolation source: river surface water | place: USA:Blue River Watershed | collected 2017-08-17 | reverse complement strand
GGCAAATGGCTCAAGATGCGTTGCAAGTCGGGCAAGAAGCCAATGTCCAGCATGCGGTCGGCTTCGTCGAGCACCACATATTCCACTTGGTTGAGCACCACGTTTTTGGCTTCGATATGGTCGAGCAAACGACCAGGCGTGGCCACCAGCACTTCGACGCCTTTTTTCAGCTCGATGGTTTGGGGCTTCATGTCCATGCCGCCAAACACCACGGCGCTGCGCAGGTTGGTGTGCACGGCGTATTGCTTGATTTGCTGGGCCCCTTGGTCGGCCAGCTCGCGGGTGGGCAACAGCACCAAGGCGCGCACGGGGTGACGTGCAGGCGAGGTGGAGCTGTTTTCGTGTTTGAGCAAACGTTGCAGCAGTGGCAGCGAGAACGCAGCGGTTTTGCCGGTGCCGGTTTGGGCAGCGCCCATCACATCCTTGCCTGTGAGCACCACAGGAATGGCCTGGGCTTGGATGGGGGTCATGTTTTCGTAGCCCATTTCGGCTACGGCACGTGCCAGCGTGGGGGCCAGCTGCAGTTGGGAGAACGATGTTGTCATGTGGGCCATATTGTCGCATCCCACGCGGGCGTGGCTTTGGCCCGCTTTTTGGGTACTCCAATGGCGTGCTGACTGGGCGTTAGCCCTGCGTGTTGCCTGTGCGCTTGAGCTGGCTTGCCATGTGGCTGAGCAGTTGGTACACCTCGCCCGCCTGTGGGTGCCATGCCTGCACCACTTCGCCTTGGCGCTGCACCACGGCAGTGTCGCCCCGCGAGGCGGGGCCTGTGAGGGCCTCGGCAGGCCCGAGCTTGGCCACATTGGCCACGCTGCTTTGCAGCAGGGCTTGGGTCAAAGGCGCCAGCAATTCAGCAGGCACGCCCGATTCGCGCCAGGCCTCTTGCGCCACGCCTTGCAGCACCACGGTGAAGTTGCTGCAAAACACAGCCGCCGCGTGGTACAGCGGTTTCTTGGCCGATTCAATCTCAAAGCCCTGCCCACCGATGGCCGCCACCAAGGGGCGCAACACGGCCATGGCTTGGGGCTGCCCCTCTAGCCCGCACAAGGTGCCGGCAAACTGCGCCACGGCGCTGGCAGGGGTGGCAAAGCTCAACACGGGGTGCACGCTGGCGGTGGCCGCGCCTGCGGCTTGCAGCGGAGCCAACACCTCGGCGCTTAAAAAGCCGCTGTTGTGCCAGGCCACCGCGCCTTGCATGGCTTGGCCCTGCGCTGCGGCCAGTTGCGCGGCCACTTCGGCAATTTGCCCATCAGGAACGCTGATGAGCCACAGGTCTGCGGGGCGCATGGCGGCCAACGAGGGGGCCACATGGCCTGCGCCCACAAAGCGGGCGGCCTGCTCGGCGCTGGCTGGGGTGCGTGAATACAGGTCTTGCACCACACACACGCCGTGCTGATGCAACAAGGCCGCGAGGGTTTGCCCCACGCGGCCGCATCCGATGACGTTGAGAGTGGTCAATTAGGTCTTGGGCAGCGTCACGCCCACTTGGCCTTGGTACTTGCCGCCACGGTCTTTGTAGCTGGTCTCGCACTCTTCGTCGCTCTCAAAGAACAACACTTGCGCACAGCCCTCGCCCGCGTAAATCTTGGCGGGCAGTGGTGTGGTGTTGGAGAACTCCAAGGTCACGTAGCCTTCCCACTCGGGCTCGAACGGGGTGACGTTGACGATGATGCCGCAACGCGCATACGTGCTCTTGCCCAAGCAAACAGTGAGCACGCTGCGCGGGATGCGGAAGTACTCGACCGTGCGGGCCAAAGCAAAGCTGTTGGGCGGGATGATGCACACGTCGCTGTGAATGTCGACAAAGCTTTTTTCGTCGAAGTTCTTGGGGTCAACCACGGTGCTGTGGATGTTGGTGAACACCTTGAACTCGGGCGCACAACGAATGTCGTAGCCGTAGCTGCTGGTGCCGTAGCTCACAATTTTTTGGCCGGCGGCGTTTTGGCGGATTTGACCGGGCTCGAACGGCTCGATCATGCCGTGCTGCTCGGCCATTCGGCGAATCCATTTGTCTGATTTGATGCTCATGGCGTGATTTTAGGGGGTATCAAAAATGGCTCAGTGGTCGCCTTCGGCAAAGCGCTCAAAGCAAACCTTGAGCTCGTGCATCCACTTCTGGCGCTGGGCTTCGGGCACAAAGCTGGCTTCAAAGCTGTTACGCGCCAGCACATAGGCTTGCTGGGCGGTGAGGCCCGTGGCTTCAAAGGTTTGCACAAAGTTGTCGTTCATGTAGCCGCCAAAGTAGGCGGGGTCGTCGGAGTTGATGGTGACGCACAGGCCAGCGTCGAGCAGCTGGCCGATGTTGTGTTGCTTGAGATCGGGGAAGACGCACAGCTTTTGGTTGGAGAGTGGGCACACGGTAAGCGGCGTGCGGTCTTTGGCCAAACGTGCCATCAGCGCTGCGTCGTGCACGGCTTGCACGCCGTGGTCGATGCGCTCGACGTGCAGCACATCCAAAGCGCTCCACATGTAGGCGGGCGGCCCCTCCTCGCCTGCATGAGCGACGAGGTGCAGGCCATGGGCCTTGGCCAAGGCAAACACGTTTTTAAACTTCTCAGGCGGGTGGCCTACCTCGCTCGAATCCAAGCCCACGCCGATGAATTTATCTTTGAAGGGCAAGGCGTCGTTGAAGGTTTGCAGCGCGGCCTCTTCGCTCAGGTGGCGCAAGAAGCACAAGATGAGTTGCGCACTTATGCCCAATTGCGCTTGTGCATCCACACACGCACGGTGCAGGCCGTGGATGACGGTGGCCATGGGCACGCCGCGGTCGGTGTGGGTTTGTGGGTCAAAGAAGATTTCGGCATGCACCACATGGTCGGCCTTGGCGCGTTGCAAGTAGGCCCAAGCCATGTCGTAGAAATCTTGCTCGTGCAGCAGCACGCTCGCACCCGCGTAGTAGATGTCCAAAAAGCTTTGCAGGTTGGTGAAGGCATAGGCCGCACGCAAGGCCTCGACGCTGGCATAAGGCAACTTCACGTCGTTGCGCTTGGCCAGCTCAAAAATCAGCTCAGGCTCCAGCGAGCCTTCGATGTGAATGTGCAGCTCCGCTTTGGGCATCTCGCGCAACAGCTGAGGTAAACGATGAGGGGCAACGGCGTGGACTTTGAACATGGTTTTTCCTTGAGCGAAGCTTCATGCTAACCAAAAAAAGACCACCCGAAGGTGGTCTTTTACAACTGCGTACAGAAACCAGTTTCTAAAAATTAGAAGTGGTATTGGACACGAATCATTGGTGTCTTGGCAGTAGCACCCTTGACAACATCGCTATTGTTGCCAAACTTATTTTTCCAGTATTGGTATTCGACACCCACTCTGAACGTTTTTGGCTTGGCATCGAATGCGCTGCTCATGTCGTACATGACTTGCATATCAATGTTGGTTTCTGGAGCACTATCAGATGTGCCGTTTTCCAGCTTACCTTTTGAGGCAATGAAGTTAGCGTAGCCTTCAAAAGACAACGGAATTGAACCTGCGCTGAAAGGGATGCCCCAAGTCAAACCAAGCATAGGATGGGGGTCATAGCTATATCGGCTATTGATTGAACGAGGTGCATTGCTTTCCCACAATTGCAACAAGCTCACATTCAGGAAGCCTTTAGGAACATCAACAAACACAGTTGGACCAAGAACCAACATTTGCTTTTTGGAGTTGTAGCTCGCATCAGCCTTGCTGTTGAGGTCGAAACCAGCCGTCACACCCAAACCGCGCACGCCTGTTGTTTTGAAAGACTTACCAGAAGCCTTTTCTAAATCAACCGTGTTGCGATAGACAACGTAAACCTCTTGTGCACCAGCTGAAGAAGTTGATGTTGCAGGATCCTTGCTGTCAGACAACAACAAGTCAGCATTAAAGAAGTTTGTGCCGTATTTGTAGCCACTGACATGATTCAAACCAATGATGTTTTTGCTGATGTCTTTGCCGTTAAAGGGCTCTTGAAACTTCTCGCCATAGCGGTAGTTGATCGACGTATCGCTCCAATCAGCAGCTTGCACGCCAGCAGCCATAGCAGCCAGTAAAACGAGGGCAATATTTTTTTTCATTTAGATTTCCTTCAAGGTTAATAAACGGGGGATTACTTAGCGCCTGGCACTTTGCCTTCCACGCCTTTGACGTAGAAGTTGATGCCGCTCAAGAACTTGTCATCGGCAACTTCACCGGCCTTCAACACTTCTTTGCCAGCGTTGTCGACGATGGGGCCTTTCCAAATGGCGAAGCTGCCATCGGTCAAACCTTTTTTCACATCAGCCACTTTGGCTTTGGTGTCGGCTGGCACGTCTTCGGCGATGGACACGATGTCAATTGCGCCGTCTTTCACGCCAGACCATGTGTGGCCGCCGCCTGTCCACTTGCCTTCCAAGGCTTGGCGCGTGGCGTTGATGTAGTAAGGCGTCCAGTTGATCACGGCAGAAGCCAAGTGAGCTTTGGGGCCGTAGGCTGTCATGTCAGAGTCCCAACCGAAGGCGCGCTTGCCCTTGTCTTGGGCTGTTTTCAACACAGCTGGCGAGTCGGTGTTTTGGAACAAGATGTCTGCACCGCCGTTGATGAGCGATGTGGCAGCTTCGGTTTCCTTCGGTGGGTTGAACCACTCGTTGACCCACACCACTTTGGTCTTGACTTTGGGGTTGCTCGATTGCGCGCCCAAGGTGAAACTGTTGATGTTGCGGATGACTTCAGGAATTGGAATCGAAGCCACAACGCCCAAGGTGTTGCTCTTGGTCAGCTTGCCTGCAATCACGCCAGCCATGTATGCGCCTTCGTAGGTGCGGCTGTCGTAGGTGCGCATGTTGGGGGCTTGTTTGTAACCGGTGGCGTGCTCGAACTTGACATCGGGTGTGTCAGCGGCCACTTTGAGCATGGGCTCCATGTAGCCGAAGGTGGTGCCAAACACCAACTTGTTGCCTTGGCCCACCATGTCGCGAATGACGCGTTCTGCGTCAGCAGACTCGGGCACGTTTTCGACGAACGATGTTGAGATCTTGTCGCCGAATTCTTTTTCCAACGCTTTGCGTGCGTTGTCGTGTGCAAACGTCCAGCCACCGTCGCCCACAGGGCCCACGTAGGCAAATGCAATTTTCAATGGCTCAGCCTTAGCAGCAGCGGAAGCAGGTGCCTCGGCTGGCTTGACTTCTTCTTTTTTGCCACAGCCCACCAACACGGCGGCAGAGACTGCGGTCAAGGCTGCGGCTTGCAACCAGCGACGTTTGAACAAATTAGTCATGAAAAACCCTTTTAAAAAGAGAACTGAAAAAAACCTAGAAATTATCAACCAGGGAAAAACGGTTTCCCAATCGAGGCAGGCATGTTTACCCTGAGCCAGCTTGGATTCTTTGAAATCAAAGCCAACACCACGATGGTTGACAGGTAGGGCAGCATGCTCAAAAACTGGCTGGGCACATCCACGCCCGTGGCCTGTAAATGAAACTGCAGCATGGTGACCCCGCCGAACAGATAAGCACCTAGCAACACACGTGCCGGGCGCCATGTGGCGAAGGTTGTCAAAGCCAAGGCAATCCATCCCTTACCCGCAATCATGCCTTCAACCCAAAGCGGCGTGTATACGACCGAGATGTAAGCCCCCGCTAAGCCGCACAGCGCGCCCCCCACAACGACGGCCAGTAATCGGATGCGACGCACGGGGTAACCCAAGGCATGGGCCGACTCGGGCGACTCGCCCACGGCACGCAAAACCAAACCCGAACGTGTTCGGTACAGGAAATAAATCAATCCTAAAGTAAGCGCAATCGCGCCATAAACCAGTGGATGGTGTTTGAATAAAGCTGAACCAATCCAAGGAATATCGGCCAAGTAAGGGACTTCAAACTGCATGCGTTCAGGCAACTTGGCCTGCACATAGCTGGTCCCCACAAAGGCTGAAAAACCGCTGCCAAACAGGCTCAGCGCCAAACCGGTGGCGTATTGGTTGGTGTTGAGCCAAATCACCAGCACGCCAAAGAGCGCGGCCATCAAAGCGCCTGCGCCCATGCCCGCCAAAAAGCCCAGCGTGTCGCTGCCCGTGGTGGCCACGGTGGCAAAGCCGGCGATGGCGGCGCACAGCATCATGCCTTCTGCGCCTAAATTGACGATGCCCGCTTTTTCGTTGATCAAAAGGCCGAGAGATGCCAGCGCCAAAACAGTGCCTGCATTCATGGTGGCGGCCCACAAGAGTGCATAAGTCTCCATCACAGTGCCTCCACTTTTTTGACCCAACGCACGCGATATTGCATCAAGGTGTCACACGCCAACAGCGTGAACAACAACAAGCCTTGAAACACACCTGTGAGTGAGCGTGGCAAGCCAAGACGCGACTGCGCCAGCTCGCCACCGATGTAAAACATGCTCATCAAAATGGCCGAGAACACCATGCCCACTGGGTGTAAGCGCCCCACAAAAGCCACGATGATGGCCGCAAAGCCATAGCCCACCGGCACAAACGGCGTGAGCGACCTTCGCGCCCCCGCCACTTCTAAAGCACCCGCTAAACCGGCGGCAGCACCCGAAGTGAGCAACGCCAGCCACAAGGCCTTGCGCGACGAGAAGCCCGCATACCGCGCCGCATCAGGCGCCAAGCCGCCGACCTGCTGCGCAAAGCCTGCGTGCGTGCGAAACAAAAACACCCACAACGCACCCACACCCGCCAACGCCATGAGCACACCCACGTTCACCCGCGTGCCGCTGATGAGCTTGGGGATTTGCGTGATGGCATCAAAGGTTTTGGTTTGCGGAAAGTTGTAGCCCAGTGGGTCTTTCCACGGGCCGTACACCAAATAGTTGAGCAGCATGATGGCCACGTACACCAGCATGAGGCTGACCAAAATTTCGCTCGCATGAAAGCGGTCACGCAAGAACGCGGTGATGCCCGCCCACACCATGCCGCCCACCACGCCCGCGAGCAAGATGAGCACCCAAAAGCCAGCGCCCGTGTTGGCATCTGCCGTCAGCGCCACGCCAGAGGCAAACACCGCGCCCATGACAAACTGGCCTTCTGCGCCAATGTTCCAAACGTTGGAGCGAAAGCACACGGCCAGCCCCAAAGCAATGAGCAGCAGCGGCGTGGCCTTGACCATCAACTCAGACAAGGCATACACGCTTTTGATGGGCTCCCAAAAGAACACCTGCAAACCACGCACCGGGTCTTTGCCCAACGCGACAAACAACACGACACCCAACACCACTGTGATGGCCAGCGCCAACAAGGGCGAGGCATACCGCCACAGCTGAGAGGTTTGGGCGCGAGGTTCAAGACGCAGCATGGTTCACCTCCTGTACTGCGTTGTCCCACAAGCCACTCATCCACGCGCCGATGCGCGAAACGTTGGCTTCCTCACGCGAGAGCGCGGGCGACAAGCGGCCATCCGCGATCACATGCAAACGGTCTGACAGCTCTAGCAATTCGTCCAACTCCTCACTCACCACCAACACGGCGCATCCTGCATCGCGCAGAGCCAACAAGGCTGCACGAATTTGCGCGGCAGCACCCACGTCTACACCCCAAGTGGGTTGCGAGACGATCAACAACTTCGGAGCCGCTTCAATTTCGCGACCCACCAAAAACTTTTGCAAATTACCACCCGAGAGCGACTGTGCTGCGGCATCGGGCCCACCCGCTTTGACCTTGTATTTGGCAATGATGCTGGCCGCTTGGGTGTGCAGCGTGTTCAAGTTGAGCCAACCCAAAGCACCCGCTGCACCGCTAGACGCGACCGCGTCATGCCGCGTGAGCAAGAGGTTTTGCGCCAAGCTCAGGCTGGGCACAGCGCCACGGCCCAAGCGTTCTTCGGGCACAAAGTGCAGGCCCAAGGCGCGGCGTTGATCGGGGTCGAGTTGGCCCACGGCTTGGCCGCTCAGTGCGATGGCTTGTGGCTGCGCACGACAGTCTTCACCGGACAAGGCAAACAACAACTCGCGCTGGCCATTGCCCGACACGCCCGCAATGCCCACCACCTCGCCCGCACGCACTTGCAGGCTCAGGCCTTTGAGGTCGACGCCAAAGGGGTCATCGGCTTTCAAAGCCAAGTCTTGTACGTTCAGCACCACCGCGCCAGGCTTGTGCTCGCGCACGTGCAGCTCAGGTGGCAAGCTGCCAATCATCAATTGGCTCAGCGATGCATTGGTTTCTTGGCGCGGGTCGCACACGCCGGTCACGCGGCCTGCACGCATCACCGTGCAGGCGGTGCACAGGGCGCGGATTTCGTGCAGCTTGTGGCTGATGTACAAAATGCTGCGGCCCTCGGCGGCCAACTGGCGCAGCACCACGAATAGTTTTTCCACCGCTTGCGGCGTGAGCACCGAGGTAGGCTCGTCCAAGATGAGCAGCTGCGGGTTGGTGAGCAAGGCACGGATGATTTCCACGCGCTGCATTTCGCCCACGCCCAGGGTATGCACGGGGCGCTCGGGGTCAATGTCGAGCCCGTATTGCGCAGCGGTTTGGGTGATGCGCTCGGTCACCTCAGCGAGGCTGAGCGACTTGTCGAGGCCCAGCCACACGTTCTCGGCCACGCTCAGAGTGTGAAACAAGCTGAAGTGCTGAAACACCATGCTGATGCCCAAGCGCCTCGCCTCTTGCGGGTTGCGAATGTGGGCCACCTCGCCATTGAAGCGCACCTCGCCCGCGTCGGGCTTGACTGCGCCGTAGATGATTTTCATCAGCGTCGATTTGCCCGCCCCGTTTTCGCCCAGCACCGCATGAATTTCACCCGGCTGCACCGTGAGGCTGACACCGTCATTGGCCACCACCGCTGGGTAGCGTTTGGTGATGTGCGTGAGTTGTAGTCGGGGCTGAGTCATAACCCCCAAGGTTACAACACCAAGATGGCGCGAAAGTCGTTCACATTGGTATGGGTGGGGCCGGTGACCACCAAGTCGCCCACCGCTTCGAAGAAACCGTAGGCATCGTTTCGGTCTAAGCAGTCAGCGGCTTTCACGCCTTTGGCCTCGGCGCGAGCCAAGGTGCTGGGCGTGACCCATGCACCCGCGTTGTCTTCGATGCCGTCAATGCCATCGGTGTCGGCGGCGATGGCCCACACGTTGAGCTGCGCTTGCAAGGCAACCGCTAAGCCTAGGCAGAACTCCCCAGCGCGGCCGCCTCTTCCGGGGCTTGCGTGCACAAGGACGCTCTGCTCCGTGTCCCCCGACCGCTGCGCGGTCTCCTCCTTGACCTGCGCAGAGCGCCCTTGCGCACGCAGGTCTTTGCGGATCGTTACGGTGGTTTCGCCACCGCTCAAGATGACGCAGGGCTTTTGGAACGGGCCTTTACCTTGCGCTGCTGCACGCGCCAGCGCGGCGTGCACTTTGCCCACTTCGCGGGACTCGCCTTCTAGCTCGTCGCTCAGCACGTAGGCGTTCAGGCCTGCGGCGCGGGCCAGCTCGGCGGCGGCGTCTAGCGACTGTTGGGGGGTGGCAATCAAATGCACAGGCTTGTTGCTCCACTCGGCGCTGGGCTTGGGAGTTTCGAGCGTGCCTGCTTTCAATGCGGCTTCAATCGCGGCAGGCACTTCAATTTGGTAGCGCTTCAAAATCGCCAGCGCATCGGCGCAGGTGGTGGAATCGGCCACGGTGGGGCCGCTGGCAATGACCGAGGGATCATCGCCCGGCACATCGCTGATGGTGAGCGTCACCACTTGTGCGGGGGCGCACGCGGCGGCCAAACGTCCACCTTTGATGCGCGAGAGGTGCTTGCGCACACAGTTCATTTCGCCAATGTTGGCGCCGCTATTGAGGAGCTCTTTGTTGATGCGTTGTTTGTCTTCCAGCGTCAAGCCATCAGCAGGCAACGTGAGCAAGGCAGAGCCACCACCCGAGATGAGGCACAGCACCAAATCGTCTTCGGTCAGCCCTTGCGTCAGCGCCAAGATGCGCTCTGCCGCTGCAAGGCCAGCCGCGTCAGGCACGGGGTGCGAAGCCTCAACCACCTCTATGCGCTCGGGCACGCCCGCTGGGCGCGGTGGCGTGTGGCCGTAGCGTGTGACGACCAAGCCAGACAAGGGTTTATCGGCGGGCCACAGCGTCTCAACCGCTTGCGCCATCGCCCCGCCCGCTTTGCCAGCGCCCAACACCACGGTGCGGCCTTTGGGCGGTGACGGCAAATAGGCTGCTGTGTTGTGCAGCGGCAAGGCGCGTCTGACGGCGGCTTGGTACAGCGCCAACAAAAACGCTTGGGGGTTGGTCTGTGGGTCTGCCACCGCAGGCATGGACGCGAAAGATGAGCTGGCGTGTTGCATGGGCAAATTGTGCCGTGCCCAGTGCCAGCCACTTCCTGTGGAAACCACTTGGGCGACACCTTCATCTCACACCAAGACACCCGTTAAAGTTCAGCCTATGACAACGCTACTCATCCACCGTGCCCGCTGCATCGCTCTGATGGACGATGCCAATACAGAACTCAAAGACGCCTCGCTGCTGCTGCGCGATGGCCGCATTGAGCGCATCATTCCCGCCGACGAAAACATCGACGAACTGCTGAAGCAAGTGGACGAGGTGATCGACGCCCGCCGCCACGTGGTAGTGCCTGGCCTGATCAACACCCACCACCACATGGTGCAGTCGCTGACCCGCGCCGTGCCGCAGGTGCAAAACGCCGAGCTGTTCAGCTGGCTCAAAGGGCTGTACCCCATTTGGGCGGGGCTCACGCCCGAGATGGTGCTGGTGTCTAACCAAGTGGCCATGGCCGAGCTGCTGCTGAGCGGCTGCACCACCAGCAGCGACCACCTGTACATCTACCCCAACGGTGTGCGACTGGACGACAGCATTGAAGCCGCACACACCATTGGCATGCGCTTTACCGCCACACGCGGCAGCATGAGCGTGGGCGAGAGCCAAGGCGGCCTGCCGCCCGACCGCGTGGTGGAAAAAGAAGCCTTCATCCTCAAAGAAACCCAACGCCTGATTGAGACCTACCACGACGCAAGCTTCGGCGCGATGACGCATGTGGCTGTGGCCCCCTGCTCGCCTTTTAGCGTGAGTCAAGACCTCATGCGCGAAGCCGCCAAACTGGCACGCGCCCACAAGGTGCGCCTGCACACACACTTGGCCGAGAACGACCACGACATTGCGTACACGAAAGAAAAATTCAACTGCACGCCCGCACAGTACGCGCACGACCTCGACTGGGTGGGCGACGACGTGTGGCACGCCCACTGCGTGAAGCTGGACGACGAAGGCACGTATTTGTTCGCACGCACGCGCACCGGCATTGCCCACTGCCCCTGCAGCAATATGCGTTTGTCCAGTGGCATCTTGCCCCTGCGCAAAATGCTAGACGCCGGTGTACCCATTGGTTTGGGCGTAGACGGCAGCGCCAGCAACGACGCCGCCCACCTGCTGAACGAAGCACGCCAAGCCATGCTGCTGGCACGCGTGGGCCGAGCGCTGGACGACCCGCGCGTCGAAGACGGGCATACCGTATTCGGTTGTGACCGCGGCCCATCTGAGATGACGCCGCGCGACGCCCTGCGCCTAGCCACACGCGGCGGCGCAGAGGTGCTAGGCCGCGCCCACGAGCTGGGACAAATCAAAGAGGGTTATTGCGCCGACATTGCCATGTTCCGCACCGACACACTCAGCATGGCCGGCGGCGCCGTGCACGACCCCGTGGGTGCGCTGCTGCTATGCGCCAGCGACAACGCGGACTACACCATCGTGAATGGGCGTGTGGTGGTGCGTGAAGGTGAAATTGCCACGGTGGACATGGGGCCGTTGATTGAGAGGCATAACCAGCTGGCGTTGCAACTAGCGTTGCATGCCTAATAAATACATGCCAATTGATTTACATGTCACCAAGAATTTCTTTTCTTTTCAAATCGTAGTCAGTCTTAGTTATAAGACCTTTATCAAACAGATCTTTTAACTGAGTTAAGCGAGCAGCTGTTTGTTTTGTATCCATTGCAAGCGGCTTTTGATTTACGACAACAGGTTTGATTTTCGAAACAAAATTCTGCTCACGAATTGCCGCGTGCAACTTAACTAAAGCATCCTCCATGGCTCGACGACCTGCAAACCCGTGGTCAGACAGTCGCTCTCCAGTTTCTGCAGTCCCCACGCCAACTACACGTGGATTCGCTACTAACTTACCTTTTGAATCACGAAAGTTAGCTGTCAGATCAACAGTGAAGTTAGTCGGAGGCCAAGTGAAAAATCCAGTACTACCTGAGCTAGTTACAAGCTCAGGCTGAATTACATACTCAACAGAGCCTAAATTTTGAGCGGAATAAGCGGGGGCAGATGTCAGTTTTACTACTTGAACAAAATCTATAGAAAGTAACTTAGCTAATCCAGTTTCCATATCTCGATATGGGTAATAGCGCACGTTATCCCCACCACCACCGGGAGTAGTCACTTCAAGTGCCATCAGCTCAGCAGGAATGTAATATCCAATAGTCGTAGAAAGTCGTTCACTACTACCTGTTACTCGTTGTTCAATTTTTATTGAATCGGGAACTACATTTATTGGATGAGCGCATCCAACCAAAAGTGAAGTCGCTGCAACAAAAAAACCTAACCAAACTGACTTCATAATTAATTGCCTTTAAATCTATAAACGTGAAACACTTATTAACCAACCTGCATAGTTAGAGTTTATATAACAATTTCTTAAGTAAAAATCAGCAGTGCAGTCCATGCTGAATTCAAGTCTGCTTACGTACACTGCACCATGATCCAAGGCCTCGTCCAACTCTTCATCTTCCAAGCCCTCGGCGAACTGGTGTCTAAGTTCGCCCTACCCTTCATCCCCGGACCCGTGTTGGGCTTGGTGTTGTTGCTGGCTTTTCTCAGCGTGCGCGGGCACGTGCCTGCGGCGATTGATTTGGTGGGCGGCAGCATCCTGCAGCACTTGGGGTTGCTGTTCATCCCTGCGTCGGTGGGTGTGGTGCTTTACTTGCCTGTGTTGCAGGCCAACGCGTGGGCCATCAGCGCGGCGTTGGTGGTGAGCGTGGTGGCCACGGTGGCGGTGACGGCGGGCTTGCTCAAGGCGTTGGACAAGAAGGAGCCGACCGATGAGTAACGAGTTCCAAACACAGTTGCCACCCATCTCTGACATTTGGGTGTACCTCTCGGGCAGCCCTCTGCTGGCTTTGGTGCTGACGCTGAGCGCGTATTTGCTGGGCCTCACGCTGTACGAGCGCAGCCAGCGCAACCCGCTGGCCAACCCTGTGTTGATTGCGGTGGTGGTGGTCACATTCAGTATCAGCGTGCTCGACATGTCGTATACCAAGTATTTCGAGGGCGCGCAGTTTGTGCACTTTTTACTGGGCACGGCCACGGTGTCGCTGGCGATTCCGATTTACAAAGGTTTTACGTCGCTCAAGGGTCGCATGGGCATGTTGCTGCTGTCGCTGGTGGTGGGTGGCATCACGTCTGTGTTCACCGCGGTGGGCGTGGCGCGCTGGTTGGGTGTGGACGAATCCTTGGTGCGCGGCCTCATGGCCAAGTCGGTCACCGCGCCGATTGCGATGGGCATTGCCGAACGCGTGCAAGCCTCGCCCACCTTGACCGCCATCTTCGCAGTGAGCACAGGCATTTTGGGAGCCATTCTTGGCCGCTATGTGTTGGACGTTTTGCGCGTCACGCAATGGTGGCAACGCGGTTTTGCCCTCGGCGTGGCCGCACACGGCATTGGCACTTCACGCGCCTTCAGCGTGCACCCCCAAGCAGGCGCCTACGCCAGCATAGGCATGGGCCTGCACGGCATAGTAGGTGCGGTGGTGATTCCTTATGCGGTGGCTTGGTGGTTTTAACGCTTACTTAACCAGCGCCACCGACTTCACCTGCGCCCAGGCCTGCATGCCCACCTGCAGCCCCAGCTCATGCACACCACGCGCTGTGATGCGAGCCAGCAGCACGGTGTCGCCACAACGCAAGCGCAAGAGGGCTTGTGATGGGTGCGCGTCAGGCGTGATGGCGTCCACCACGCAGGGCACGTGGTTTTGAATGCTGGTGTGTGTGGCTTCATGCAAGGTCACGCTCACGTCGCGGGCCAGCACGCGCAGGCGCACGGTTTGGCCCAACGCCAAACCGCTGTCGCGCACCCACAGCGCACCACCGGCAAAGCCGACTTGAGCCAAATGCCATTGGGTGTCGATGGCCAGCACGATGCCCGTCAGCAATGCGCCTGCGTCCGCACCCACCACCACGGGCAGGTCGGCTTGCGCGAGCACTTCGGCCACGGGGCCGTTGGCTTGCACGCGGCCTTCGTTC
>JACCDR011161008.1_pt1 | contig 14190 bp, 20 predicted proteins | sample 7446431 | NCBI WGS metagenome assembly JACCDR01 (sample SAMN15323443, study PRJNA562643) | freshwater metagenome | isolation source: river surface water | place: USA:Blue River Watershed | collected 2017-08-17 | reverse complement strand
TGCAGCGCCCCTCCGCCGCGCACGCCACCAAAATCCGCTGCACATCCTCCGCCGGCACCGGCTCCCCAGGCGCTCGCAACGGCTGAAACACATCCTCCTCCATGACATCCTTCCCCTCCTTCCCATTGCTCCCATCAGCCCGCACCGCCGGAGGTGGAGGCGGTGCAATAAAAGTCGGTCTTACCCTGCCACCGGATGCCTTAGCCCTCTGGTCAATCTCCTCCCGCGTCGGCCAGATCGTTTCCCCAAACTCATCACACTCCACCCTCTGTCTATCCTCCCGCAGCCTTCTGAAAAACGCCTCATTCTCCGCCTGTTTCCGCACCGCCAGCCGGATGATCGCCAGCACCGACGCCGCCAGCACCAGCAGCATGCCCACCTGCTCATTCGTCATCGCCTCATTCTTCGGCACACGATCACATCCTGTCAGCAGCCAGCCGCACAACGCAGCCACACCCAGCAGCAGCAGCACATGCAACATCCTGCGCCCCCAGCTCACGCGCACACGCTTCGGCGCACAATGCACTACCGGGCAATGCTCCAAAAAAAGCCGCCCCATTCTTCTGGTTTCGTCCTTCATCTTGTCTGATTGTCTGATTGTCTGATTGTCTCCTTCATCACCCCAGCGCCCGGCGGGTATCTATCCCGCAGAAGCCAGGCCCCGCACCGATCACCCGATCAGCACCCGCTTCATCACCCTCAGCCAGCGCTCCACCGCATGGAGCACCGGCAGCCGCAGCGGCACCGCCTTCCGCGGCTCCAGCGTCAGCGCGGCATGCACCGCATCCGCCGTGATCACCGCCCCCGGCTGCCGCCATGTCTGCGTGTTGTCCCGCACGCATACCGTCCGTTCCTCCAGGTAGGCCAGCCGCATCGCCATCGCCGCCTTCGCCTTGCCCTTCCCGCGCCTCCGCACCGCCTTCGGCTTCACCTCGACCTCAGCAGCAGCCGTCGTCTTCTTCTGCTCCGGCCTCACCACCACCACAATCGGCATCCCTGCCGTTGCCGCGACTCCCGTTCGCAGCGTCTCCGCCGCCAATGCCAGGCTCTTGCGAGCCTGCAGCGGCATCGGCGTCTCCGTTCTTCTTCTCTGCGTCATCATGTCGTTTTCTCCTTCTCTGGTTGTCTGGTTGTCTCCCTGTCTCCTTGCCCGGGGCCACCCGGGGATTGCCAAACTTGCGCCTCACCTTCTTCTCCGGCTCAGATCCTCGTGGATGTTCATGGGGTCTCCTTTCTGTCCTCACGCCGCCATCACCGCCGCGTAATGCCGCCGTGCGCTTCGCGCCTCGTCCCGTGCAAAAAGCACCAGCATCTTCCGCACTTCCGGCGTGCAGGCGTCCTTGGCCCGCTGCAGGTAGCTGCGCACCAGCGTGCGGCTCGCCGCAAAGCTCATCAGTGCAAACTCACGGTCCGTCAGACTCGCCAGCGAAAGCGCTCCCGGTCCCTTGCTTGTGGTGGTGGTGGTGTTCGTCGTGCTCATAAAATCACTTCGGTTCAGAGTTCTCCGCCGCACCCGCCGCCGCCTGCTGCCGACGCAGCCGCAGCGCCTCCACCACGATCTCCTCAATCCGCACCTTCCGTCTCAGCGACTCCGCCAGCAGCTCACGCTGCTCCTCGGGTCTCAGTCGGTCAGAAAAATCAAGTGTCAGTGTCGCGGTCATAGTGTTGTGCGTTTCGAATTAACAAACGCATTAAACAGTCGTCAACAAATAATTTGTGCGTTTCGCACAAATAAAGTAGGATTCATTCACCTATGACCCCCGAAACCCTCCGCTACCTTCGCGAACAGCGCGGCCTCACTCGCGAACAGCTCGCCGAATTCCTCGGCGACTGCACCGCCTCCACCATCAACAAGTGGGAGCGCGACATGCACGCCATCCCTGCGTGGGTGGAAGACAAAATGCTGCGCTCCTTGCCCGTCACCCTGCCCCTCGATGAGCTCTACTTGCTCCTCGACGAAGCCCACACCACCGGCCGCTCCGCCGCCACGCTCATCAGCGAGGCCCTCCGCCTCTGGCTTGAGCAAAATAAATCCTCATTCAAAAGCGCCTCAACCATTCCCGCGTATGCAGCCGCACAACCATGTGCCAACTCTGCCGCTTCCACCTCGCCGCCCCTCACCTCCCCACCGCCGGATGCCATTGCCAACATTGTCTCGCTGCCGCCGCCACCCGTGGTGGCCACGCTCTTGCACGACACCCTCCACGCCGCCGAAACCCCCACCACCCCGCCCGTCACCGAACCCCGCCAACCAGTCACCTACCCCAAACCCCCACGGAAAAAAAACAAGTAACCCAGGCTCTCTAGCCTGCGCTCCCGTCACTCAGGTCAATAACGTCATCCCTGTCATCACCGCCATCCCCCAAAAGCCGCTCACTTCGAGCGGCTTTTTTCATACACCGTCCCCGCCTCCGCCATCTTCTTCAGCCACGCGATGTTCTCGTCCGGCGTGCCGCCCGGATAACTCGCACGATCCTCCGCCGCCACAAACCGCACCGGCTTGTCCCCCTCCATCACCACAAAAAAGTCCTGCCACACCTGCGCATTGAACGCATTCCGCGTCCGCACCCGCAACTGCCGCCACTCCACCCCATGGAACGTCACCGCGTCTGAGATGGACACCACCTCCGCCTTCTCATCTGGCGAGCGCTCCGCCACCGCCTCCCGCATCCTCGCCACCACCGGCTCCACCGGCTCCTCCACCGTCACCACAATCTCACTCGACACCCGACCCACCACCACCCCGGCCACAAACCCCGCCAGGAACACCAGCCCACAAAGAATCGTCGTCGTCGTCGTCTTCATAACTTCACATTGAGAACCACCTCACCCCCACCGTCAACCCCTCTGCATCTCATTCTGCTAACGGCGGTTCGGCAGAATTACAGTTCCCTGACCTCGGAGAGCGGGACTGTTTCCCCCGCCTGCTCATCGGATTGGTTACCGTCGCTTGCAGTTTGCCGCGCTCCTTGGCCTTCGTCGCGCAGCCGTTCTCAGCTATCCCCGAGGTCAGGGAACCAGCCACTTGAGCCAATGAATCTAGCGCAGACTTGATGGCTTGCGTTGATCCTTCGGCTTCGATGCTGATCATTCGTATTTTGAGAGTTGTTTTCATGGCTCAGTTTTATCGTTCCACATGCGCCCATCGTTAAAAAACGGCACTCTGAGCCACCAATAACCTTCCCAAAGCGACTCCACGGTGCCCGTCTCAAGCCCTTGGTCGAAAATGCGCAAAATCCCGCCCACCACTCGGACTTGGACCGATTTCGGCTCCACAGTATCGTTTGCTCGAAGGCAATAATAGCCCTCTTCCGTTGGTTTCTCTTGTGTCCATTTCATAAAGTCAGATGGTGAACTATGCGCTGCATGGAATGCCGCAGAGGCATCTTGCGCAAGCTCGAAAGCTAACGGTGCGGCATCCATGAGCTAGTCGTTCTTCATTCAGGTTTCTTCATTCCCTCCGGATCATACCCCGCCGCCTTGTCAAGGTGCTCAAAGCACCACTGCACCAGCGTTTGCTTTTTTTTGTTCGCGGCACGCACATACGCTGCTTTCCGCTTTTTTTGCACCCGCAGTTGAATTTGCGATGTCGCTCCTTCGCCCTCCGGCAACGGCGGCCTTCCTCGAGTCGGTTTTGATTGATCGTTCGTCATGGTTTTAAAGCTGCCCCTTTTTGCAGGAGTAGGGGCGAACTCCGTTGCTCAGGCTTTCACAGCCAACCCAGTCGCGGGCAGTTCGATCGAGATCGGGGCCGGAAGCGTGCGGATGAACTCGACTTGGCGAATTTCATCCGGCGCACCTCCCACCACATCTGCCCATCGTTCCAGAAGCGTGTCGCGGTCTGCGTCGGCTTCGATGTTTCCTTCGGCGTCCATCGCCACGAACAGGTTGTAGATAACGGTGTGTATGTTTTGCATGTGTTCTTTGCTGAGGTTCCGGGTGCCGCCCGGTCGGTGCCATCTTGCGATGACAAGCCGATCCTACTTTTGCCCCGATTTAATGTCAATACAATTATCAACTCTTTTTACACACCCTCTCCAATCGCAAACCACGCGTCCCCATCCTCGCGCCTCAACGGCCGCCGATAACTCCGCCGGATCTCCCCCTCCGAATTTCCCGCCCACTCCGCCACCTGGCCACGCCCATGACCCTGTGCCAGCCGATAGGAGATGTAAGAATGCCGCATCACATCCTGCGGCCACGAGTCGATCAGTCCCTTGTCACGGAGCAGCTTCGACAGATGCACCTGATCATCCGTGATCGTGCGAAACTCACGCCCCTTCAGCAGCGCCCGCACGTTTTCCGGGATCGGCACAAACCGCTGCTGCATGGTCTTCCGCGCCACCGTGGCGCCCACGTCCAGATAACCACGCTCCCAGTCCCACATGCTCGCCTCCAGCCGTTGAATCTCAAACGGCCGGCATCCCATCCAGCAGCCAGTCACCAAGTAAGGCAGCGACTCCGGCCTCTCCGTCATCACGCACCCCAGGATCTTCTGCATCAGCTCCACACTCCAAATCTCCGGCACCACATCCGCCTCCTTCCGCCGTTTGATTTTCTCCGCCGCATGCAGCTCTCCCCGCAGCAGCAGCCCCCATTCCCGGCACCGATTCAAAAACGTCTTCCACGTCGCCAGCCGATTGTTGAAATACCGCGCCCCAGGCTCCGAGCCATCCGCATTCAGCCGTGCAATGAACGCCTCCAGCATGCTCTGCTCCACATCACACACCGACACCGCCCCAAACCTCGCCACACCCGCCTGCAGCTCCTTCCGCATCCCTCCGCGATACAGCACCGCCGAGCGCTCATGCAGCTTCAAAAACCGCGCCACCGCCTCGCTCACCGGCTTGCGCTCCAAAACCCCATGTCCCGCTTTCAAATAATTCTCCACCGCCCGCGAAAGATGCTGCAAGCCGCCCACACGCGAGACCATATCCTTCACCTGCTCCACCACCGCCGGCAGCGACCGCGCCCCGATCACTTCCTTCAACCCCTCCACCGCCTCCGCCTCCAGCGTCGAAACCAATCGTGATCCCGTCTTGCCCGCCAGCTCACGCACCTTCGCCCGCGCAAAAGCCCTGGCCTTCTCCAACGTCACCTTCGTCGTCGATCTTCCCTTCTTCGCCTCCCGCCACGTGATCGCAAAAAACCCATTCGCCCGCTCCTTGATGCGCACCGTCACGCCCCCAAAAGACACGGCTTCGCCCTTCATTTGCTTGACTTCCATTACCCACTTTTACACACAAAAAGAGGCCATAAAAGGCCAAAACCAGCCATTCTTAGCCACTCCTCACTCACCCCCAAAAAACCTCATTTTCTCTTCGCAGAACGCCACAAAATAAGGAAGTGGAGGCGAGGGGAGTTGAAGGGTTGGTGTTGCGTAGGAGGTTTTTGCGGCGGGTGGAGTTACACACTTTTTACACACTGCTTTGCGAGCAGGGGAGCAAGGAGTTTGCAGTCAGCCATGATCCGCTCCTTGAATCTTTCGTTTTCGGCGCGAGCCGCCATTGCCATCCAACAGCCATCCACGTCTCCTTGGCGCTCTGCGTCCAGAGCACGGCGTAGGAAATCCTGATCACGTTGGGCGCATCGATCCAGCAAATACTTTGCCGTAGCCATAAACCCATTCGGCGGCGCAGCTGCGCCAGTTTGTTGCAGTATCGGGTCAGTTTCCATTTTGTGCGTGTTTCGATCGCGCTTTTTTAACCAAAGCTTTCGGTGTTACGCCATGGATTCTGCAAAAGCCAGTGCTTTGTCCCAGCGGTTGACGAGGCCATTCCAGAACTTTTTCCGAGCGCCGATGGGTGGGGCGATTTGGATCTCGTAGGCTTCGCGGGCTTTGCGGAGATCTTTGAGGAACGCACGGCGGTCGTCTAAAGCATTTTCGGCGGCGCGTGTTTTATCGCCGACATGGCCATCAGCTTTCACCTTGAGGGCCATTTGAAAAATCTTGGCAGCACCGCCAAGGCCACGATTGAAAGCGCAGTCGCGAAGAAAGGCCTCAACACAGACCCACCGTGACCAGCTGGAGACGACGTCGGTGTAACCGCAAATGTATTCGACGGCCAGATTCTCCGCGACGGCATGCTTGCCGTTATTGATCAACTCTTGCAGGTGCTCAGCAACTTGCGGGTGATAACGATCGTTGATGCCGGCAATCTCAAAGGTGCCGCCGCCGTCGCCTTTGGGGAGCTTATAGATGGCTAGTCGTTTTTGAGCATCGCGACGGGCTTCACAATCGACGATAAACTGGCCGATTTTTAGTTGATACGCGGGGCGAGGGGAGGTGCTAGGCATGCGGACAGAGCAGTGTCAAAGCACGCTGAAACCTTCGTTGGCGGCGATGAGGCGCATCGTGTTGAGGAAATTGGGGCGGGGCTTGAACCAGTCGGAATGGCCGTAGTCGGGGCGGGAGTGATCTTTGACTCGGTCGGGATGAGTGGCGGCGAATTGTTCGCCGCGGAGACCGAGGGAGCCGTAGCCCAGGCCCAGGAGGCCAAGGCCGAGCCAGGTGCGGGAGAATTGAGCGAAGCGCAAAGCGCCGTCATTTGGGCTGCCGTAGATGTGGATGCGCTGGACGGTGTCGAGCTCGAGGGCGCGCTCGAAGTCGGCTTCATCGGCTGCGGGGGCGATGAGATGCACGCTGGCGACTTCTGCGCTGATGCCGCCGATGACGCGGGCGATGAGATCGCAGCCGTTGCTATGACCGACGAGGACGACGCGATAATTGGCGCGTCGATAAGCCGCGACTTTGGCGGCGATGTGTTGTGCGCGCTGGGATTGATGCAGCCGACGGAGAAGCGGGGTGGCGTTGTATTCGTAGCTGACGCCGACGACGGCATCAGGGAGCTTGCGATTGATCCAATCGACGGCTTCATCCGTCCAGGCGTCGGCTTTGCGAGGATCGGTGAGAATGCCGTTGATGAAGAAGAAGGCGGTGCGGCTCATCGATGCGTGCAGGTTGAGGTTCAGGTTTCAGGTTTTGTGCCTGGAGCCGTGGCTGCCGCATTTTTCGGAACGATGCGGTATTTTTCGGAAATTTGCCATTCTTTGCCGTGCTTCGTTGGCTCCGGCTCGATCATGCGGGCGTCGATGTAATTCAAGATGGTGCGGTCGGTGATGCCTTCGCGTTTGGCGACCTCTTGCACGGTGAGCCAGGTGCGGCCGCTGTTGGTGGTGATGTCTTCGGCGGCGTCGCCGACGTTGACGCTGGTGCTTTGGTGGGAGGGCAGCGTGGCGGGGAGTGGGTTGCGGGAGATGAGGAGGTTGAGAAGGCCGACGACGATGCCGGTGATGAGGAGCCAGTTGAGGCGGCGGAAGTTTTCGCGGATCTCGCCGCTGTGGAGCTCTTGAACTTTCATGCGCGCGGAGAGTCCTTCGCTGCTGTCGTCGTCGCCGAATACGGCGCGTTCGAGACGTGCGGTGCGTTGTTCGAGTTCATCGGGGGTGTTGCCCATGGCGGCAGCGGTCTCAGTGCTCAGTTTGAGGAGAAATTAGAAACCAATCATGATTTTCCAATTGGTGCCGTCGGAGACGACGACGCATTTGTTGCTACCACCACCAGCGACCGTGGCTCCCACGGTGGTTGAGTTGGCATCGGTGACGACGGAGAGCGTCCCAAAGCCACGCGTGGAAGCGGACGGCAGCGTTGAGACCGTGTAGCTGCGAAGCTTGACTGTGCCGCCGAGATCGAGTGTGTCAGTGGAAAAATCGCCGCCGATGAGGGGCGTTGTCGTAGAGGAATTGTCGATGTAGAGCTTGTTCCCTGCGGTCTCGTTTTTGCCCGCTTCAAACCCGATGTAAATGCCGCCGCTGCCAGTCGTGCTTTGTCCGGCTGACTGACCGATGCACACGTTGTTGCTTGTGGTCGAAATGGAAAATCCAGCGATGAGACCGATGCAGATGTTGCTTGAGCCGGTGGTGATGTTGTTTCCCGCCCGATCACAAAGCGCCACATTGTAACCGCCGCTGGTCAGAGCATTGAGTGCGCTGATGCCAATGGCGACGTTGTAGGAACCAGTCACAACGGCTCCCATGGCGTTGAATCCAATGGCGACGTTGTTGCCTCCAGTGGTCAAACCATCGGCGCAGTTGTAGCCGATGGCGACGTTGTTGGCTCCGCCGTTTTGCATGAGCAAGGCATGAACACCGATGGCTGTGTTGTTGCTGCCAGTCGTTTCGGTGAACAATGTCCCGTTTCCAACGGCTGTGTTTGATTTCCCGGTGGTTAGCCCGGTGAGGGCTCGATAACCAAAAGCCGAATTTGCACTGTCCGATCCACCGCCGCTCATATTGGCGAGAGCTTGATAGCCCAGCGCGGTGTTTTGGGTGTCCGTGGACAGCGCAAGCAGTCCGGCTTGATAGCCCACATAAGTGCTGAGGCCCGTGTTGTCGGATCGCAGCGAAAGTGTGTTGATGGTGGTGGCGGTGGCAGCGCCGAGCGTTGGCGTCGTGAAGGTGGGCGAGTTCGTGAGCGCAACGACGGTGCCGCTGCCGCTCGTGGTCATCTCGCCGACGACGCCAGCGTTGTTGTAGAGGATGCGGCCGGAGGTGCCGCTGGTGATGGTGGAGGTGCCGATGGTGAGGCCGCCGCCACCCATTCCCGCAGTTGCAGGAGCCCAGGCGGAGCCGTTCCAGGTGAGCACTTGACCGGAAGTGGCGGAGCCTTGCGCGATGTTGGCGAGCGGAAGTGTGCCGGTGATGCTGCTGAAACCTGCCAGCGCCAGCGTGCCGGAGCTATCGAAAGGTGTGATCGCCGCAGGAATGCCGCCGGTCTGGCCGATGACTTGACCATTGCTGAGTGTGACGCCGTAGCTGGTGAACCCGGTGGTGCCGCGTTTGCGGATCTCGTATTGACCGACGCTTTGAGCGTTGGCGAGGAATGACGAAGCCAGCAGGAGGAAGAACGAAAGAATGAGGAAGGATGAATGACGCATATTAAGCGGGAGGGGAGCCGGAGTTGAGGCCCAGGTGGAAGGTGTCACCGGCGTCGTTGGTGAGGACGAGGAAGCCGGCGGACGTGAGGGTGGCGCTGCGGATGTTGGTGATTCCGAGGTTGCTGAGCGCTCGATCGACTTGCGTGCCGGTCAAAGTTTGCGCGGTGTCGAAGCGGACGCAGCGGGCGGTGAGGTAGGCTTCGATTGCATCGGCGGCGGGATCGGGGGCGCTGTCGGCGGTGCGCAGCCACGCGTTGTCGATGGTGACGGGAATTGAAACGCGCTCGACGGCGGAACTGATCGTCCATTCGATTTCGAGGACGGCGGACGCGGATTCTTGATCACCCAGCAAGGTGCGGAGGGCGGAGGAATCGAGGGTGGCCCACTCGAATTTGTAGCCATCTGCCAAGGTGTCGGTGGCGGCGCTGAGGAGGGCGAGGACGGAGCCGCTGGGTTCGTTTGCGTCTTTGAGGGCGACGCGGAAGGAGGGTGAGCCGCTGAGGAGGGCGGGATCTTCACCGCTGGCGAAAAAATAGACGCTGAGGAGCAGGTGCGTCTGGAGTCGCGGACGAACGGACGGCACCGCGACGCCGGAAGAGGCGGAGGCGCGGGCGACTTTGGAGGTCGTGTTGACGTAGATGTCGAATTCCACGCGGGTGCGTGGGTGTCAAAATGCCGAACCGGGACGCTGCGCCGAACAGCGCTCGCTCAGGCTCGCTTGTCGGCGAGCTGGGGGTTCGCCGAATCCGTGAGCGTCACGCGCTTCGGCAGGTAGCGTGTGACCAGCGTTGAGACGTGTGCTTGCCCAAAGAGCAGGCTGGCAAAGTCAGCCTCAGTGAGTCCGAGTTTCACTGATCCGTGCTTTGTGCGGACCTCCAGTTCGATGCGCCCTTGCGACGAGCGGGTAAGGGTCAAGTCTGCCCCGTCACCAACGGCGAACAAGGCACTGGTGCCAACCTCAGAGGGCGGCGTTGTCGTAGGTGTTATCATAGCTTTTCTCCGCCCTCTTCGGTCGGCACAGTTTGATCGTTTGGCTTACCCGACATCGCGCGAAAGAACGCGCCAGCCTGCTCACCTTCGGAGATGTCTTTCAGCGTGTCACCAGCTTCAACGTGCTCGCAATGGCTGGCGAGATTGAGCATTCCGCAGGAAAAACAGACTTTCGTTGGCTGCCCATCACTGCGCTTTATCCAAGGCTTGAACGGACGCCCGCAAGCCGAACAAATCGGATGCAGCGAACCGCTCGTAGCTATCTGGGGTGTATTCATGGCGTGTTCCTCGCGGTCCGCTGATCCGAGACGTTCTGCTTCACTTCACGAACGGCATGGGTTCCGAGCGAACGCTTGGCGTTTCTGGCTCGCTGATTTTCATTTGGAACAACGGCTGTTCATTGGTGCTCGCTAAACGTGAGCACGTTCCAACCCCTCCGAGGACGAGGAAGATAGTAAGACCCCAAGCTACGATTTCAGCGGGGCGAGATTGCCACCAAGCAGAACACGGCACTGGTAGCAACGGAAGGGGGTTTTTTGGAGTATCCATATTGTTATTTCATTAAGGGTTGAGCGGCTTCGGTGGGGCTTTCTCCCACCCCTTCCGTCGCCACAGTTTTGACGTTAAAAATGCACCACCTGCTCGATCTTGGTGAGAACCTCACCGGCTCCCAGGTTGTGCGTGATGGTGGAGGTGCTGAAGCCGAAGATGAGCTCGACTTCACTGCCGTCGATGGTGAGGATGAGGCGGCAGGGCATTTTTTGGCCGCGCTGCTCGAAGATGAAGGTGCGATCGACTCCGGTGAGCGGGAGGGCGGGGTTGTTGGTGTCGAAACGAGCGCTGGTGTGGCTGGAGGATTTCCCCCAGCTCTCAATGGTGGCGACGGGAGAGCCGAGGGAGCCGTCGGTTTCCTCGTAGATGGCGCAGAAGTCGCCTTCTGGCATTTGAGTGGAAGGGGTGGGGATGATCATGCGGCAGCGCGGTCGTTGTTGACCGGATTGACCGGATTGACGGAGCGTGGATCAGGCGATCCAATAGTGGAAACGGATGTTGCCGACGCCGTAGTTGCGAAGCTGGCAGGCGAAATTAAACCACGCATAGCGGGTGATGCTGCCGCCATCGGTGAGGTCAACGGTGCAAAGGAGGATGTAGCCGTAGGTGAAGCCGGAAACTTGCGGGGTGTCGGTGGCGAACACGGTGGCACTGCTGAGGGTGCCGCCGGTGACGAAGAAGTCTTCGAGCGTGGGATTGAGCTGGCAGCGAAGATAAATGTAATTCAACGCCGACGGGACAAGCTCGATGTCGGTGACGGTTGGCAGCCAGGTGTTGGTGCCATCGTGGATGCTGCCGGCGGTGAGTGTGACGGTGTCGCCATCTGGTGAGACGGTGGGTGCCCATGCGCCTGAAAAGCCACTGCCACCGCCGCCGCCGCGGGTGATGGTTTCGAGAGCGGTGCCGGCCGGGGTTTGACGGGCGAGGATGGACGAGGACGAAATGGGCTGAACGCTTCTGATGGCGTCGGAGAGCTGGCGGATGTGCTCGGCTTTGATGGCTTCTCCGGCACGAGGGCGAGGCAGTTTCATGAACGGTGCGCGGTTGACGGTTACGAGTAGAAATCGGCGTCCCAGGTGTCATCAGCAATGGATGACTGCCAGGTGAGTTCCATTTCTGCGGCGCGGTTGACGAGACCGCTGGCCGTGGCTCCCATGAACAGCCAGTTGCCACCGCCGGGCAATGTGGGCACGGGGCCGGGCGGGGTGCCGATTTTCCCGATGGGATTGGTGATGTTCCAGGAAGCGCCGGTGCGGCGGACCTTCCAAACATAGACCGGGGAGAGCAGCGAGACTTTGCCGTCCTCGATTTTATCCGCGATGAGCTCAGCATCGGTATCGCCTGAGAGAAAGCGGCGGAGCTGGTTGCCGTCGGCGTCGATGGGGCCGAGCTGCAGCATGGCGGCGAGGACGCGTTTGTCATCGCGCGCGATGGCGTATTTGCGAAAGCCCCAGCGAAGCACGGAGACGGCTTCGAGGGAGATGTCGAGGCTGTAGCTTTCCGCGCCAGCGCCGGTGATTTCACCACTGCCGCCGCCGGGGTCGGTGTTGGGATTGCTGAGCTCGGCGGAGTTCGCGTAGTCGTAAGCGCAATCGACCATTTCTCCTTCTTGCGTGCGCAGACTGATCTTCCGCAGGGTGAGCGTGCTATTCAGGTGCGTGATGGTGCTGCCGATGGCGGGATGCGCGTTGAGATCATACGCGGCGGCGGCGGGCATGGTGCGCAGACGCGTGAGCGAAATGCCGCTGGTGGCGTCGATGATGGTTTGCGCGCCAGGGGAGTAAAGGTCGATCTGGCCGAGGTGCGTGGCGGGCATGTGCGCGGTTTAGTTGTAGGTGGGGGAGAAGCGGGCGATGCCTTTTTCGATGGCGGCCAGAAGCGTGTTGCTGGTGGTGAGGCTTTTGGCCTGGGCCTCCATGAGCGAGGCCTGGCGGAGCATCAGAGAGATCTGGCGCGAGGCAGAACCGGTGAGCGGGTTGACGTTGCTGCCGCGGCCGGTGGAGATGTCGGCATCGCCTTTGAGCGGGCTGAAGGCGGCGGCACCGAGGCTGCGGGCGGAGTCACGCAAGGATGCCACCTGAGTCGTCATGGCCTCGCTCATCGCTTTGGCGAGTTCGGGAATGGTGCGTGTGAAAGCGGACGAGATGCCGCTCATCATGGAGGTGAACCAGGAGGGCGACTGCGGCGCATTGAGCTGGCTTTGAGCGCGGGCGTTCGCGATGAGCTGCTGCTTGACCGGTTGCGAGATAGAGCGCGCATTGATGCTGGCGATCTCGCGGGCGAGTTGGAGCTGGTGTTCCATCTCCTCGGCTTTTTGGCTTTCGCCCTGCGCTTTGAGACGGGCGATGGCCAACTCCTGATTGGACAATTCGATCAAACGCGCCTCAGCGGCGACTTGCTGCTCTTTGAGCAAGGCGGTTTCTTCCTTGTCCTGCTTGTCGAGCTCCTCGACGGATGGACCGAGCCCCGTTTTGCCCACAATCAAACTCATGGCGCGGCTCATGCCGGACTCCTGCCGTTTGTTGAAATTGTCAGCGGCGGCGTTGAAGCGTTTGGCGATGTCATCCACTCTGCCCATCACTTCTGAAGATGTGCCGGTGGCCATTGAAAGGCTCAGCTCCTTGGTGAATTCCGCGGCGGATTTTTTCGCTTCTTCAAGCCCTTCCTTGGCCTTCTGCCCCATGGTGAAAAACGCCAAACCCACGGCCAGCGCACCCCCGGCGACAGCACCACCAGCGCCAAACGCGGAAAGAAGCTGCGAGCCTTGCTGAGCCAGGACGGTCGCCGCTTTGGTGCCGGATTGAAGCTGCACAGCGATGTCCTGCACTTGCATGGACACCTGCCCCATGGAGCGGGCGGCGGATTTCCCGGCGGAAGAAAAGCCGCGCGTCATGTCGCCGGCGGCGGCCTGAGTCCGCTGCGGCAGACCGGCCACGACTTTTTCAAATTGAGCGGCATTGGCTCCGATCTCGACGACGACGGCGGACATATCGTGACACGTTCCGTGTCAAAGAACCGGGCGGATGATCGAGGTAGCTATCTGGAATTGTCGTCTGGATAATCCGTGTTATCCTTGGGCGGCTCGCACATGCCGGTGCGGTAGTCCATCCATTCAGGAATGCGTCCGGCAGCGATTAGCACGTCAAGACATGCTTCCCCTGCGCTCATAAACACATGGTCATAGCGTTTTCGGCCCTCTTTGTCTTTGATCTGGAGATACTGATCTGCCATCGACTCCAGGGCATCGAGCACATGGGCAATCGACGGATAACAATCCTGCTGGAGACAACCCCCTTTAGCTTGAGGTCGGATAGAGTCATTCACTTCGGCGGATGCGGCTTGGCTATTCATGGTCCTTGTGTGGTCAGGTCAGGGGTTGTCTCATCAGGAGCGTTCCATGGATCTTCAAATTCCACGACGGGCGGAGCGGCATCGAGGTTGATGCGTTGCCAGGTGTGAGGCTTGTAGGTTTTGAGGCCGTTGCGGCGCATTTCGGCGTGGATGAAGCCGAGGAGCTGATGAAGCGGCCAGTGCCAGCCCACGACGCGGGGATCGTGACCGCAGCGGACGCCGGCCCAGATCAGGGAGACTCCGATGTCGGGCTCGTCGGAGTCGTCGGAAAAGGGCCGCCGGGGGACTCGGCTTCGACAAACGCGGCCTGCATGCGCTGGATCTCCGCGGTCATGCTTTTGAAGATCCGGGGGTAGTCTTC
>JACCDR010514981.1_pt1 | contig 14190 bp, 23 predicted proteins | sample 7446431 | NCBI WGS metagenome assembly JACCDR01 (sample SAMN15323443, study PRJNA562643) | freshwater metagenome | isolation source: river surface water | place: USA:Blue River Watershed | collected 2017-08-17 | reverse complement strand
TTTAGACTTGCAAATCTATAAGGAAATACCGCCAGAAACAGAAATAGACTTTATTAGATTCGATGTTCCCGGCTTAGAAAAAAAATATATTAAGGATGGCGGACGTTGGGCTGTAAATACAAGATATTTGAAGGCAAGACTTACGGATTATGATTATCAGGAGGCAAAATCTGATTTGCGTAGGCTAGGATTTTATAGTGCAGCCATGCACGATGGTCATAGTTTTTACGTAATCGGAGAAAGAATTGATTAGTGCGGTAATTCCACATATGTATAATTTGGAGAGAGTTGACATAATGCTGAAAAATTGTGTCAATTCTCTTCATGGGTGTGACGAAATAATTATTTTGGCGAATGATGGACTAGGATATGGGGCGGCATGTAATTTAGGAATGCGCATGGCCCGTGGGGATTTTATTATTTTGTCAAATAATGATTGCCTGGTTAAAAGCGGCAATCTGGCTGATCTTGCAGATAAAGACTTTATTACAGTTCCGATAATTGAGCCGCCAGCCAGGGATAATCTTCCTAGACCATTTTTCTGTGTTCCAAGAGGAATCTATGAATATATTTATGAGGCGAACGGGGATTTCTTTGATGAGCGCTTTATTGGTGGATATTTTGAGGACGACGATCTACATCGACGTATGGAGGAACTAGGAATAGAATCCAGGCTAATTGAAAGCGTTGTGGTTCATCATTTGCATGGAGGGGGAAACACAATGAAACAGATTGGAGAACAGCAACATTTTGACGAAAATAAAGAAAGATATGACGAAAAGTGGTCTAATTTTTAAATTGCTGTCTTAGAACTTCTTTAGTTACCTCAAAATCCTTTTTAATTCTTTTTATATCTTTTCCTAAGGTTCGCCCACAAGCGATAGCCGCCCCAAAGAACTGATCTTCCATTTCTTTATTAGTTGCTGTTGCATATCCAGCAACATAAATCTTATACATATTTCTTACTTCTTCTTCGGTTCTCATCTTACCCTCGCATTCCCGTTTAAGTAATACATATAATCTGCCACGGAACTTCCCCATTCCTGTTCGCACCCGTTGCAATAACCATAAAATTCATACGGGCTATCTGCATTAGGCCACAGGCGGTCTATGAACCTCACAAAATAATTGATAGCCTGGACCCAATTATGAAATGACGGAACGTTCCAAGCCCGCCCACAGGCGCCTAGACCCCACACATTTCGATTGAATTCCCCGCAAGCCTCAATTCCTAAACTTGATTCCTTGTGGGCTACAGCTATAATAAAATATGGATTAATGCCATATTTTTTGCTCTGATTATAAATTATTTTTCCTGTCCCTCTCATTGGGGTGGAAGCCAAATGCCTATTAATTTTTTTTATTTCTGTCTTACTTGATGCTGATGCAGTTCTTGCAAATACAAACATTAAAATAATAATAAAAACGCCAAAAATCAAAAATTTATTTTTCCCATTTAAGGTAATGATTTAACTCCTTTTTAGTTTACAAATTGCCAGCCAGTTTCTTCTTTTCTTCCCTGGCTAGTCGTGCTGCTTCAAGGCGGGCGGCTTTTGCCTTCTTTCTATCATCAGCTATTTGCCTCTTACGCGCAGCTACGTGCTTTTTAATATGCGCCTCAGATTCATCCACTCGAATGTACTGATCGCATATTTTGCAACAGATCATTTGATTCAATCGTGGCCCCAATAATGTGTTGGTATTCCACCGATCAATCGGCAGCCATGAAAATCCATCATAATCTCTGCGGCTTGGGGTTTTCATAAGTAAGTATTATAGCATTTTATAGTGGCGTCAATTTCTCCGGGGCGGGACGCCAAAACAAACCCGTTCCTGTGGCTATCATGCCCCATGATTATAGATAGCCGTAGATAGGCGCCTATAAGCGCCTAGAGGCATCCTAGAGGGGCTGACTAGGGCAGGTTCGGCCCAATTCTACGCCCATTTTGAATAGTCAGGGCCATTATTATCCCCTAAATAAATTCCTCCAAATCGTTCTCCTGCTTGTGCAATAATGTCTTTATATTGCCTTGGAGTAAGCATTTGGCTATATGGATTGCTAGGGGCTTCGTAAATTCCACAAATAAAGGTTAGTTTTCTAATTCCACAATCCCTGGCATGTTCAGCCATTTGTCTAGCCAGAGTGACAAGATCAATTCCACTCCATTCCCCATTTCTAGGGGGATCATTCACGAAAAATTCAAGCTGAAAGACGTGTCTGGAAAGGGCCGACCAATCAAAGTTTTGGACCCATGCAAGTGTCGGAATTCCTAGAATTGATCCAGTTCCCAACGTGTTGTCAATCATGTCCGCCATTCTGGGAATTGAAAGACCTTCAGAGGCGACATCTTCCAAGTTTAGTCCTCCGGTATTTAGAGGATTTGTCTTTATGATATCCAAAAGATTTTGTACATCAGCATAAGTATGACAATGATGCCAATCCACTGTTTTCAAACCGGCTCTGGAAGCTCTCGCCTTATAATTATCCCAAGGAGCCGGTGAATTTAGATCACACATAGCGGAGCCGAAATACTTTACTTGTTCCTCTTGATATTCCACTCCACCATTTGCGGCGTGAAGCATTACTGTTGGTCTATCCCAAATACCAAAATCTGTACTTGGGTTAGCGACTAAAGGGTGCGCTCTTATCTCCTCTACAACGCCTTTTGCAAAAGCACCGGCCGGTAATGGTCTACGATTTCCAGCCTGTTCCTTTTCAATCTTTCCAGCATCAATTGGATACTTCTTTTTGAAATCTGGAAAGATTTCATTAATCCAGTATCCGGAATTGAGCATTCGATGGATTCCAGTTTCGTTTGCCATTCGCAATTTTCTCCAATTCTTTAGTAATTACGAATGAATTTTAGCACAAAAAAATAGCGGCCCCAGGAGTATTAGTCCCAGGGCCGCTAATGTTATCTATTTTTTATTTTCCCATCCATGTTCAGGGCAGTTTTTGTCATATCTAGCAATATCCCAACCAGTTCCTCCACAATAAACTGCATATGCGCCATACCAGCAAGTGCATTTTTTACGATTGGTTATACACTCGGGGACTGGCAAGATCGCTCCTTAATTGATGAATTACATCTACTGCATATCGGGCGACTTCGCTCCAATATGTTCCATCGCAAAATGCGTCAGTGAATTTTCTCCACTCATATTCTGTAACAGTTTTAGGTTCAATTCCTTCCTGTTTTAGGATGGGATCGAAATCATCCTCTGTAAATCGAATTTCTCTATTGAGCATAGTCAGGAATCTCCTTTAGTTCTAATTTATAATCATATGCAGCGGTATTTAGCTGCTCTAAAGCATTTCTTTGCCAAGTCTCATCATTTAAAGGGGCATCGTGAGCAGATTGTGCTGAATCTAGGAGGTCAAAATCAGTATCCCCCCAAAAATTACCCACTTCTGCTGAAACATCAAGCAAATCTTTAATTGATCCAGTAAAATCGCCAATTGTTGTGAGTCTTGATTCCTCCCTATCTAGAATAGCTAGATCATCCCACATTTCATCTGTATAGCGAACCTTTGTGCTAAGAATATCCTTCATTGGCCCACCAATGGCGCAATGATTTCCTTCGCCATTATCATAGACGCAAGTAGTTTCTCCTTCAACAATTTTTACACATTTTGTTGCGCCTGGACGCGCCAGCCAATCAAAGATTAAATCATATGCTTCCTGATTAGTCATCTGTTTCTCCTTCATCTAGAATGATGCCAAGAGCAAATTGCCAAATCCAAGATGAACCATCAACATATAGTCTAGGGAAATCCCAGATATTTTGATCTTCTGCCCCAATATAACGAACTTCTTCTAGCGGATAACCGGGCATTAGAATTGAAAATTGTTTGCCTTTAGATTTATTCCATAGAGTGAAATGGAATCTTCCTCCTTCATCTTCTTCACTGACTGTTGAAAATTTCCATCCAGGCCCAAGATCATCGCTCAAAGATCGCATATTGTTTTCAGCATGTTTGTATTTAGCTCCTTCTAGATCGCTTGAACCAGGATTAACAAAAATTCCTGTTCCAGGAATCCTAGAGGATTCTGTATATCGTCCCATTAGTCCTCCCTCATTGATAGCTCACGAATATTGATCGTGGAGTATCTCTTAATTTTGTTGGAGAATTTTCCTCCCTTGCGCACCTCCATTCCGATAATTGATTGTGTCTCTGGCTCTACCGTAATGTTCTCAACGTGACGAACGATACCAGAGTATTTGAATCTGGCTTTAAGAGTTGGAAGTTCCAATTAATCTCCTTTTAACGGTGTGAAATAATGGACGTGGTTTGCTAAATGCAAACTTCACATAATGACGATCCCCATTCGACAGCGATTGTCCAGGGTTATCAAATCCTACCATTTGGGCGTAGCTATAGTAGGAATTTAGGCATGTGTTCCACATATAATCCCGCGTGACTTTATCGTAGGATTCTAGGATGGAATTATCAAGCGCCCACTCCCAAGCTTCTGCCTCCGAATTTAATACCCCGTTGTCAAAGTACCATGTTTCGTTTTGCATGGGCGGACGACCCTGCGTATGACCGTGGGCAAAGTGTCCTAGCTCATGCATATTCACCATGTATCGTGACTCAATATTGCGATATCCACCTCCGTAAATATCATCCAAAGTCGGCCCTTCAACATAGCCGAATTCCACGTACATCATTCCAGGGGTAGAAGGATTATATTGACGCAAATCACATCCTAAGTCTTTTGCCAGAACATCTAGATGTGTTTGCAACATTTCTTTATTCATAGTCCTCCTTATGGGGGCGCTATGAAAGCCGCCCCCAATGATTTTATTATTGATAGGTTCTGCGTCCTAGAACCCGACGAAATAGATTCTTGACTCTTGTTCCGTCAGAATCCTCTGCGTCGTTAAAGCCGACAACAAGCTCTTCCACAAAATCAGGGTCTTCCAAAAGTTCTTCCCTGGTTAGCTTTCTATATTCCATAAGGTCTTCATCCCAAATTGTGTCAAATTCAAAGTCACCAGCCTTTAATTTTGAATCAATTACAAGATCGGCTAATGCCCTTGCGGCTTCCTCATATACCTCATCCGCCTCTCCATCATTATTTACTAGTAGGGAACCTAGGGCGCAGGCGGCAGTTACGTCCTTGACTGAAAGATTTTCAAATGGATTTTTTTCGATAAATTTATTTTTTACGAAGTCAAAATAGGAATCCTCAAATTCCCGCCAACCTTCATTTTCGAATTCATATTTATAGTCAATTTCGTATACTTCGTTCATTTTCTTATTTTTGAGAATTCCCCACCCCTGGTGCCATCTTCCTTTCGGCTGTAGCCAAGCCAAAGATCGCTCCAATAGCTCGCGGGCCTGAGGTGAAATTCCTGTATTTGCGAAAGGTGTGTTCATTAAATGCCCTCCTTACCATCGAATTCTTGTGTAATAGACATGATCTATTTCTTCATTTCTTGTTTTTCTTACTCCGTAGATATCCTCTCCCTCTGAATAAAGAACCTCTTTGACGAATTCTGCAACATCTTCTCCCCACCTCTCTTCGTCATCTTCATATTCAGAGTCTTCATCAACATAATCATCCCAAATTTCAGGATAATATTTTCGAAGTTCTTCAATATCAACTTCGATTTTATATGAAACTTCCTTCTCTACTTCGAAGCTCATTGTCTTAGGTGTTTCCATATTGACTAGCCTCCACATTAATTAGGGTTTCACGCACCTTCTGTCTTAACCATGGAATATCATCGGCATCAATCATTACCTCTGCAAAGTTAAGAATGTTCACAGAAGTTAATTGTGGAAACACAACTAGTCCTGTAACCCACCATCTTCCATTTACTGACTTTGCAATATTGGATTGATCTGCAAGCAATAGCTCTAGATCATCCAGGGTTAATGTTGTGCCGTGAAATCCACCCAATGAAAGGAATAACCATGCCTCCTTTGTGGTGTGATTGTTATAAATATCTTTCAGTTCCTTGATAGTTCTTAGTTCCTCGATTTGATATGAGTTATTCTGTAGTATACTCAAGACCCTTTAATTGCTCCTTTGCCTCTTTTAGCTGGCCTTCCAGGCTCTTAATAAGGTCCCGAACAGCCTTTTTATTTAGTCGCTTTAGTTCGAAATGCTGCACAATAATTCGTGGCTGTACATCTTCAAATATTCGATCAACCTCATAGTTTCTTTCCTTGGTTTGACCAAACATTCCTCCCCACGAAATAGACGCCGTATGGATATACGGATACTTCTCAAATTCCTCCAATAGGGCGTCAACAGCGGTTTCGCTTCCAACATTTTCAACGGTTAGTCTCAGATATAATTTAGACATATCCCTCCTTACTGAGTGAACGGAATCTCAAGTTCTTCGTGGATATCATCAGTGATAAGAATCATCATTGGTGTTACCCTAACTTCATCCGGTCCACCCGTAATATGGGCTAATACGACAATGGTTTCGTCGTTGTATCTAGCTCTGATTGGCTTGACTTTTCCTGTGACGTAGAGAGAGTCAAAGATTTGAATTTGCTCCCATTCCTCCGCAGAGAAAAGTGGAAATCTTTCTCGCAATTCCTCATATCTTTGCTCCCGTTCATTCTCATCTGCCAGGAAGTTGTATTCATCCGTGGCATATTCGAATGCCTCTCCGATGTTATCGAAAGAAGACGCACCAAAAGAATTAGCTGTAGCCTTTCGATAGATTGAATCAAAGTGCTCATTCAGCGTCTCCTCATTTTCGCAGGACACGAACGCAATAAATCTATCCTTCCCGTCGGATTCGTAATATTCACCTAGGGAATGGATTCCTTCAATTTCAAATCCTTCTGGTAGGGTTCGGGCAATTTGCGCCCGAAATCTATCCTCCGTTTCTGATCTACCTACAATGATAATAATTTTGGGTTCCAATTAGGCCCCTCCTTTAATAGTCTTGTTCGCGTCGTGGAATCCACGATCCATTCCGATAGCATTCATCGGGGGCAATTTCAATTGTTGTTAGGTCCCATTTATCTGCAAGTGTTTCAATTGAAACGGGACCTCCAAGAAGGTGATGGTAATATTTCTTTACCCTTGACTCTAGCCACTCACTTGTTACATCAACTAGAGGATTTTTATATTCCGCCTCCATAAGCATTTTGACGAAAGTATTATGTCCGTCAAAAATACCCTGTTCGGCTCCTGCCTCTGTATCAGAAACACAAACATATTGGTTCTGATCGGTCTTAAGCATGGCTAGATACTGCATTAAATCTCCTCCTGTTCTCGAAGAAGTCTTTCATCCAGATCAAGATAATGATCATATAGATACTCCGTATATGAGTCATCAGCATTCTGTTCCAATTCCATGCTTTGCAGCATTTCTGTTTCCTCGGAACAAATATCGCATGACATGAAGACATATCCATGAATACATAGGTATTTCATCCGTAAATCGCTGCTCCTTCCATTTCGCGGACATATTCGTCTACATCGGAATCATCAATATCCTCTGTGTCCCCATCTTCATCATCGCTAATTAGAAGCTGTAGTGGCTCCATATTAACGGTAATTTCTCCTGGTTCAAACAGATTGGCGATTCCATTAACGTAGGCTGCTCCTGTCAATGGGGAGCAACTAGGTGCGGTATTTACTTCGAGAATATACGTGGAATTGTCATCCCCGATGATTAAATCGACCGCCCCAAAGTCCAGGCTTAATGCGGACACGGCTAAGATAGCAGCCTGTAGCCGCTCAGAATGCAATCTGAGGCGTGGATTCCGGAACCTATAGCCGGATTCATAATTTCTAATCCATGCTTTTTTCTGTTCTGGAAAGTCCAGATATTTCGCCTGCACTCTTACTGCTTCCTGTCCTACAACGTGAACACGAAATTCCCGATTTGTAGGAATGTATACTGTATAAAAATCCCGCCTACGACGATAATCTCTTTTCTGTAGACAAAGCTGAATATCACTTCCTCTTGCATGACGAATCTTTCGCCCTAGAATTGGAAAACCATATTCCTCTACCAATTCTTCCGGGTCTTCCGACCATGCAGGGACATTTAATCCTGCTTCGCTCAGAATTTCCAAAGAGCGTAGCTTGTTTGTCGCATTCATGATTCCCTGAGCGGAATTAATTACTCGTCCATAATCATTGTCTAATTCAGGATCGAGAGAATTTCCCCATCTAATGAGGAAATCTTCCTCTCCCATTGAAGCATTGCTTGCGTAATCCACGCCCAATGCTGTGGCAATTACCCTTCCGGTTGGAGCACCTCTTCTGTTATAAATCAACATTAGATTTCACACCCTCCAAATCCGACAGGATTGTTTTTGGTCTTTTCCGTTACCTTGTTCAGAATAATATCTGTTGTCCCACGAACGGACTCCAAATACTCTTCATACTTTTGTTCGAATTCAAGGTACATTGTGCAGAGATTTGGATCATCCTCCGCGATCAATTCATCGGAGAAAAGGATCATGTCAACGAAATCACCTTTGGTGCCATAGAATTCGGCAACCATTCCGCAAACCAACTTGTGCTCCTCGTCCAAAATCTTGCCGATTTCCATGTCTCCTGCGTCTAGAATACGCGGCGACGAATCAAGCTTCCTTTCGCCCTTCTTCTCTTCTTGCTTTTGGGCTTCATGAAACCGACGCTGCGCTTCCTTACGCAGTCTTTTCCTCTCCTTTCTGCTCAGCTTCTTCGTATTCTGCTTCCTTGTGCGAATTCCACTACTATCAATGTCGAACAGATTTGCCTCGCACTTATCGCAATAGTATTGCGAATTATGACGATTTAGCTGATGCCGAGGAAAATAGACGAAACAATCATCACACTGATCATTGTAATTATGCCAATCATCAGTAATTGAATTGGGGTTGTGTCCACCAGTTTTGGTGCTATATACACCAGTGCTTTGCTTGGTAACATAAGGCTTGACATAAGGACTAAAGTCGGCCCGTCGATGATTTTCACCATCAACAAGAATATATTCCCCGTGCTTTAGATACTTACAATCATAAGCCTTAACGTCCCAATCAATTGCGAAAAACATTGCTTCCTTAATTGCCTTTTCCTCAGACGCCCAAATCCACATATCCTCTGTTTCCAGATATGTAAGCGGGGAAGTTGGGCCTTTCGCCAAAAGAAGCTTCCCTGGATTTTCTTCATCGATTGCGGCAATTGCGTATCCACCGCTCATCTTTTCCAGCGCCTCTTTTGGCTCACAGAATGAATACTTGTGAAGTAGTGCCGGAATAATCTCACTATCTACTTCGGCAAAACGCTCAAGCTCTTCATCCTTGAATAGTTCATCATCGTTCGAGATATGACCATTATGAGTCATCATAATGTTGTGATACTGAACCGGATGATTATTGAGAAGATTTTCTGGCTTACCCTTTGTGTACATTCTTGTGTGAAGAATAACCGTTCTGGCATTCTCCACCACATTTTGTCGCCAAAAGATAAACCTAGAAGCTGGCATATCAGCCTTTTCCAGACTTGAAATACCATGAATATCCTGGACGGCAATTCCTGTTGCATGCTGACCGCGATGCTCAATTCCAAGAAGCAGACAATCTACTAAATCCTCAATTTCCTCAGGCTTTAGAACAAATTTGTCGGGATTCTTGAAGTAAAACCCGGCAATTCCACACATATTAGTTATCCTCCGTTTCTAGCAGAATATCTGCATTTGTTGCAACCTTACCTAGCTCACTATTTACAATACAATAGTGAATTGATTTCTTTTCCTCTGCTGTGAGAGGAAGTTCATTGTTTACGAACACAATTCTTTCCTCCCATGCCCGATTCATTTTTCGCCTAGTTGAAGGATGCATATCGCTCACCTTAGACTTGACAAAATCAAGTGCGGGATATTGCGTTGAATCCTTAATTTCTTCCATGTCAATTGCCTTGGCTACAAGTGCCTGACACATTGCAAGATAGGCGTGAATCTTGACTGTATTTGCAGTTGTATTGAACAGACGAAATTCGAATGTGCATTTCCCTAGATCACATGTGCATTCATCGAACAATCCATATGTTCTAGCCCCACACCCACACTGTTCGAAATAACGGGCAAAATAGTTGTCGAATGACAATCCATAATACCTCTGTCCCGAAAATGTGCGAGCAAAGTGAAGTTTACCTTCAACATTTGGACTCTTTCCAGCTTGATCCCTACCACGCCTATTGATTGATCTATGATAAGGCCATTTTGCTGCGCCAAATCGGTAAAGGAAATCCTCCATATACATGTAAAGCTTATGGAGGTTATAGGCGTTGTGGAATGGAACCCTATCAGCCGCCACATGCACATGCATTCCCGCACGCATATCTAGCTTTAGGGTGCGATCATTGATCAGATTTCTTACAACCTTTACTGATCTATTAAGGGTATCCACATTTCCAGGCTCGGCTACATTTAGTGGGCCAATCACCATTTCCCAATCAACGCTTGAATCCCTTTCAATATGGACTAATGATCTTCCACCACCGCTATGATAACCGCCCATAGCATATGATCTAGAAAGACCTTCCCTATATAGCGCCTCAGCCAGAAGATTTCCGCCATCATTTCCAGAATGGCCTTCCCCATTGGCTCCTTCAATTTCCACACCAACAAGACGAATTGTTTCCCGCCCAGGAATAACCGGAATTGAAAGATCATCGCTGGCAAGCTCTGATTCCTCCCATTCCTCATTATTGCTCATACTTACACATGTAACACATTGATGATTTTCATCAACAATGATGTTTTCCCGCTCAACAATATTGTGACAATTGTGGCACAGACAATCGAAACACACATCACAATAATAATTGATGCGTCCGGTTTCCTCGTTTGTTAGCTCATGGAATGAGCTACCTTCATCAGTCGGATAAATGGTAGCCCGACAACCTCTACAATGGTTAACCGGATAACAGCTTGGACACCGCTCATTTGATGAATGATATGTTTCACTACAATCATCACAAGTGCGGGAACATTTGTCGCACATTGCTCCATATTCCGGATCATTAGTTACATTTGATGAGAATGACCTACAACTACTACAATACTGATTTAAACTACAATCAGGACAGGCCATTGTGGGATAATCTAGCTCAGTTCCGCATGAACATGGCGGCTGTGAAAATAGCTCTGATGGGTCTGTACAACCCTCAGTTTCAATATCACAGAGAAACATGTTATATGGAATAAATGCTGACTGTTCATTATCATCATACATATACTCATGGCTGAAGCTGGCAATTCCGAATCTATTTTCTACCAGCCATTCCTTAAGTTCAGCATACGCAATACGTACTCTTTCATGTGAAAGATTCCACACTGAAATCTGCACTATACTTCTTGGACGAACGATTCTTCCCGGTCTAATTCTTTGTCCTCCTGGCGAATGAAAATAGATATCTTCATTCTCAGGAACAGGAGTCTGACCACTTACTTCTGGATTTTCCGGCACTTCTTCTCCTTCCAATTCTTCTTCTAAATCTGTCGGCTCCTCAAATGGGATGCTCACGTCTTGTGTAAATTCAATTGGAACACTTTGGACGAAATTGGTAGTAAATGTCCATTCTGGCTCCGATGGAATCGGCATTTATCCCTCCTTTCAAAGAAATAGATGTGTGAAATAACTAAATGGTGGCAATTTTTCCCAAATTACATGCTCAAATGGGAATGAAAGTGTCGCCCAAATACATCCAAAACAAATTGTTTTGCCGTGCTTTTCACACTTCTTATGCAGAAAGTTCATTGTGTGGAGTAAAGCCAATCTTCTCTAGAAGATTAGAAACGGCTTCATCCTTTGTTGAACCTGTCGCAAAAGGCTTGCGAGATTTTACGATTTCCGCTGTCTTTCGCGGCCGTCCCTGCGTTACCGGAGTGGCATAATAAACCCGATTCTTTGCCACGCCCTTATAAGTAAGTTCAATACGCATTATTGACTCCTTTCGGTGTGTTTGCCCTACCACTGAAAAGTAGCAGAGATATGACTTTCCTTACAAAATGCTTACTATGCGAAAACAGAATCATTATTTCTGGCGGCGTACTTCTTCATCTTTCTAGTGATGAAACGGGACGCATTTCTTGAAACATTAACTCTTTTCATTAGTTCCTTTGGGGTATATGGAAGTAGAAGTTCATCGCCAACTTCATTTAGAACATTTCCGATGAAAGCCTGACCAAATCTAACCCACGAAAACACCTCTTCATAGTCAAGTGTTCCCTCATGCAATCGAATCTCAATTGTGCCGTGTTCATTCAATGCCCTTACATTTAGATTTCTTCTTCCACCATCATAAGTCAATGTCTCATACTGTTGAAGAATTTCCCAGGTCCAAATAGGACACGCACCGGCATTTTTGCGACGAGGATCAACCATTTGCATAATTTCATTCTGGTTAATCAACCAATTCTTAACCAGCTTGGCAGTAAGAGGCGTATTGCCAATGAATTCCGGAGCATCATGATGAACATGAAGTCCATCTGCTGTTGTTACACTTCCTCCATTTTCAAGAATAAGATTGAGAAATTTCTTGACTGTCTTCAAACCGGCAGGTCCGGAAAGAATAGGTGTTCTTACTTCCCATTCACTTCCATCATGTCCAATATTAAATCCTTCCAATTCATTTCCTTCAAGAAGGAGATTGAATTCCCTAGTTCTTGCATTACTCCACCGGGAAAACTCTGAAAACCGGGAAAACTCTGGAAGAATCGGCAAGGAAAATTCGAATTCAATTCCGAACTTACGATCATATGGATTGGCGTACATATTCTTATTTCCTCCTTGGATAAACTTTAAGATTTTGCAGATTGCTTTCAGTGTCCATATGGCTCCACAAATCAGAAACTCCATCTGTATACCATACGTCACGAATTCCTGCTGTTCTAAGCGCAATTGCACAAGTTAAACAAGGAGCGGAATAAGTTACATTTCCTGACTTCCTTGCAATTGTACAAATATACGCCTCAGCACCGTCTAGATTTTCGAATCGTCCCCTTCCTAAAGCATGGATTTCAGCATGGATTGAATGAAGCTCGTTCAGTCTAAAACTAGATGAATGACTACAGCCCGAGGAAATAATTTTCCTGTTTTTGACAATCACGCATCCAGTTTGATGACGCTTATGCGTACTTCTTTTTGTTGCCTTCATAAGCGCCTTATGGATATCTTTATCCACCGATATATTCAGTGGTCAGCTTAAACCCTGCAAAGCCATCCCACTTTCCTAAACGTATAAGTTCGTCGGGATAAATATAAGCAAAACTTATTCCCTTGTCAAGAAGAACTTCTCCGTCCTTTCCAGTAATTTGGATACTAGAAATTACTGTTCCATCGCTATTATCAGCAATAGCGATTTTAAGCTCAAAGTCTGCCATTCTCCCTCCTTTTCTTATTTAGTCGTGCCTTAGTTGTAAGAAATCTACTTGCATTTCTTTCAACTTTTAGACGCTTTAAAAGAAGTTCCTCTGTGCTGATCTTTCGAACCTCTTTTCCAGCCATACTATCGATAAAAGCCTGACAGAATTTAACCCAGGACTCAATTTCTTCATAATTTAGAGTCCCTTCGTGCTGGCGAATTTCGATTGTTTCATGGTAGGGCAATGAGCCAAAATTAATTGCCCCTCTGAGTGTTCCATCTAGCCCCCATTCTTCGTCTAGATGCTGCTGCAAATCTTCTAGATCGCCTTCTGTCCAAGTTTCGCAATGAGTATTCCGAATCCTGGTATCGTCCACCATATTATTAATTAGCTCCTGGTTCTTCATCCAGGATTTCGCCGTCTTAATAATTAGCTTCGGATTATTCTTGAATTCCGGGGCATTTAGATGCACATGAAGGCCGCAATCATGCTCTGTGTAGTAATTTTCTACATTCAGAAGATCAACAACCTTCTTTAGTTCTTCAAAACCAGGCTTTCCAAAAAGGACAGGACTTTTTACCTCTGCTCCGCATGCATCAAGACTTTCATCTGATGAAACAAGTCCTGCCCAGGATGAAAATCCTGCGTTATAAAGAATATCTTCGGTGTAAGAAACACCATTACAATATTCTCCCTAATCGTCAGAATTACCCGAAGGGGCATAACATTCAATTTCTACGCCGAATGCGCGATTACTCACCTATTTTTCCTTTCTTCTTGTAAATATTGAACGGCGCTTTCCCACTGAATAAATGCCTCAGTTAATGATTTATATCCTGAAGCATCTAC
>JACCDR011094285.1_pt1 | contig 14200 bp, 14 predicted proteins | sample 7446431 | NCBI WGS metagenome assembly JACCDR01 (sample SAMN15323443, study PRJNA562643) | freshwater metagenome | isolation source: river surface water | place: USA:Blue River Watershed | collected 2017-08-17 | reverse complement strand
TAGATGGCTTTGAACATCCTTCATTATAAATACCACAAAAAGGTGTCCCGCATGTTATATTGTAAATACTCTAACGCTCGGTGGTAACACCATGCCTATTCTATTCTTGCGCTATAACCCGGATGCATACACCATTGATGGCAACGAATGCAAGACGTTGATGAAGGAAAGAGAGACGGAATTAGTCTCCATTTTGACATGTGAATCCGCCAAATCGGTGTCTAAAGGAAAGCTAGGACCGGATTCTGAGCAGACATTGGCCATAAGGTATATGTATTATAATCAAGACGGTTCGGGATTCCCAGAGCTGGTTTGGGACCCTGAATTCAATCCCGTGATGAGAGAGTGTGTCGTGGTGTAATCGTCATCTACATTGGAAACTATCCACCTAAACCTCTCTCTTCTTGACGGTTATTGATATTTTGCTTTTTGGACGACACGATGCCGTATCAAAAGACTTGTACGCTCCTGATTCTGACTCGTCTTCATCACTGTTGTTTTCTTCGGCGGCGGACAAGTCCCATAACTTTTTGCAACACGTACGATACGAAGGAATGTGGTCCAAATCCGTCTTGTACCAAAACACTTGGTCTTCCAGTCTGTTCGATTTGGAGGTACGGTCAATAACCAGACAATGGTAATCTTCCGTGACCTGGTCCATGACTTGACAAAACACGTCGAACGAAGGGAACATACCACAAAAGTTATCGAAAATCCTCTTGCGATTGCTTATGATGGGTTCTCTGTAAATGAACACATAATCGAATTGAGTTCGAAATGCGGGCGGTAAGCCGAGGACGTATTGGAGTGTAATCATGAATAAGACATTGACGTGCCTTCCGTTGAACAGCAGGAATCGAATGTTGTTGTCTTTGACCCATGAGTTATCATACATGCAATCGTCCAATATGAGAAACGCACGTGCATCGATTGGTGCCAAACCTTTCTTTTTGCGACGCATGTTCTCCTTGTTGACTTTCAATTGTCTGTTCACGACGTTCTCGATGATTTGAGGGGTGTATTCATCGTGAATAAGGACGGGAGGAACAAATTCGGAATAGAACTTGTTAACGCATTCGGTAGGACACACGACCGTTCCGATTGGAATGCCCTGCATATTGCACATGATATCCTTGATGCTCACCGACTTACCACTCCGTCTCTGTGCTATAAAAGCGATGGTCTGACTGCTGTTGATGCGTTTCATATCGAACCTTTCGAGGTTCAGCTCTATGTCTGGGACCGAAGAGATTGAACGACTCATTTATGTCACACCTTTATTATTGCCTTTGTATACCAGCACATTCGTCGCCCATACGCGGACTTCAATAAATCCGACCGTCGTATGTTAGACTAATTCGACAAAAAACACAATGCATGACAACGTTCTGAGAGCGTTAGGAGATGCTATGGGGGGTAACGACAAAGTTCGCATGTTGAATTACATCATCCCTCAAAGTTCCATAACAGAATTCGCACATGGCATCAAGAGATGTATGTGTACAGACGCAAAGTTTGATGGTTGTGATATAACCGTCTTGCAGAACGGGGATGGTAGCGGAGATTGTATGGTCGTAGCCATAAAAACCTTTTGTGCATCCCCGACTCTCCTGATATCATCCATGTCATCAACATCAACATCTTGTACATCCATCATGTTGGTCGCTATGGAACGCGAATCTGACCACAAGGCATGCAACGCGTTCGTGAGGAACGGTCACAAGAACGACGTCATCATCGGCAAACGTATCATACTTTTCTTGGGACGCAAACGTATGAAAGCCATGAAGGATTGCAATGTAATCCAGTGTAATGCATTGTCACCATCGTGTCCTTCATCCATGTTGACATGGGTACAAAAATTCGTCGGTACATCCCGACAATCCAATCTCCCTCCCGTAGATACTATATTGGACCTCATAGAATTGGTTTGCATCACACATTACTCTGTGGTGGCCAATTTCGGCACGTTGAATTCTTTCGATGCAAAAGAGTATTTCGATGATGTCTTGGGTATTATCCAAATGTTATGCAGATGCGAACACAACGAAGAAGACAAAGAAGAAGATGTTCATCCCATGTTAGACATCCGTAACGTGCAGTCGGCATGCACATCTTTTTACGGAAAACACATGGTCGTAAGCGGCAATCGTAAGCCTCGTTTGGTCCGTTTGGACCTTTTGGCGTTCAAAACAACTTTGTGAGTTCACAGAAAAGGAAGGAGAATGCACGTTTCTGCGGGTCACGAATTATGGATAAAGGTCATGTTGAGTGTATTGGCTGCGCTTGCCATTCACACATGCATCAAGTTTTCAATCAAGAAAGGGTTTGCTGCGTACTCTACTAAGAGCATAGCTGCACAAGTGGGGACCGTGTGGCTCTATGGAATCATGGCGTTCGCAATCATGGTGCATTATTGCAAACAATCTTCGACGATGACGACGACAAAAAAATCAGTTACAACAACATCTCTACCCGAACCTCTGTTTAACATCTAGGTGAAAGAGGATGCCATCTCCCAACCCTTGAAACCCTTGATAGAATTGACGGATACCTCTTCGCCGATGATAGGACCCAACTGTTTGGCCAACACGTTCCGTGTCATCTTCGTGGGTGCATTGGTCTTCGGGTACATCTTGTTCAAAAACAGAGAGTGCATGTCTTCGCTCGAAGTGAAAACGTTCTCGTCTTCGGACCTCTTCAAATGTTGGTCGACGAACAGAGCCACCATGTCCGTCGCTTGTTTGTACTGATTCGTGTATGACAATATCTCCTGTGGTTCGGTGAGCTTGAAATCCTTGGCGTACTTGGAGTAATACTTCTCGATTAGAAAAGGCAAGAAATACTTGCGCCACTTGGATATCTTGCGTGACAGGTCGATGTCTACGGGAAACTCGTTCTCGTGTTGAGGATTCTCACAAAACTTGGACATGAACTGTATGACGCGAATACGTCTCCAAGTACCGAAATCTTGTGCGGGGACATTGGGAAGGTGATTGCAAACCAAGACCAACTTGAACTGTGGCTTGAATTCCACCGGTTCTTTGTACAACGCCCTTGCAAGAATGGTATCTCCTCCACTCAACTCTTTAAGAAGACCGATGTTCAGCTTCTCGTCCTCTCCGGGCTCTTGGAGACAAGCGAACCTCTTGCCCTTGGTGCGGGCTATTTCGGACGTGGCAGTGTTGGATGCAGCACGTTTCTGAGTGAGAAGAGCCACCGGAAGTTTGACGCAATACTCTCCAAAGGCACGCTCGAACAGTTCGATGGTCTTGGATTTTCCGTTGGAGCCTCCCGCAGTGAATATATGGAACCGTTCTTGTTTGATGTCCCCATGCAAGAAGCTTGCCAACATCGTGAGGAAGTATTCGCGGACGTTGACATTGGCAAGGACCTGTCGGAAAAACGTCTCTATCTCGTTCACCACGTTACGGTCTTCTTCGTCACACACTTCTGGGATATCCTCCAAGTGAATGAACTTTGTCTTCGTAGACAACGTGACCATGTCATCCGGCCTCCCTTCCCTGAACACCATATCGTGTAAATCATACACACCGTTCTCGAATCCTATGAGATGGGTTTTCTCGTCCAACGCACTCTCGAAGTCGGGGTCGAAGAAGAAGGGACAACATTCGTGCATGATGTTATCCAAAAACCTGCGGGTCTGAAGACGTACGGCAATATCCATCAGCTGCTTGTGCATCTTCATATGGTTCTCCTTGTTTTCCTCGTCCTTGGATGCCTTGCGCTCAAAGTGGTCCGCCACGGATGCAAACTCTTGTGACACTTCTTCCGACAACTTGTTGCGCAAGGTGTATCCTGAATCGCACGCCACCCATCTGTGCCGACGGAACTCGTACCACTGTTTTCGAGTTATGGAAACGCACTTGTACCTGTACTTGTACATATGGTAAACCACACGTGCCACGGGAACCTCGCATCCACTACGAGCATCCACCATCATGTGAAAGATACTGTCCTTGATGATTTCACGGTACTTCTCTGGATTGTCGTGTTTGGCCCAGTAATGAAGCGTGGGCATCCCCAAGTTTCCATCGCGCATCCCGTGCCATTTGGTCTCGCACATACCCTCTTGGAACTTTGGGGACTTTTTGCTGAATTCAATCCATGTATCCAACATTTCGAGGGAAGAGTCGATGTTGTGCAAACATATTCCCACCTCTACCCACAACTGATAATCTTCGTGCCTGTTCTTGTCGAGGATATCCACCAGCTTCCGAACGAACTCTTTGTCCTCGTGTGCATTGCTTCCCCTTAGCTCCGCGACGTGTTGGGTGATTTGGTTTGCAGAAGTGAGGGCCATGCTCTTGGCTTGTGCGGCTTGTTGGATTTCGTGTTCTCCCGCAGGCGTGAGAGGCGTCGAGAAACTCTTGTTGCGTATAGAGAACAACTTCACCAGAGTCAAGGAAGTGTTGGAACACAAAAAATCCATGGAATCTTCTTCGACGTGAATCTCTTGGCCGTTGGACGAGACGGTCACGATGTGACGCAGAGCGTAAGCCATGCAATCCGGTTTGCTTCCTCCATACATCGTCCAAGGAGCGCTCGTGATGACTTTCTTGTCGAAAACGTCCGCATACGTGTTTTGGAGACGTCCATCGATTTCATGGAAGATTTTGGACATAGAGGATAACATGCGGTGCCTAACGGCTATCTGGATGCAGGGTGCCGTGATGACGCTCGGAATCAAGATATGCACTCCGTCCTTGATGACATCCAATGTACCTTTCTTGTAGATTTTCATTTCGTCCTTGAGGAATACGAAGGCTTGTACGGCATCGGTGGGCAAGATAACGTATTCGCTGACAGTCTGCAAATATGCCTTGACGAACTCCACGATGCATTCCAAAGGACATCTGTGTTGTAAACGAAAGCTGTCGTCTTCGTCACCATCCATACGTTGATAATGGAAATCCAAATCCACCACCACCGGACCTATGCTGGAATGTTTTTCCGTGAGATGCAAGCATGTCCCAGGACATTCGTCAAGAACCCGTGCATAGACCTTGTACAATTCCTCTTGGTCATCGTCCTCTATGCAATATGCACGACCGGGTCGCATGGTGGTGTGAGTGGTGTTGGGGACCCCTGACACTTCATGATTGCGAAGGAAGAGATTCAGTCTGTCCAGTGCAGACGCGTTGTGTAGTGGTGGGTCCCCCATGCCTCCAATCTCTTATTATAAAGTCTTATGGGACAAACCTTCAATAACATCAGACCAACCCGAGACCATCTACGATTTTGACGTATTTGTTGACGGTAGACATGCTGATGTTGAGAAACTCGGCGATACGTTTGTGAAGCTCCGGTCCTTCATCCCTGTGGCAAGAACAGAGACACGCTCCCACCAATGTGGATGGCGTACAATTGAATCTTGCAGAAGCATGCATCATGTTGAGGACGTTGTGATGACGTTGTTGTTGAGTGTCGATTCCCAAGACGCTGCATGTCTTGTTCAGAAGTTGCAAGGCCGTCATATGTTCGACGCTATCTCCGATGGGTCCACCGGTATGATTCGTTATCTTTTTTATGGTTCGCGCCACGTCCCTGGGACATGCCCCAAATATGTCTGCAATCTCGTTGCAAGGTTTTGGTGTCCCGTTCTTCTGCATGGATATGTACACGCAGGCGGCGAGCTTGGCGTTCTTGTTTCCCCGGATGTTGTTCGTGTTGGATTCCAAATAGATACGTTTTGCGTCTTCGACAACCGAACCTTGCACCATCGTGTTGGAAGATGCCATGTTACACATGATTTCGTTGAGGAGCTTGAACACGGCCCGTTCTTTGTGAGATGTCTGTGACCAAAGATGCTTTTCTTGTACCCTCCTCATCATCGGTGTTCCTGAAGAACCAGATGCAGGTGTACACATCGACGTTCGTATGATGGTTCCGCTGGATGAATCCAACGTGGTTTCGCACGAAGCGTCACATGATACGGTGCTCACGGCGGCCTCGTCAAATCCCGTGTCGGCACATATCATGAACTTTTTGGTGGACAACGCCATGCTTCCTGCATGCAAAGCTCCATCCAATATGACATCGTCCAAGATGCTACCACACGACAAACACACGATTTTGTAGCTGTCTTCGGTGATGTGTGCACCGTTGCAAAAATCGCACACACGAATATCCATTGTGTCTAAACGTTTAACCGTCTAACCACATCCGAATCGCTGCTTCAATGCATCTTTGAAGCACACTGTGTCCATTCCTTTATTGAGAGGTCGGGAGAGATGTTGTTCCCAGACGATGCGGTGGACACTGTCCAACCTAGGGATATTGCGGCTTGGTTGAAACGTTCGGGAGGCAAAGATGATGTCGTTACGGATAAGGACACCTTGCAAGCAACGTTGGATTCTGTGTGTGTCGTATGCATCGAAGGACACGGGAGATTCCGGGTGATATCTTCGCGTTTTCACCACATCTTGTGCAAAGGCACCGTCCCTCATATGGTTCGAGGAAACAAACATTTCTTGTTCTGGAAGAAGTCACCGGTGTGTTCGGAGCTGATGTACCGATTCTCGTCGAACACCAAATACGCGGGCATGTCGCTTCTGGTGGATTGTAACGTTTGGTTGTCGACCAGTTACAAGGATTGGCGCGTGAGGATGTCGTATGACAATGCGGTGTATATTCCTGACGAGCTTTTGGATATGTGCAGCGTACCAGGGATGTATCTTGACGTCGAAGTGGGAGCGGATTGTGGCATGGAAGCCAAGAGGGCTGTGAAGTGGACGGCCATCACGCGCAACATGGGTTTCCTCAGAGAGGACGAAATCAAAGGTGACAAAAACTTGCCTTCCGGTTACTCGTTCGTCCATTTCGACGAGGCGGTCAACGTCCTCACCACCGGATTCATCACCCGTGCCACTGCAAACACCAAGTTTTACAAGCGTGTGTACGATTTCTTGGATTCTGATTGCAAATGGTTGGGTTGTCCCGTGGCTCTGCAGTTGGCCAAAGTCCACCTCGACCAGATGATGTGTCTTGCAGCCAACGAGCCAGACTGGTTGTTTTCCGCGGTTCAAGACAGGACATTGCTTTTCCATGACGTGGAGCTCGGAACCATCAACATCACGCACGGTACGAATGGCATGAGCGGGAAGATGCTCTCACCTCCAGTATCCATGGAACCATGGAGATTCCACAACAAGGTTTCGCCTCCCATGTTTCTCACGAAGATGCTTTCGGGAGACGGAAGGGAAGAACAAGAAGAACCTAATCTAAACGTGTTCAAGACACCGAGCAATTGCAATTTGGGGCGTTTGGTGGAGGACAGCATGCCGTGGTATCTCCGCGTGTTGCTTCAGGAGAATGCGGGACGCATGGTGTTGGCGGGTGGAAAAGTGGTCGGTCAGATTCTTAAACATACCGGAAAAGGCCAAGATTTTGATGTTTTCTGTTGCGTTCTCAAACGTGAGGAATTGCGTGCGACGGTGACGAACGCCATCTCAAGGTTACGTGCCATTTCCAAGATAGGCTCGATACATGTGACGAGCAATGCTATCACCGTGGTGACCATGGACAACATCAAAATACAATTCATCGTTCGAAACATGTTTGCGGACGTCAACGATATCGTCCATTCCTTTGACCTTCCTGCATGCCAGGCAGCTTTCTATTACATGCCAATCACCAGCGGGAAAGAAGTCAGATGCTTCTCGAAAGCTCTGAGGGTCACACCTGCATTCATCGACTGTGCGAAGAGACATGCGTTCTGGTTGGACTTGACGGTTCAGCACGAATGCATGTTGGCCCGTGCGATGAAATATTTTTTCAAGGGGTTCGAAGTTTACGTCCCAGGAACCACATGGTTCAGGGTTTACGATACGGTTCCGGAAATCGTGTCAATCGATGCAAAGACACAGATACTCGACCTCATCCAACGAACGAACTGGTTGCAACGACACATCAAGCCGGAGTTCGTCGAAATGGTCAAAGTCCTCAAATCTTGGGAGAAGCTCTTGGACGATTTGAGAGACCAACCTCATCACATAAGCATGTTGTTGTGCCAATCTATCGTGCATTCTTCTTGGAGATGGACGGCTTCTTAGATTCCAACAACATCAAAGATTCCAACAGCATCATACATAGACCCATGCGATGTTTGTCACCCATCTTGTTGCATCGAGACAACGACTTGAGAAGCGTATCCACGTGGCATCCCGGAGCCACCGATGTCGGCGTATCTATCAAAGGGTGCAAGAGTTGTTGTAACGTCACATCTCCCGACTTCGAAGCGTGATTCATGCACATCTGTCTGAAATCGTTTCCAGGTCTTTTTATCGTTTCTTTTCCTTTGCACGTTTCATGAGATATGGAATACACGAAATTCGCACGAGATAGGATGGCCGGGTCGCATTGGGATTTGGGTCCGGGATAACACAACGCAAAGACGTTATCATCTTTCTGGTTGCTGTAGTTTTCCACGATGTTTCTCATGTGAGTGAGATGGTGAGCGTGTTCTTCGCGTTTGATATGCACGATGACAAGACGCTTGCAATCATCGTTTGCAAACAATTGTAACATTCCGGATTGCACGGTGTGCAAGATTTCTTTGACATCTTGACTATCCACCACGACCATACACGAGATGTTATCAATCTTGAGTTTTTCCTTGCACACATCTCGGACGAGGTCCCGAATGGTTTCTGGCAACGAAGGAATGTTTTCACCTGTTCCGATGAATATGCCCAACATGTTTTTGTAATCGACACGAGAACGTGTCGCCAAAGATTTATTGCGTTCAAAAGAGACGTTTGTGGACCAGTTTGGTTTTCATGAGTTCCAATTCCAGCTTAGGAAATCGAATTTTGGAGCGTAGACGCATTCTCCTTGAGGTGGTCGCGTAATAAACTTCGTACGGGTCCGTTCCGAATGTCCATGGAAATGCAACCTTTTCCAGCATCAAGTAGATTTTCTTGTTTGCGTCGACTGCATATGGATATGGGACATCCGAATTTCCTACGGGCGATGCATACGATACGATGGATTCTTTCGTGCCGAACACGAACACCTCGTGTCCCACAAACATGTACTTGTTGTCTCCCAGAGCCACCAACACGCTGTTACCTTTAGGAGGCCCGGCTCCCACAAAGAGTTTTGTGTATTGCGTGGGTTTCACGATGGTCTTCGTACCATTTTCGGCCATCACTGCAAACTCTTGAGTCTTGGTGTTTGCTAATACCATGAACGGAGAACCGCCGTTGTCGCGAGTGCAGAACTTTTGCATCCGTCTTTTGTTTCTTGCGTCTCGATTTGGTTTACATAGGCAAGTGTATAATATAATCAATGGAGCAGCAAAACAAGAACATCGCTGAGTCCGCACCTGCAAAGAAGAAAAGTCATGTACGAGTCACCATGAAATCCGAGCCAGAAATCATCCCTGACCCCCCTGTAGAAGAGCAGTTGGGAGGATTGGCATCTCTCGTAGAAGACGAGGAAGAAGTCGCACCTGTCGAGGGTGGTGCAATTGCCGATGATGAGGAAGAGGAAGATGTTGGTGATGATAACGATGAAGATAACGATGAAAACGATGACAACGATGATTCTTCTAGCATTCGTACGGAGGAGCTGTTAGCCATGGATACCACATATTTGTCCCTGAACGAGTTTTTACGTTCTTCCGTCACTGGTAGGAACATCACGGATGTCTTGGAAGAGCTTCTTGAGGTCGTCAAGAAGTCTCTCCATGAAAATAAGTAGCATATTTGTCCGAAATGTCAACGACCACAACCGAAAATGGTATCAGTTGGATGGGAACATCCATGCGGCTCCCAGTAGGAACCACTAGTATTTTGCAACAAGGGATACCTGCCAAAAGGGAGTTGGTGAACATTCGAATGCAAATGGAAAAGACGGCAAAAGACAACAGCATCAAACGTGCTAAATACCAACAACTTCAACAATTCAACGGGCAACTCGCCAGTTCGTACGTGTCTCAATTGGAGACCATCAAACAACTTACATCCACGATGCAAGAATATCATCAGATGTTTCTGTCCATCACCCAACAACTAAAACAACTCCAGACCGACATGGACGATGTGTACGGGCTCACCGCCAAGGATGTTGCATATGTCGCCACTCTGACACAAAGCACCATCACGAACACCATCGACCAAGTACGGACCAACATAGGAAAGCTCAAAACACCCATGAAAGAAAACGATATGCAAGGTGCATGGAAAGCTCTAGATGATATCTCGAAGGATATGTTGGTGACGCATACATTGGCAAAAGATGTATACCGCCAAATAAGCATGTGAGGACAGCATTGACAACTAAGATAATGCCCGCTGCTGCTGCATCCGTTCGACGTTCTACAAAACGCAACACCACCACCCGAACATCATCTCCCCCCGAAACAAATGGAGGACAAGAATCTCTGCAGGTTTACAAAGCGACGGCATCGGACATGATGACCATGACCATGTCGAACTGCACAAACGATAACAAAGGAAATTCCAGTAAATTACATGAGGTTACGGCCGTTGGTGCGACGTTGCATCCATTGTCGACTACCCAAAACGTGGTCATCAGACTAGACGTTCACCCTCACGATATTTTGGAGCATGGACACGACAAGGTTTTGGCATACAACGAGACCGAAGAAAGGTTCTCACAGTATCAACAGAACGACGACGAAAAACAAACGAACGACACGGATGATGTGCCCCCATCGGAGGTCGTAGAGAGGTGGCCTCAACCAGGAGGAGTTCAATGTTGCATGTGGTGTTGTCATCCGGTCGACGGCGTTCCCATAGGCATACCAACGAACACATCTTACGTTCCTACCAACGTACAAGACGTGACCAACGTACAGTGCACGGGTCATTTTTGTTCGTACGAGTGCGCTGCAGCATACAACTTTTCTGCAGAGAGCGGAAGCATCACACATGCAACGTTCGAGAGGTACAGTCTTCTCAATGCCCTTGCTAACAAGGGGCCAGATGAGTACGTGCTTCCCGCTCCCGACAGATGGACGTTGAACATGTTTGGAGGTTCGATGAACATCCAAGAATTCCGTGCCGGAGGAAAACATTTTGCAATGCATCAGTACCCCTTGATTTCCAAACAACCCCAATTGGAGGAACTGCAAGACGATTGTTCTTTGTTACAACACAACAGGTTCGTCCCCGTATCCCCGCTTTCATCGTCTCAGAAAACCAACAATAACAACAACATCATCGATGCTGATACCATGAACGTAAAAATAAAAAAGACACGTGCCCGTAAATCCATCGTGGATGCCATCAAGTTGCAAGTTGTTCCTTCCTCATTAGAACATGCTTAACAAACCGTTCACCGAATCGATGAGTTCCCTCGACAACAATTTATTGACATCACATGCCTTCTGTAATCTGAACCTATCCCATGCGACGAGCGTGGTCATGTCGTCGTCATCATCATCATCGTGCATCAGATTGTTGGTGTACCATCTGTAAGCAAACTCGAGCGCTTGTGTGCCTGATGACATCATGACGATGAGAGCACACAAACGTCTCAGGCTGGGTTCTAGATTGTAGAGAGTTAACGCGGTCGCACGTTTGGGTCCCACTGCCACAACGTGTATATCATGACATACTATGGGTCGTTTGCAAACGTTGCATACGGTTCTTTCCACTATGTTTTTGACATCTCTTGTTCCGAAACAATCGCTCAACACCATACCTACCATCATGGTATACATGCACCTGGTGCGTACATTCCTTCCCAAAAAGTCCATTTCGTTTGATTCGATATCGTCATCATTGCCGACAATGCTCACCCATGTGTTTTGCCACATGGCATGGTATTCTTCGGAAGGCATGGCATCGATGGTCAATTGGTTCATTCTACGTTCCCAAATACATTTGTCGATGATTCTTTGACATATTTCATGCAACACGAACTTGTGGCGGTACGTGAAACCGATACCGACAAAGTCCTTGCTTTCGTATGCGTAAGGTTCTTTAACTATCTCGTTCTTGTGCTTCATGACTCGTTCCACCAACGTGTAGTCATCACCCAACATAGCATTGCCAAGGTCTCGCGAGGACGAACAGCTCCTTTCCAGGATATCGCACCACATACGGGTCGTTTCCCCTTCCAAAAACACTTTGGCCACCACAATCATCCTTTCCGTTCCTTCGTTCGATACATCGTGGTCTTCATGCACGAGCATGTCCGTCGCATTGAATACCCGTGCGGTATCCTGACATTCGTTACCCACATCATCTAACTTGGCCCCTATGGATTGTATACGCTGGATGAGTTGGTCTCTAAACGAATCCATGTGATACCTAAAACGCCCTTCCAAAGATAGCAATCTTGCGTGATGACATGAGGGTGTCGTTGGACATGGTGATTTTAACAAACTCCAGCTCGTCTTGCACATTGATACGCATGCCATACCTTGTTTCAAAATTAATTCCATTGGAGGTGTAACGCCGTGCCATATGGAACGCTCCTCCCAACAGGCTCCAACGGGGTTCACTGTTATACTTTGCAGGGTCCTTGACACCATAATCAGACCATCCTGCCAGACCACCCATGTTCCATGTCAGAGATTTCTCGAAAAGGTTGCTTGCTGCGGCGCTGACCGTCTCTCCTACTGGGATACCAGCGATGACGAACCCGGCATTGCTATTGTCCCTGTAATCTCTGGGGTCCGACCCTGCCGCCATCGTGACTTGTCGGTTGCTCACGTCAAGGTCTTCTACGGACACAGTGGTGTTGATTGTGCTAACGGCGTTCAGGTTACCTGTGATGATAAGGTCACCATCGATGGCCACGCTGTCGCCGTTCATTGCAACGATGGGGTTCTTGCCGCTGCTGATGTTGAAATAGATGTTCGAAAGGGATGTGAAGGCCAGGGCGTTGGCGGAGAACTCCAGCTGTTCGGTTTCCATTGTCAGATTGCATGCTGTGAACAACATGTTGGATGTGCCGAGGGTCAGATTCTTCTGGGACTCGAGGGTCACGTTGGATGATGTGGATACATTGAAGTTGTTGCCTGTGGTGATGGAAGCAGAGTTGCTGGCTGCCAAGTCGATGGAGTTGGATGAGAAAAGGGTGGTGGTCTTTGTGGCGGTGTCCATGGTGAGGAACATTGCGTTGGAACCTGCAGACATGGTGGCGCTACCGGTATCTGACTTGATGGTGATGTTGCTGCTTGCGTTGGCGGTCAGGTTGGCAAGAGATGTCAAGGTCAGGTTGGATGCGGATGAGACCGTGACGGAGTTGCATGATGTCACGTTCAGAGCATTGCTGGCGAAGAAGACGGCCTGGTTAGTGGCGGCGTCCATGTTCAAGTACATGGCGTTGGAGCCCGCAGACATGGTTGCACTTCCCGTGTCTGACTTGATTGTGATGTTGCTGCTTGCGTTGGCGGTCAAGTTTGCCAGGGATGTCAATGTGAGGTTGGATGCGGATGAGACTGTGACGGAGTTGCATGAGGTAACATTCAGAGAATTGCTGGAGAAGAGGACCGCCTGGTTGGTGGCTGCATCCATGTTCAAGTACATGGCATTGGAACCTGCGGACACGGTTGCACTCCCTGTGTCTGACTTGATGGTGATGTTGCTGCTTGCGTTGGCTGTCAGGTTGGCAAGAGATGTCAATGACAAGTTAGAAGCGGATGAGACATCCACTGAATTGCATGAAGTGATATTCAGAGAATTGCTGGAGAAAAGGACCGCCTGGTTGGTAGCTGCATCCATGTTCAAATACATTGCGTTGGAACCTGCAGACATGGTGGCGCTACCGGTATCTGACTTGATGGTGATGTTGCTGCTTGCGTTGGCGGTCAAGTTGGCCAAGGATGACAAGGTGAGGTTGGATGCGGATGAGACTGCAACGGAGTTGCATGATGTGACATTCAAAGAATTGCTGGAGAAAAGAACGGCCTGGTTGGTGGTAGCGTCCATGTTCAAGTACATGGCGTTGGAACCAGCAGAGACGTTGACGCTACCTGTGTCAGATTTGACGGTGATGTTGCTGTTGGCCTGTGCGGTAAGGGTCGAGAACGCGTTGATTGCAAAATCGTTGCTTGCGGACAAGGCGATGTTGCTGTCTGCGATGATGGAAATGTTGTTGGACCGAGCATCCAACAACACCTGTGTGGCATCTCCACCCGCTGAAAGATTCAAAGAATAATTGCTCTTGGTAGCAAGACTCGTGATGCCCGTGTTGGAAG
>JACCDR010367943.1_pt1 | contig 14200 bp, 24 predicted proteins | sample 7446431 | NCBI WGS metagenome assembly JACCDR01 (sample SAMN15323443, study PRJNA562643) | freshwater metagenome | isolation source: river surface water | place: USA:Blue River Watershed | collected 2017-08-17 | reverse complement strand
CCTTGATAACGAGAAACGTCTTGGTCTCGTTCTAGGAACGACATCCACAGGGAGCCACCACTGGGCGTAGTCCAAGCCATCTTACGCTCAGACCACTTAATGCCGGGGATGGCTTTGGGATAAAGCTCTTGACTACGTTGGACAAGCTCACGAAGCTCTTCCGTCGTCTTACGAACAAGAAGGCCGCTGAATTGGGGGTGAGGGAGATCACGAAGGGCGTCAGCAAGGATGGCATAAGATTTTCCCAAAGCAAATTACAGGTAAAACCAGTTAGGAAATGTTGGAGATTTGAGACGGTAGACAACCATTTGTCTTGACTCTCCAACGCAACGAGCAGCTTCTCTAACCCCGTCGTAACGAACACCATCTATACTGACAGCTTTTCGTTTTTGCCCCTCAATCATTTTTTGCTTTGAGGTAGCATTGTGCATAGGATTGTTTTGTGCAGACCAGATATTAGGGTGATCTTTAGCAATGTCCGGGTCTTTCATCGGATTGCTGTAAACCATTTGTGTGTACGCACTCCCGCCAACAGACATGTTGTAGAGGTTGCTGACAGTTTCTGGCGACACTAACTCAAACTCACGTTCAAAAGCCTCGTCACGAGTTTCAAACTCTTCAAAAGACATGGTGAAATTTTCTTCACCAAATTCACGTAGAGCTTTTCCAATAGCCCATTCGCTTGTTCGGTGCTCTTTCATCCGTCTTTTAAAGTTGTTTGTTACCCCGTAATAAGACTTACCATTAGGGTCTGTGAGTTTGTAAAGAAGATGTCTCATTTCTATATTCCTATACTTCGTTTTCACGGTAATTTGCTTTGGACCATATCTTCACCCATTTCTGGGGACTCGCGCTTCGGGGTTTTACTCCCTACTCCCTTTCGGGATGGCCTCTGAACCTTCACCTACACGGTGCTTGGCTGCTGATTTTCCAACTAGTAAGCTTTTCAAACATTCACGCTCGGCGTTTCTGCCCACGTTGTAGTGCTTCTAGATTAAGGACTTTCCAGCAATTCACGAATTTTATTTTGATCAGATTGCTCTGAAAAGGAGGCAGAAAACCAAGACTTAGGTTTACCTCCGGCAGCGCCCCCGTAAAGCACTTCCCTCTCACTTGCGGCAAGAAACTCAGTCTGAGGGCCGGGGTTGGGTTTGAACACCACTTCCCGCTCAGCTTCCTCAGAGCCAAATTCAAAATCAGGAACTGTCAGAATTGCTGGTGTCTGGGGAGTCGGCTTGGGCACCGAGACGTTCCTTCTCGAACGTTTCTGCGCGGGCCTTAGCTTCTTCAACCCTCTTGGTCCAGCCTCTAATAGTTCTAGCTGCTGTTTTTCGTTTTCGTTCAATTTCCAACCTCTTGTGTAGCCCCATCCCAGAGATAGAACGGCCTGTTACAGCCGTGATCCATTCGGCAAGATCACGATAGGAATAGCGTTTTTCAAACTTTTTGGCCTGTTCAAGGGCCTCTAGTTCAAGGGGGATGGGGATGAGGAGGTTGGGATTGTCATCCTCAACCTTGTAGCCGAAGGGGATAACACGGGCAATTCGTGGAATTGGTCTCCATTTCCCCTCGGCCAGTGAAATCTGATCGGCTAGGTTCATTATTTAACCTTCTGAGCGGGGGCTTTACCAACTTTACGAGTGGTAAGAGCACTTCCAGCTTTACGAGCAGCGGCAGCCGCCTTAACACGGGGATTTGCAGCAGCACGAGCATAGGTTTTAGCAGCCTTAGCTTGGTCTGCCATCTTGTAAGCGGGGTTGGGCATCGGTCGTTTCATTTTTTCTTTCCTCTCTTAGGTTGACGGGAGATGTTGGCTTTTTTACTAAGAACACGAAGATTACTTGGGGAATTGTTAAGTGGGTTGAAGTCGCGGTGATCAATCTGCTTGCCATCCCCCTTTTTAACAAGACCCTTTTTCATAGCCTCCCGACGTGCCCTATTACGTGCTGTTCGTTCTTTAATGTCTTGTGGACGCCCGTCGGTCTGTTTGTATTCGAGCCGATAATTACGAGGTTTTTTAGCCATTAATCTTGCTCCACAGATTTAGCAGGCAATACAAAAATCCCATTCGTCGAAATGTCAATCTTTTCAGTTTTGGTTACACCCACTCGGTCCAAAATGTCACGAGCAGCAGCAATTTTTTCTTTAATCCCCAACTCTGTGGGGTTGTCGAGGGTGTTAACCAAACTAACAGCGGCCTTGGGACCACTACGAGCAAGGAACGACTTTGTAGCTTCTACAATCTCGTCCTGAAGGGTTTTGACGACAGAGCTTGTTGGGTAGCCTTCGTGATAACCAGCCAGACGCTTAGCCTTCAGGACATCGCCACCAGCTTGGTCAAACAAGACCTCTAAGAAGAGTTTTTGTTGATCTGTTAATTGACGAGCCATAGGGCTTTCCTTTAGTCAAGGGGGTGTTTGTTAGCCTTGGGATCAAGCTTTGTGGGTTTACGACTTGGTTTTCCATTAAGCAGTTCCCCAATCCTGCGCCCTAAACCACTTGCACCACGACTAACCGGGTTGTTCAGTGGGTTACGAGCAGGTGTACGGGGAGGGTTAGCTCCATCCTTTTTTGGGGTGGTTGGCTTTGGTGTCGTTGGTTTAGAGCCTGCCCGCGTGATTTGAGGTTGAGATTTGGGGGGAGTGGGTTGACGAGGTGCTGTGGACATAACCGAAGGCGGCTTATCAGACGTAGCCCGACGGATAGCAGCATCGGCTCCACGAACAACACGTTCGTAGTTCCCGTCCCCACGACCACCCCTTACACCAGACCTTGCAGGAGCCGATTGTGTGCTTCGTGTGGCCCGAGGGGCCGGGGCAGCTTTAGGGGCTGCCTCCGGCTTTGCTTTCAAAATATCTCGGATTTTACCACTTCCAGAAAACATCTGACCATTGGCATTATAGCCACCAACAGTCTTTCCGTCTTTCTGAATGGTGCTCCCCGATTTTCCCACTGTGTAGCCAGCAGCTTCGAGAGCCTTGCGTTGTTGTGATGTGATTTTCATAATAACCTGTGATTAAGAAAGGGCCACAACAAGCATTTTACGAGGAGTGGCATCCACTGTGGTTGCGTTCATAAGAGGGCCAGTAGCTGTCATACGAGTGAAGGAAGCGACAACACGGTCAACCGGAGAGGCGAATGTGCCAGATTTGATCTGGAACCCACCACGATTGAGGTAGGTGGCAGCAGGAAGGGCTGTTTCCGGAAGTTGTGCATTAGGCAGGTGATAACCAATTGTAAAGGCTTCACCACAAGAGCCAGCAGCAAACCACGTGGAGTTGTCAGCCAAATCACTCACATCTTGTGTGCGTTCAATTGCCGTTCCCAATGTGCCGTATGCCAGCACCAGATCAGGACGGAAGCCAACCGAGGGGGTCCAACTGCCTGTAGAGGTGGGGGTGTCAACAAATCCAACAAACGAATTACCCAGCCCACCAATGGCGAGAACAGTGTCACCCGTCTCGTTGATGTTTCTGTCTGAACCTGCCACAGGGTCCATTGTGTAGCTTGTGGCATCTGACCCAGTTACACCGATTGTGTAGCGTTCATAGGTAGGTTCAACGGCTGTGGGGTCGTTAGTGTTAATCTGGTCACTCATCGCGTCATTACGAAGAGCCAGAATGTTCAGACTGTCCGACATAGCCTGAGACACACCTGTCACTGTATGCCGCGTAGCAAACACTTGCAGAGCACTTGCTTGTGTCCAAGTTCCACCAGAACGGCGAGCAGCACCAAGACCTAACATACCATAGGCACCGTGAGCAGCACTGTTTGGCTGGTCGTGCGAGTTGGTAAGCAGGAGGTCGGGATTAAATCCGGTGGTGATTGTGCGAGGCCCTTCAACACTCCCCCATCCCTCTTCGTTATAGAGGTGGGCAGAGACTCCAAAGAAACCAATCACATGAAGAATAAAATCGTCGTTACCAAGCGCGCTTGTCGCAATGGCGTCAACATACCCGTCCCCGAAAGTGTTAATGTTGGCACGAAGAACGTTGTTGAAACGAGAAGAAATAGTGTAGTTTGGTGTTTGAGGCCCGTGTCCAGATTGCCCAGAGGGGACAGCTTGTTCCGAGTGGGTTGAGGCACCAGAGGCATCGAAGGCTGTTACAGCAGGGTTGCTGCTACGCCAAGAGCCTGCCTGTTTTCCCGGAACTGAAAAACCAACCTGACTGAAAATACCTGAATAGTTGCCCGCCTTGATTGTGTCGTTGGCAAACTCCCCACGGGTGTTAGCTCCCCAATACATTACAGCAACAGGGGTTCCCATACCGGGGAAGAACACACGACTACGCTTAGCTGTGTTAGCTGTCCACAACGACCCATTGCGCATCATCACAGTGCAGAGGGCAGCTTTAGGAACCCCCGCCTTACCCAATGTCGTGGTGTAATGCACAGTCATGGTAGCGTATTCAAGGCTGACTGTCCGTGTCCCCGTTCCACTACCTCGTTTGAGGCCGAGGAACATCCCCACCAACCCACTGTTAAACGCAGATGGGATAAGGGGAAGACCAAACAGTTGTCCCACGCCACCAAGATTGATTGTGGTAACGCCTGTAGAAATCACTGTAGCCGCATTATACATCGGCATACCAGAAGGCTCGTTGCCGACGGCATCAGAGAGGTAAAGATTGTCTAGGGTAACACCACCGCCATCTGCTCCGATACGAAGAGTGATTGTTACCCCTGTAATCAGGGCATTTGCGGGGATGGAGGTGTTGTTAAAAGTGAGGGGAATGAAGCTCGAACGGGCGTTTGAGATAAGCCCCACTGTTGCCGCTGTAGCATCATCTACAAGGGCGTTGGCAGTGTTAACCCAATCCGTGTCTCCACTATTACGCTTAACTTGGGTGGAGGCTGCAAGAGGGGTGACAACGGCTGTCAAGTCTTGGGGGACAGGAGCACCACCTCCTACAGACCTGACATCTGTCAGGCCGAGACCAATTCCAAGTTGCATAACTGTTTCCTGTTAAACGAGGCCAACAATAGCTGTCGCTGTAGCTGCGCTAACACGACGAACGACGAGGGGAAGAACACCAGCAGCCACAGTGAGGGTGAGGGTGGTTCCTGCATGTGTAATAACTGTAATGTCCCCAGCCCCGCCAATGTAAAGGGCACGAGGAATGACAGCAAGATCAGTTCCTGAAGGAGTGATGGTGAAAGCGTCCAGAGCGGGACTATCCACAATGCTCGGGAACGATGTAAATTTATCTGCCATGAAAAACCTCTATCAGCATTTCCACGCCCGAAGGCTTTTGTTAATACGGCTATTAGGATCGTTACGAGTTTTCTCACTCGTCAACTTTTTCTTCATGCCCGACATTCGGGCACAAAAGCTTTTACGACGATTGCCATCTTTCGTCCCCGCTTTCGCATTTGGTGCGGGAGCTTTAAGACCCGGCTTTCCGGGATTGGCTCGGTTATATGAAGCCCGACCTTTAGCGTTAAGGCCACCTTTGGGGTTTTTCCCTTCTTTGCGGGTCCAAGCCTCTGTCTTAGGCATCTTCCCCAGCCGCTTCACATTCGTAATTTACGACAATGCCCCAAGGTGTCATACCACCCACTTGAGCAGCCCCTACAGCTTGGCAGGCTTCCATTGTGTCAAACGTCTCTTTCCACGCATGAACAGTGCAAGTGGAGGCATCTCCTGCGACGAGACACATAAGGCCGAAGAGTTGGATCATACTATTTCCTAATTAAATTGGTGCCCCAGTCCGGTATCGAACCGACTTCCTTGCATTACAAAAGCAAACATCATCCGTTAAATGCTTCAAGGGCGAAAACTTGGAGACCGATAGCTCAACGGGAGAGCGTTACATCACCCCTATCTCGGTCAAACAACAGGCACAGGACGTTTCGTCTCCTGATAGCGAAACACGAACGAGCACACTTAAATGCAGTGCCCTGCACAGATGGAGCGGATAGAGGGGATCGAACTCTACTCACGAAGGCTTGGAAGGCCCCGGACCAGTACCACTGGCTTACCCGCAATTGTTTAAGGAAGTGATGTCACCATCATCGGATCACCGACATCTCTCACGAGAAACCTCGTAAGTGACATCACGTCGCTAAACAAATCCTAGAGACATCCCCTATATCTCTTTCTTAACACTTCCTAGCTCCGCTAGGAGGTAGGAAGACTATCTAACTACTATCTAACCCTACCTTAACCCCCCTTTATCCCCCCTACTTATATATACACCAAAAACACCCATTTTGTGACAAAGAATTTTGATAAAAATTCAACTATTTTATAACCTATTGATTTCTAACGAAAGAAAAATATAAATTATTTTGATGTCACACCCCTTTTTTTCTACCCTCGTCCTAATATATGGGGGACCGGAGGTCGTCGGAGCAAGGCTTTGCTCCTCCTCTTACGCAAGCAAAGAGACGAAGAAGGGAAGAAAAGGGTGTAAATTTGTAAATTTTGTCTGTAAATTCCTTTACAACTATGGCGACAGACCATAGGCCCTCCCTGCGAAGTGGTTTACAACTCAAACCTCAGTTTTTTGGAGATATGTGTATATAATCAACCCCCTAACCCCCCTTGGCCCATGCCCCCCCATGGTCACTGGTCGGTGACATCGACAATACCAATTGCAGACCAATGATTTGATTTGACTTCAACCCCCCTCTTGTGCTATGCGCGACCCCCCTGATTCGCTTAGGGAAACAGTCAGGAATAGCTATTCGCCAAACGCATACCAGCCATGCAGAAAACGCCCATAGCGAAAACGAGCGATTTAAAACGTTTTAAGTGCCTTGAGTCGGGTTTAGGCCAGTAGGGTAGCCGACACATGCGACTCGGGGTTTCCCTTTGGAATCAACAGGTTAGCTAGGGGCTTGTCGCTTTTGACACATCGGCCCTATCCTTTGGTATAGGTTGACACGTTCCGGTCACAGTTGAGGCGATTCGCCGATAAAACGGCTTGACGAATCGCTTTGAGGTGGATAACGCGCTGCGCCCGTCTTTTCGTCCAGATCAAGACATGATAGACGACGGGGCTTGTCGTGATTGTAACGCTTTCGTGATTAGACTTCCCCTGCCGAATCGCTCATACCTTGTGACACCGAGACGGGCCGGACAGGTCGCAGAGTAGGGGCCGGGCCTAGGGGCCTAGCAGGTGGAACAAGGCGATTGACAAGCACAAGCGAATCGCCTAGACAGATGGAACGAAGCGAATCAAGGGGAAGGCCGCAAGGCATACCTAGACAGCGCGACACTTGAGGAAGCGTAAGCTTTCGACAATCTGGTAACGAAAGGAAAGCCAATGGCGGCTTTGTCCACAAAGGACAAGCTTGTCTTGAAGCTCTCCCGAGAGCGTGTTGAACGCTGGAATCGGGAACGCCTCAAGCCTGCGAAGAATCCCGTTGTCAAGGACGACGGAACGGTGAAGCTTGTTCGGTGTCGTGATACGGCATGGGGCGGGACAGACTGGGAACAACCTGAAACCATACAGCCTGATAGGCTGGACTCCCTCTATCGTGCAACGGATGGAATCCGTATGCGCACGGTGGCAAGCAAGCTTGGCGATGCAAGGCTTGGCGCGGCAAGGCGCGGGCTGGAACATTCACAGGGACAGGGGGACTCTGTCCAAGCTATCTGCCATGATCCTTCGCGGGATTATGTCAACGCGGAGTCTGCCTTCGCGGAATTGCGCAAGCGGGAACAAGCCGCCATGCCTATGCGAGTCAAGCGCAAGCTTGGCTTGGCCTGACGTTACCAGATAACAAGCCCTGTAATGGGGCTTGACTATCAGGCCGACTCACCTTAGAGTCTGTCTTATAGTCAAGCACTAGCTTGGCAGGACGTGAGCCTTCGGGCGACAATTGGGAAGGTGTGCTAGTGGGTAGCACAGGTGTGTGAAGCAAACCCGTAAGGGGGCCTTCCGGTCACATCTGTCGGCCTGCGCTTATGCACCTTCCCCCCGCGCTACAGCGGATAACTAGGGCCTTGGCATGGCATGACAAAGCTATGCCCGCCCGACTGTAGCAGACAGGGATAAGGCGATAACCCTAACGGGCCAAAGGCCGAAAGCACAGAGTGCTTCCCTGTCAACACAACCAACAATCCCTGAACCATGCGATTAGCAGCGTTCTCAATCTGGCAGGCGTAGGTCATAGGTCCAGAGAGAGTCGAGTCGAAAGGCGTCTTGCGCTCATGGGGCAGGGGATTGGAATGGCTTGCACCTAATGGGGAATGGCTGTTTAGATTGTGTTATGAAACATATGAAAGAGGGGCGCAGCACCATCTTGCGCCCCTCCTTTCGTTTGTGAAGCATCTCGCATCGGACATAAGCCCTGTTGATCAGGCCGCGAGGTGTTGAGGTGTTTCACTAACGAAAGGAGAAACTATGCCTGTCAATCTGAAAGTGTGGAAATATCTTGACACCTATTTCATCGACCTTAAGGGGGAAGGTGAATCGGTTGAAGTGTTCCGACACAAAGACCCGAAAGAGGTGAGGTATTATCTTGATAAAATCAAGGTGATCCTTCGCTGTTCTGTGTTCCTTGACAAAGTGGACATCTAGGGGGGGGAAATCTGTGCAATACATTCGTGAAGGGCGGGATGGTTCCCGCCAGAAAGTGACGGAATGGGAATGGTTGGCTGACAAACAATCGGCCCGCTACAGGTCAATTCATCAGGTGCCCAACCTGCTGATCTATTCCGTCTGACAGCTTAGCAGAAAAGGTGTGCTTCCGGTCACAAATCCGGGGGCCTGCACACCTTTCTAGATGCGCTGTTGCATCAACAAATCAATCCCGATTTGTCCCGCCATGAAAGGATTACCTATGGCACCGAAGTTTGAAGAAAAGCCCCTCAACGAACAAGTTTCCTCGTTCTGGGCAAGCCGTGAGCGTAGCGGCAAACAGGGTCTGGCCCTGTTCATTCGTCTCGCCGAGAACTTGGCGAATCACGGCGACTGGAATGGGCTGGCCCATTTCATGAAGGGCGCACGTGCGGCCAAGCAGGATGGTATCGTGCGCCGTCTGGTTTATCACACCTTCGGTGACATGCTCACCATGAAGGCCGACAAGAACCATCCGTCGGGGTTCACGTTCACCAAGAAATGGGAAGGGGTGTTCAACCTCGCCGGGTCCAATTCCTTTGGGGTCATCAAGAATGCCCCTGCTGGCACGACGTGGGACTCGCCTGTGCTGTTCAAGGCGCTCATCAAGCCCCCGACCAAGGTCAAGGCTGTCGATCCTGCCCGCTATGCCACCGAGGCCAAGCGTCTGGCGAAAATGCTGGACAAGCTGGCGCAAGAGGGCCTTACGGTGGGCGTCATTCTTGAAGCTGCCGACAAGCTGCGTGAGGTGCGCAATGCCCCGCCGCAAGACGTGCAGCGCCGTGTGTCGAATGGTGTGACGGTGTTTGAACCCAATTTCTGAGGGAAGGGGCTTAGGCCCCTTTCTTTTTCCCTTTCCGGTCATCAATCGTGGGGCCATCACATGCAGATCAAAATTGGTGGGGCACAAGCCTATGTAGATGTGAGTGTATGCTATAAGGAAATCTATGTGAGTTCCTTTTGGTGTGAGGAAGAACACAGAGGGAAGCAGCATTCTCGTAAACTTTTGGAGTTTGTCTGTCAATTTGCAGACATTCTTCAATATGATACGCGGCTAACCGCCAGCGCCTATGACGGCTGTCCAAAATCCAATGAGCAATTGGTGAAATACTACCGTCGCTTCGGATTTCGTAAAGTAAAGGCTAATGTTTATCGCAGGTGTTTAGCCCCAACTCCAATGTGCCGCCCTGCCGTTCTTGCCATCACCCATCAACCAAACATGGAGCAAACACATGCTTTCGGCAAAAGAAACTAAACTTCGTGTCTACGGAGCCGAAGGATTGACGGCAGATGAGGCCTTCACCTTGGCCCTTGAAGCGGAGGAAATCCTGTCACACATGGGGCCGTTTGATCCTGCTCGTGAATACTTCTTTACGCAGAAAGAGCGTATGGAAAGGGCCGCCTACCTTCTTTCCTCGTAACATGGAGCTATAAGCTATGAAGATTTCTCTCACCAATGGTCGTGACAAGGTGTCCGTCGTGTTCCACGCCGTCCTCGATGCAAAGGACTGTGAGTCCATTCGGGCAAGCAAACGTCCGGTCACGAAAGCCTTCAAGCTGGCCTCGGAACGGCTGGGCATCACCGAAGGCTGGTGGCCCGTTCAGGGACAAGCCCTCGAAGGGCTGTAAAGAGCAAGTAGGGGTCGCGCCCCTTCCGACGAGTGAAATCGTGACAGGCGGGGAGAGACCCGCACAATCTTTCGGCCACATGGTGGCCTCTCTGATGGAGTGAACGATATGAAAATTGAAGTTGAGAAACTCGACACCCGCAAAGGTGTAAAAGCTGTGCTGGGGGATGGGGGTAATGGTATTTTCCTTCGGAAAGGACCATTTGTTGTGGTTTATCTGGACATCACAGGAAACTGTGAAATTATTGGTATGAGCTTGGAAGCTGCGGCAAGTAAAGAGGGGAGAACCCCCCTCTACGAGGGTGACACCATCACCATTACATTTTGACAATGGAGGGTCGTTGCAAGACATGCCATTGGTGGGGGCGTTACCGTGCTGATTGCTGTGAACGTGTAGACAACGACGATCCCGCAGACTACAAATTCGAGATAGAAGTTCATGTGTTGGATGATACTGGGTTGTCAGCCTATTTGAAAACAGGCCCTGAATTTGGCTGTGTCTACTGGGAAAGGGGGAAATAAATGTTCTACAGATGGACAGGTGAAAGCAAGACGGTGTACAGCCTAATCTGTTGGCCTGATGGTCAATGGGAATTGGTGTCTGATGTTCACCGTGTTCACACGAAAGGGACAAAAGTCTTTCGTAATTCCTGTGGCATGTTCCAAACAAAGGAAAGGGCCGAGGCTGCAAAGAAAGTTTTGGAGGGGATGAAGTGACACAAATTGACGCGAAGAAGGGGGTGGACTATCACACAATTGATAGGCCCCTCGACCCGTCGCCCGAAACCATTGACGACGATGCCCCCAGATCGCGTATTGGGCAATACATTCTCGGGGGGTGTATTGCCGTCATACTGACGGCTCTTGCCACAAGTGTGTTCGCCCAAGAAAACATGCACGAGTTCTACCCCGGCACTGTCGTATCTGCTCACCCGGCAGATGTGGGATTTGTCGTGGAGTTGGAGAATGCAATGTCTCCCATCCTGTCGTCAGGCCCCTTCTCTCTATCTGTCGAAGGGCAACAAATTACGGGACATGTGGTCATTCAATCTGGCAACGTGCCTGACGAACTCTTTGTTGTCCCACCTGTTGGGTTCTACTGTGACCCATGTGCTGTACAGATTCAAGAGTTTGAAACGGGGCAAGTGTTCCTTTATCCAATGGGGCTGTCGTGATGACGGAAGCTAATTTTTACACCTTAATGGCTCTGGCTTTTCAAGCTCTCGCTACAATTCTTTTTATTTTGGGAATTTCAGCATGGGAATTTGCCGCCTATTGCTCGTTGGTGCTTTATGTGCTGTGTTCTCCCCATCTCCGGTCATAGCCGGGGACAATGCCAACATGGCACAGCTTGTACCAGAGGTGTGGAAACACACAATCGTTGAGGCTACATGCCAAGAGCTACAAGATTGTTGTGGCATACATCTCAATTGTGGAGATTGGTACCAGAGAAAACCTGATGCTGCTCCTGTCCCCCTTCCGGGGGCAGGGCTGATGTTGGCTGCGGCCTGCGGGCTGCTTTGGAGGATGCGATGAACGCCGAGAACCCGACCGACTACAAGCGCGCGATGCTGCTCCCTAACGGCCACGTCACCGGCCCCGAATGTCATGGTCAGCCGATGAAAGACGTGGGCGGGTGCTGCGAAGGGTGTTGCGATGACTACCAATGCGAGATTTGCGGTTTTCAGGCCCGCATTAAATGGCCTGATTAATTTGCGCAAGTGTAACCCCCGCCCCACGGCGGCAAAGGAGGATGAAGGAATGAGTGATGATCTGGTGAAAAAGCTGCTGTCGCAAATTGGCGATGACGTGCAGGAAGTCTATTCGCACGAGGCACTGTTTCGCGCAGCCGCCGCCCGCATCGCCGCCCTTGAGGCCGCGCTCGCGCCGTTCGCTGCTTACGCCAAAGTCGTGAAGCATTGGAACGCTGACGAGGAAGTTGTGAGCGTTCACAGCATCTCCAAGAACGGCACAGTAATCGTTACGGCAGGCGACTTTCACCGTGCCCGCGCCGCCGTGGAGGCGGGCCAATGACCGCGCCCCCGGATCAACTCGACAGTTGGCTGTCGTGGATTGACGATTTGCCGCTGCCCGAAGGCTTCAGCGCAGGGCAGGATGCTTTGCAGGACTTCATCGTTGCCGAAATCGCCGCCGCAAAAGACATGCTTTTGAAGTTGTCGGACCCCGACGCCGTGCATCTCAACATGCTGCGCGGCACCATCGCCAAGCCGACCCTTTCGCAGATCGCACACATCTATGGCGACGAATGGACCGCCGCCATCGCCGACGCAGAAGCGCGGGGGCGGGAACAGGTCATGGAAATCCTACGTGACGAAGCGGTGGACTTTGACAGCCCGGTGAGCGTCAAGGTCGGAATGGCTATCGTGCGCGGGGTTGAACAGCGCCTTGCCCCGCCCCCTACCAATGGGGGTGAGGGATGACCCCGAAGTGGCTTCGCAATGCGTTGATGATAGCTACCTTCGTTCTTACCTTGGTCTGGGTATACGCTGCTTTCAACACTCATTAAATACAGACCCCAGATTGACAGTTTCCGGGTGTGGCGAAACTAGTAAACGCGAGAATCTTAAAAATTCTTGGGAAACCTTGTGAGTGCAACTCTCACCACCCGGACCAAGGTTCTATTCATCTACAGCACCGCACCTGTCGCAATGGTGAGAGACATTCGTCCCAATACGTGAGGGACAGTTAGGACATAGTATGGACCAGCGAGGCTCAGACAGCCATACCTCAGAAGCCCTGATTAAATATTGGCTAGGCACACCTGATGGTTGGACCACATGTGCTTACATCGGCCTTTGTGCTCGTGTCTCCCTTCCCTTCTTCGTCCTTGAGAAGATTGTAGATGGAGTCAGCATAGAAAACGAGCATTGCTTCCGGTCATCAATACGCAGCATAGGAAGGGGTAGACAGTGAGAGAAGTCGTTATCGTCCAACGAGTGATCACTAAATCGGTGACTAAGTGTCCTGAATGTCCATTCTTTAACTACCACCCGCAAGAAGCGTCGTGTGACGCTCTCAAGGATGCCAAAGATTGTTACGCAAACATCGTAGGGCATCATGGCATTGATAAACGTTGCCCATTTAGGAGTAAGTAATGCCTGACATCGCTTCCGCTCATCACTACGCTCCATTGAAAGAGGAAAACGATGAAAGTTAGAGAGTTTATCGCGCACCTTCAACAATATGACCCCGAGGAGGTGATCTACTTGTTGAATGGTGTTTCAGGTGGCGGACCTATAACCGAAGATATTATGGGGTGGGACACACGACATTTTTCTCCGGGACGTTACTACCCACCCCACCCTGCCTTACAACAAGGCACAGACAAGCAAGGCCCCATCAAACCTGTCCTCTGCATCTACGGAGAGTAACCAATGAAAGTTAAAAACCCAGAGGTAAGGTATGTTGTCCAACAAACCCTTCTCTACCTCGGACATCTGGGACGGCTCGACACAACCGGGTCAGCGAGTGATGACAAAGACTGGGACATCACCGAAGAAGATGACTATGAAGAGTTCATTGCTGAGATAGGAGAACATCTTTATGCCTGACATCGCTGGACTGCTGATTGGCCTCACCTCTGTGTGGGGCCTTTTCTTTATGTGGCAACATCTTGACGTGTTGTCTGATGGTAATGTGGGAGGGGAAGATGACAAGGCTTAGTTTCCTAGCTCCTGATACCACAATGGCTGTTCAATGGGCAGGCCATTACGAATTTACCCCTATGCCGGGGTGTTCACAGCTTGTTGTATCGCACGATATGTTCCTCAAGCCAGAATATCGCGGGAAGGGGTTGGCAAAAGAGTTTGCTGCCTACCGCCACAAGATGGCAAGAGGATTTGGCTACGATGCCATGATCTGCACTGTTGACACAGCCAACATTCCCCAGATCAAAACCCTTGAAGCAACTGGCTGGCAATTCGCCAATCGGTTTGTGTCCAGCAAGACAGGACACACTGTCGCCATTTACACGAAGGTGTT
>JACCDR011554246.1_pt1 | contig 14203 bp, 23 predicted proteins | sample 7446431 | NCBI WGS metagenome assembly JACCDR01 (sample SAMN15323443, study PRJNA562643) | freshwater metagenome | isolation source: river surface water | place: USA:Blue River Watershed | collected 2017-08-17 | reverse complement strand
GCCCGAAATCAACTCGGTTCTTCCGCCGACCTCGAGTCTCGCACGCCTTCCACCGCGCCCGACCTTATCGATAACGAACGGTACCTTCATCACATCGGCGTCGGACCACCCTTGTGCGATTCGTAACCAGACCGCGTTCCGCGATACGCCTAACAGCTCCGCCGCTTCCCTCGTCGTGTACTCGCGCCCATCGACGTGGAGGATGTGCGTCCCTCGGCCGTCTCTGCGCGTCGTCACGTCGCCCACTCGAAGCGAAAGCCCTTACATCCGCACCTGGTACACTTACCCGCAGGCCACGCCCAGTCTCGCGCGCTACGGTCCGGCATGTTGATCTGAGGGTCACCATTCACTTCATGCTCGGACTTATGATGACCGCAATGGCATGGCGCCTTCGTTATATTGACTTAGGCAAAGACACGCGCCCGCGTCCGCTCTAGCGCGCTCACGTCGCCTTCTCTACGTCCTCGCGCGTCGGCATCAGGACCGGTACGCTCGCCATCGTAGCGAGCCACTCGTCGAGCACCGTGCGCACCCCCTTCGCTTGCGCCTCCTGCCCCTTCGTCCTCTCGCCGAACGCCTCGTCGAGCACGAGCACTACGTCGACCTGGAGCCCCATGCGCAAACAGCGCGCGACCTGTACGCCCTCGATGACGAACGCTTCCTTGCCGGCGAGGTCGAGTAGCGCCTGGTCCGGTACGTCCAAGAACGCGACCGCCGCGCGCCCGTTTTCGCCCTTGATGTAGTCGTCGGTCGAGAGCAGCTCGCGGCCGTCCGCAAGCGCCTTCGCGAGCGTCGTCTTACCGGTATGCGGGCCGCCCGCTACCGCTACGCGCTTCTTCTGGAACGCCTCTGCGATCGTCATCTGCCCGAGCGCCAACGCTACCACACGCCGGAACGCCCGCGCCTCGGCTTCTTTAGCGCTCTTCTGCTCGTCGTCGTCGCTCTCTTCTTCCTTGCCCGTCTTGCCGTCGTTATCGGCGTCCTCGTCGCGCTTTCGCCGCGCTACCTCCCGCTCATGTAGCGCCTGCGCGCGCCGCGCCCGCTCGACGCGCTTTTCCGACCGCGCGATCGCGTCGTCGTCCAGGTCGTAGACGCTGCTCGCCTCGGGACCGCGGCTCGTGCCGTTCGCCTCGAACTCGCCGTATACGCGCTCGTACGTCTCGTCGTACGTCTGCTTCTCCCGCTTCTCGGCCTCGTCCTGGCGCCGTACCGCGGCGTCGTATTCGTCCGCGCCCGCGCCTTCCGGCGTGTTCGCCTTCGCGATTACCCGCTGAACGCCCGCCTGCGCCTCGGCGTACTCGTCGCCGTTCGCGTAGACGCTCGCCGCGCGCGCCGTTACGTCGGGCACGACCTCGACGAGGTCGGAGCGGTCGTCGCCCATCGTCTCGAGAAGCTCGCCCGCTCGCTCGTAGTCGCCGTCGTCGATGGCCTTGTCGAAGCGCTCCTCCACCTTATCGCGCTTGGCGATGATGCGCTCCTCGCGCTTGGCCTCCTTGCGTAGCGCCTTCTCGTCCTCCTTCGCCCGCGCCGCTAGGTCCTTGTAGGCGGCGCTCAGATGCTCGTCGTCGGCGTCGCGCGCCTTGTCGCCGAACTGCTTAGCGTAATCGCCCGCCTCTTTTTCGAGCGCGCGCGCCTGCTCTACACCGGCCTCGCGCTTAGCGTACATCTCGCCGATGCCCTTGCGCGTCTCCTCGACCGCTTTATCCCGTGAGGCGACGAGCTCCTCGTGCTCGCGCTGAACTTCCTTGTGCCTCGCCGCCGCATCCGCCCGCCGCTCCTCGGCGCGCTCTAGCTTCGACGGCTTGGCGTCGCCATCACCCTCATCATCATCGTCGGAGGCTTCGCGCTCCTTGTCGCCGCTGTCTTTCGACTCTGAATCGCTCGCGCCCTCTCCCCCTTCGCCTTCTCCGCCGCTATCGCCTCCGCCCTCGTCGCTTTCCGAACTTTTTTTTTCAGCCGCTTCTTTCTTGTCTCCCCCCTTATCGTCGTCCCCGCACGGACTGCCCGACGTGAACTTCCCACCCTCGCGCGGATGGCAGTCCTCCTCGAACTCGCCGCCGCGCGTCGCGACGCGCGCTCGCGCTTCGCTGATGTCGATCTCGTCGTCCGGCCCTACGCCGAGCCCCTCGTCCTCGTCCTCTTCCTCGTCTTCCTCGCCCGCTTCGAGCTCTTCGCCCGGTACGCCCTCTTCGCCCGGCACCGGTAGGCCAAACTTCTCCGCCTCTTCGAGCTTTCGCTGCTGCTCCTCCTCCGGCCTCGGCGCCGCCGCCTGCTCCGCGTCCGCCTGCCGCTTCGCCACGAACTGCGCGATGGTTAGGTTGCCGTCCGGATCTTCTTTCCCGTCCGGCGTGAGCAGCGGCTCCATCCCCTGCGCCGCGCGCGCCTCGTTCACCGTGACGATGCTCGCCGTATCGCTCGGCGTGAGCGTGAGCGCCGGCCTATCCTCGTCGTCCTCGAAGTCCTCGCCCGCGCGTAGCGGAATGCCGAAGCGGTCGGCGACCTGCCCGCGGTCTACTTTCCAGCCCTTCGCCTCGAGCGCCGTTACGGCCGTCGCCGCTTCGTTCCATACCTTGGCGAGCTCTTCCGGTTCGAGCTGCGTCTCGGGCGGTACGAGCGCGAAGCCGGGCGCGAGCTCCGCGTCGCCGTAGTTGAAGAGACAGAAATTCCGGAAGAGCTGCTGCTGTAGCGCGCGCGCGATCTTCTTCCGGTCCGCCTGAGCGTAGTCGGCGTCTTCCTCGCGGTGCGCGTTCGCCGCCGCGTAGCTCCCGCCGTCCACCTCGGTCGTGAGGTTCGTGCCCCGGATGGCGAGCGTGATCGACTGGTCGCATACGTCGCGTAGCCGCGGGAACGCTTCCCACGCACGGTCGCGCGCCTCGAGCAGCATCACGTCCCAGGCCGCGGCATCCGGGCCGCCCTGTACCGGGAGCGCCATCGTCGTGTCGCTACCGAGCGTCCTGAGCGCCGCCATGAACCGCGCCTTGTCCTCGGCCGGGCTCTGGTACGGCATCTTCGCGACGACCATCGGCATGCCGTGCTTCTCCGAGAAGCGCGCCATGTCCCGGAGCGCGTACTGCCTCACCATCCACGGAATCGGTACCGAGCGCACCGCGCCGCGGAGCCAGCCGCGGTACTCGCCGAACGGGCAGTAGAGCAGCCACTTCGGGTCGCCGGGCTCGATCTCGATCGGCCCCTCCATCGTGATGGCGACGTACCGGCGCGTGCCGATGTTGTAGTAAATCGTGAGCGGGTGCCAGACCTTGAGCCGCGGCACCCAGCGGTCGAGCCGAGCGTTCGGCTCCCAGATAACCTCGGCGAGCGCGAAGCCCATGAAGATCGTCCAGACCATCATGTTCTCGACGACCTCTTCGGGCACCATCTTCTCGTAGAGCGCTTCGAGCTCCTGAGCCGCTTCCTCGCCGCCGGGCGCGTCGACCGGGTCAAAGCGGGGCTCGCAGCGCGTGACGGCTTTCGTCCGGCCGTTGACGGCCGCTTGGATACGGTCGTCGGCGAGCATGCTCTCGGTGAGCAGCGCCGCTTGGCCGAACATCCCGAGCGCGTGAGAGCGCACCGCTGACTGCGCCGTCCCGAGCGTCCAGGCCGCCCAGGCGTTGACGGGTAGGTCGCCGTACTCCTCGGTCGGCGGCCGGCGGGTACCGGCGAGCGCGCTCGTTGCGGCGCTGACGATCGATTCTCCGGGCTCTAGCGCGACCCGGACGAGCTGAGGGGGCGGCTCGGGCGGAGGCCGCTGTAGGGCCGGCTGGGCGCCCGGTGGCCCGATGAGCTGGCTTACGGCTGCGGTGACGCGCTTCCGCGCCTCGGTCATGATGCGGTCGAGCCGGCCTGCCACGTCGGGGAGGGTATCACGCCGGCTCCTCGGCCGTCACGCTATCGACCGCGTGTGCGGCGCTTCACCTGTTTTCGCGGGTCGCCGTAGCTCGCTACATACGCCGGTTGCGTCTCGATGAAGAGCGTGTGGCCGAGCGCGCGGTGCCACCAGAAGCCGCAGTAGGCGCAGCCCGAGCCGCCGGAGTTCTCGCGCCATTCTCGGTGGTATTGCGGTTCGTTGATCGGGCGACACTTCTTCACCATCAGCGCCCTCGTAGCCAGCTTTCGAGCTCGGCGACCGAGTAAAAGACGGGCATCCCATGCCTTAGCGCTTCGTCCCGTTCGCCGCGCGCACCGCTCGACGCTTCCCAGCCAGGGACCATCAGGACGACGCTACAGGCGAGAAGGAGCGCCATCGTGCCTTCGATCCAGAACGTGTACGGCTGCACCACCTCGAACTCGGGGTGCGCGGTGTTCGCGTGCGGTATCACCGGCATCGCACCGCAGCGCGCGACCTCGATGCCGGCGAGCACGGCGCGGCGGATGTTTTCCTCGACGCCCGCGCGCGTCTTCGCCGAGAACGGGCCGGCGACGTAGCAGAGCACCATCAGTCCTCCTCGTAGTCGTCGACGCAGCCGTATTCGGAGAGCGGCTTACCGCGCTTAGGGCAATCGAGCCCGAGCTCTAGGCACATCTCGCACTGCTCGCAGTCGAAGCAGATAAACGCCGGTGAGTGCCGTGCCTTATCAGCCGGGTACCAGTTCGCGCCCTTCTCCCAGACCTCTTTGATGCACAGCGGCTCCTCGCCGTACGGTAGCGCCGCGAACCAAATCTTTCCGCACGCCGGACAAATCCGGTCCATGCCGCACATGATGTGGTGGCGATGCCGTCGCGTCCCCGTCGGCTCGGTCATCGTAGCGCCTCGTCGAACTCCGCCGCCGCACGCGCGATCTCCCCTGCGCCCGGCGCGCTCGATAGTACCGGTAGCGCCGGCTCGACCCGGCACCACGTCCCGTACCGCTTAGCGGCGACGTCGGCCTCGAACTTTATAAGTACGCAGGGCCAGCCATCGAAGTACGACGCCGCAAGCGTCATGGCGACGGTCTTCGCTTCGCCTACATGGCCGACCTCGACCGTCGCCGTCGAATCGTAGGGGCAGACCTCTACGACGCGCACGCACTCGCCCTCGTCCGGTACGTAGACCGGCACCGGCCTTACCTCCGCCATCATCACGCGCCCCATCCCTAGCCCTCCTCCCCGAACGCTTCGGCGAACGCCGCGCGCGCTTCGGCGACCGTCTCTTCGAGCGACATCGCGCGCGTCTGCGTGCTCCGCTCCCACTCTACCCTTAGGTGCGCCGCCGCAACGTGAAGCCAGAGAAGAGACCCAGGCTCGATCTGCCGTACGACGCTCGCGAGCTCGCGGCTGAGCGCCTCGCGCCACGTGAGCTCGCCAACCGCGCACGATTCCCAAACGTTCAGCCGCCAGTTTGCCATCGAATCGAGCGTCTGAAGAACGTACGGCGTACCGCAGACGCCGTAAAACTCCTGCTGCTGATCCCCACCCGCCGCCCTGCACGAATCGGGTAGCCGCGTTAGATCGAGGCGTACAACGCGCCCACCCGGCAAATCTAACCGGACCCAGCGCTCGTCGATATCCGCATCGCGCTGCGCGGGCGAGAAATCGATCATGACAGTCGGTAGCGGCATTCGGGCGCTGAGCCTACCCCTACATATTGGCGCCGACCGGGCTCGGCCTACCCCCTCTTTTTACGCTGCCCCGTTTCACTGCCGCGCGACGAGGTAGCGGCTCCAGCAGAGCACGCGTGCCGTGCCGAGCGATTCGAGCGTCGGGGCGAGCGCTGTCACGTCCGCCGTCCCAACCTCGCCGTCGAGCGTCACCGTCACCTCGAAGGTATTCTCGCCCTCACCCTGGCAGAGAAGCGCCTCGACCGTCGTACACTCCCCGGCGACCGTCGCCATGCCCGTTCGCTCACAGCGGTCGAGTACGGGGGTAACGCCACGCGCGCTGCACATGCCTTCGAGCTCCTCCCCGAGCGTAAGCGCCCCGGGCTCGCCTGCCGGGGGACACCCGGTAGGGTCGGCCGCCTGCTGGCAGCCCAATACCGCCCCGAACGTAATCACCGCTATCAATAACTTCGACATGGGGGTCCTTTCCTATATCTACGGCGGCCGGCCCCGAAATACCCCCGCCTATTTGGTCAAGTCGACTTTACCCTTTAGGTTTGGTCGATCCACGGTTTTGGCCAGTGCTTCTGCACCTGGTCGTACCAGTCCCAGTCCGGGCTCTTCTCCTCGAATAGGGCGAAGGCGCTGGCGAGCGCCGCCACCTGGTCGTCGTGCCCCGAGCCGAGCCCCGTAAAGCTCGTCACCTCCGCCACGAAGTCATCCACCCAGTCCGGGCGCGCGTCCCCGGTCGGTACCATTACCCGGCCCTCGTTCCACGCCTCGCTTAGCGCCTGCGCCCGCTGGTAGACCCGGCCGACGGCCGGCTTCGTCTGAAGCATCGGTAGCCGGTCCACCATGAACTGGTGAACGCCCTTTTCCGTCCCGCCTATCTCCCAGAGCATCGGCCCCGGCCGCTGTGAGTGCACGGCCTTCAGAGCGAGCGTGAACTCGGGCGCCTGTACCTGCCGCCGGAGCACGTCCACCACGTAGTAGCGCTTGCGGCCGTCCGGGTGCTCGACCGCTAGGAGCCTCACGCACACGCTGAAGTCCGCCCGCTTCTGCGCGTCTTCGGAATACGCGAGGTCGACGCCGTAGCCGACCCGAATACCCTCCTTCGGCTCGTACCCCCACTCGTACGTCGCCGGCTGAGCGAACATGGTCGAGCCGATGGGGACGGGCTCGCCCTGGTAGCGCGCCGCGAAGTCGACCGGGTTCGCGCGCCGCCGCCCCTGTAGATGCTCGACCGACCACTTCTCGGGAAAGAGCGCCACCTCGGCATCCTCGGGGCCGCTGAGCGCCGGGATGTTCTGCCCGGGCCAGCCCTGCTTCTTGAAGCGCGCGATGGCGTCGTCCACAACCCACCGGGTGTGAAGCAGCACGAGGCCGCCGGTCGGGCTCAAGCGCTCGATGACGTCGCCGTTGATCTTGTTGAAGATGGTCTCCCGCTCCGTCGGCGAGTGCGCCACCTTGCGATCTTTGTATGGGTCGTCGACCACGATGAGGTCGAAGCCCGTGCCGACGCCGAGCGCGTCGATGCCGCGGCCGAAAAAGCCGCCGCCCGACTCGAGCAGCCATTCCTTCTGCCGCTCGAAGCCGCGCGTGAACTTCCAGTCGAGCTTTGAGCACGCGCGGCGTACCTGCATGCTGATGTCGGCCGCCCGGTCGTCGTTGTAGGTGAGGTAGAGCACGCGCCGGGTGGGCCAGCGCGCGAGGTACTTCACGATGAAGGCGAGGAGCGTCCAGGTCTTGTGGTGGCGCGGCGGAACGCTGAACCAGAAGAAGAGCTGCTTTTCGTGGTGAGCGACCATGCGGTCGCACGCGGCGGTAAGCTCGCCGAGGTGCGCCGGGGCGTCCATGCGCTCGACGTTCGGCTCGAACGGCGGCAGGCGCGGTATGAGGTCGATGAGCGGGATCTCGCCGATACCCGGCAGGCGCTGCTCCTCGACGGCGACTTCTTCGCGGCTCGGAGCGTCGCTAGTTGAGGGTGCTTCCCTCAGCCGCTTCGCCGCCCGGAGCTTCTCCAGGCGTGCCGCCGCTATCGCCGCTAGCGAGGGCTTCGAGGATCCGTTCGTAGTCATCTTCGCTCACCTGGGTCCTGACCACCTCGAGCATCCGGTCTTCGGCCGCCGCGAGCTCGATGCGCTGTGCTGCGTCCAGGCCGAAGAGCCGCGCTACGCGCTGGTTCACGTTCGTTATCTGAGCGGCCAGCTTGATCCGCTGATCGATCGTCGCTTCGGTCGAGAGGAAGAGCTGAAGCAGCCGGCCGTGGACGAGCTCGAGGCGCTGCCACTGCACTTGCCGGAGCTCCCTGGCGCCTGCGAAGGTCGCGCGGTCTAGCCCCCGGCGGATCATCTTCGAGACGGCCGACTCGGTGTAAGGCCGCTCCCGCCCTTCGTTCGTCGCGAGCCGGACGCCTATCAGGGCGAGCGTCGCGCCAGCGACGTGGAGCTTCATCGCCTCGTTCTCTCGGTCCCGGAGAGCGGTCTCGTTTACCCCGGGCTTTCGCTTGCGTTTCTTCGTGCGCGGCGGCGACTCTGCCATTCTGTCCCACCATGCCTTGCCGGCATACGACCCGTCAATCCCCGGGCTTTGCGGTGCTCGCGGGGTGGCAAGGATGGGAAAGTCGACTTGACCCTTTTTTACGGTTTCTCGCCGAGGGCTCGGAGGAAGGCTTGGTACTCGCGCTCTAGGTCGGCCGGGTCGAGTGGTGGCGTTACGTCGACCGTGAACTCGATGTCGAAGTCGTCGATACGGGCATAGGCGGGGCCGTACAGCGTGACTTTGGCGTACTTGGCGATGCTGCGCCGTATGCGGTCTCGGAGCTCTTCGTCGTTCTCGCCTCTATCGCGGGTGAAGACTGGGTCGATAGCGATGACACAATCCGGTGGAAGGCGATTGACTCCTCCTCGATCGCCGCTGCCATCGCTCTGGCCGTCGCCTGCTCGATGACCTTCGACGGCGGGAGGAGCTCCAGGAGTGCTTGGGGGTAGAAGCGCGGGCCCCGGAGCGGCGGCTCCTCCTCGATCGGGATCACCGCTGCCGGCACTAGCCTTTCGCCCATCCACCGCCTTATCAGCGATTCCCACTCGATATGGCTCCAAGCCTGGTCGTCCAGCCATCCCATCACCAGTCCCCGTAGACGAAGTGCTCTTTGCTCGCGTAGGCGATGCCCTCGAAGCCGCAGCCCTTCGGGCACCGGCCGGCGAGCCTGGGGTAGAGCTCGCGTATCTCCTCGACGCTTAGGCTGTCGGCATCCTCGGGGTCGAACTTGACGCCGTGGTCGCAGGGTACGGCGAGGAGCTCGGCGCGCGGTTCCAGTACGACCGGGTTCGGAACGAAGTGACCAGGCGGACCACCGGGCCGCTCCTCGAGCTCCGGACCACGCGGGCCGAGCACTTCGGAGACGAGCGTGTTGAACTCGTGCGCGAGCTCGTCCGCCGTCTGCTCGTCGTATTCGGGGAAGACGAACTTCACGTCGAGGCCGAGGGGGATGGCTTCCGTTACGGCGGCGACGAACGCGTCGAGCTCCGCCTTCGATACCGGTACTTGCCCCGTGATGGTGTAGCTACCGACCACGGGGCCGGGCGAGGCGTCGATCGAGAGCAGGCCGAGCCCGCGCGCCGTCGCTTCTTCGTAGACGCGCTCGCGCCAGTCCGTAGGGGGCCTCATGTACATCGCGGTCGCCCCGTAGAGTGGGTACATCGTCGCGCCCGTCACCCCGAGCGATACGTTGCCCCAGCTCGGCTGGTTGCTGCCCGTTGCCGACGCGAACGGTTGTTGCGGCCCCGAGCCGACCGGGCCGAGCCAATAGAGCGCCTTCTCGACGCGCTGTATCTCGATTTTGATCGAGTCGATGCACCGAACGGCGTCGCCGTCAAAGAACGGCACCGACTGCGCGACGCGGAGCTCCTCTCGGAGCCGGTTCAGCTGCTGTACCAGGTTCTCTACACTCATCGCTTCTCTCCGAATGCCTCGTAAAACGCGCGCACGGTCTCGGCAATCTCCGCCTCCTCCTGCACGCGGGCAAGCTTCGCCCTCTCCGCGAGCTGCGCCTCGTACCGCTTCCTCGCCTCCTCGGCGCGCTTCTTCAGCTTCGGCGACGCCGGCTCAGTCTCTACCGGCTGTGGCGCCGGGCCGACGTGAGGCTCGCCGATACGTATCCAGCTCTTCGGCGAATCTTCGAGAAATACATTCGCGCCCCAGCCGGGCATGAGCGACTGCTTGAACGCCGCATAGAGCGCCGTCGCGACCTCGCGCGTATTGCTCCTCGGTAGGTTCACCCGAATCACGTAGTCGCCAACCTCGACCGTAGCGTTCCTACAGCCGACGCTTTCGCAGATCCGCGTGATGAGGCCGTGCGAGTACACGTATACGCTCACCGGGTCGCGTAGCAGTAGGTGAGCGCCGTCGCGCCTGGCCCGACGTTACGCTCGCATACGGCGTCGGCCATTGCAGCGCACTCGTCTTCCCGGACCGTGGCGCAGCGCTCGCGTGTAACGCAGTCGGGGTCGCAGCCCCGGGGCGCGTCGTCCGGCAGCGGCGCCGTCTTAGCGAGTCGCGCCTTGATCGAGAGGCCGGTCGATAGCGCCTGAAACCCTATGGCGCCGAACCCGACGATGCCGACGACGAAGAGCACCGTGCTGAGCCAGTCGTTGAAGCGCTCGTGGCTCACCACGCGCCTCCGTGGGTACAGCGCCCCGCCGCCCAGCAAGCGAGCCAATCGAGGCGCTCGTAGCGGTCGCGATACGTCCGTACCTTGCAGATACGAACGACGGCGAGAATGGGCATCGGCTTCATCGCCGCTTTTCCGCCGCCCTAAGCTGCGCGTAGAGCTTCCGGGCAAGCTCGACTCGCGGCCGGGTCTTACCGCCGTTGATCGAATCGCACGAGTTCCCCGTCCCGTACATAGAAACGGTACTCCAGGTCTGGTCGACCTTCGGCGCCGCCCACGCGCAGTAGTTCCGGGCCTGGACGAGCATGCTCATGCCCTGGGAGAAGCATCGCGCCAACGACTCCCGGTCAGTACCGAGTAATCGGTCGTCATCCCGCACCGTTGGGTGAATTTGGAGTAGACACCTTTCGCCTCCAGGCCCTCTCCCCTGACCGCCGTCGTCCGCCGGCTTGCCGCTTTTACCGCGGCCGACCGCCACGTCCTCGCGCCAACCTGATTCGTAAGTCCCGATGGCCGCCGTAACCGAGATCAACCCGAGTAGCGTCCAGCGCTTCTGCGCCTTCGTCTGCTCGCAAGTCGGCTTTCCATCGGCATCGAGGCAAAGCACCGCACCGGCCGTCGCGGCGAGCACGTCGGCGATGAGCTCGTACCGCTTCGCGCCCGTCGCCTCCGATTCCTTCCGGACCCAGGTGCCATAAAAACTCGAGCGCCTCGCCCCCTCACATTCAACGGCATCGGCCGCGCAATCCATCGCGACTTCAACCGAGAATGCCGTACGGCCCGGTGGTGCCGTCGACAGTAACGCCGTTAGTAAAACCGCCGACTTCATCACCGTCCCCTCACACGGCGCCAGCGCGCCGTGCCGTCGCCGACCACGCGCCGGAGCGAGCGGCGCGGCACGAGCTCCTGGGCGTCGAGCAGCGCGATGAAAGCCAATAGGGGAAGCAATGCGAGCGTCATCATGGGTCCTTCGGCCATTCTGGAACCTCCTGTAAGTACACCGCCGGTTCCGGTTCGGGTTCGCGTTCTAGCTGCTGGAGCGTGTACTTCGCCTCGGCGATGGCGCGGCCGACGAGGTCGGCACGATACCGGGCGTGGAGTTGGTTCACCGCACCTTCGACCCAGGCGTCGAGCTTCCGGAAGAACTCGTTCTGGAGCGCGTCGGGGATACCGAGGATCTTAGCGCCGTCGGTATAAAGCGGCTTACTCATCGACTTGAGCTCGGCGCGCGCCTTCTCGTGGTATCGCCAATTGCGGTCGTACCGGTCGAGGTCGTCCTTCAGGCTCATGGGATTTCGTCGGCCTTCGGCCACTCGGGCAGCGGGCCGACCAGCGGCTCCGGCTTTACGAGCGCCTTTTGCGGCCTACCCGGGTCTATCAGATCATCGTGCAGCGCCTGTATCTCATCGATGAACGACGGTAGCGCCGTTTTTATCGTCACCTCGCACCCCGCGCCCTGGCAATGAAACTCGGCTTCAACCCGCATCGTGCCCTGGGTCCGGGAGACCATCTTACCGCCGTAGCGGTACACGGGCTGAGCATCACAATCGATCCGCGATGCCCGGATCCAAAGGGGGGCGCCGCAGGCCGGGCACGGGATAGCCATTGCCTACATATTGGCGCGAAGCCCGGTCAGCGAACCCCCTCTTTTTACTCCAACCCCTCCTTCGCCTTTACGAATCGCCGAATATGCGTAGCTACCACCCCGGCCGTCGCGCCCTTTCCGGGGCTTTCCCAGGCGCACATCACGCAGCGACGCCCGGGCTGGAACAGAAACGCGGCCTCGTCATTACGCAGGCCGAAGATCTCCGACGCGGCCACGAGCGAGCTCTCCACCGACGGCGGCTGGTCCCAGAGAACGACGTGGATTTTGCCGGCGTTGTCCTCGATGCAGCCGAGACCCAGGCGGCGAAACTCCGGCATCTGCGCGGCCCAGCCGAGAGGGCCGGCCATGATCGACTCGTAGCGAAATAGGGCGTCGGCCGGGAGCGTATCGAGAAAGTCGGCAAGCGAATTGAGGCGCATTGCGGGGGTCTGTTGCTTCACGACGGCACCGTCACGCGGATCGGGTTGCCTTCGCGGTCGGTCGCCGTGCCCTCGGTACCCACCTCGCGCCAGAACCGGAACTGCGCGCGCGCCTCTTCGATGGCTTCGCTCGGCGCGTCGCCTGCGCCCGCGATGTCCCAGCCCTCGTCGCTCGGGAGCTCGCACCATACCGCCCAGAGCAGCGGCGCGGTCGGGTCTTCGACGAGCTTGATGGGGAAGTCCACCATGTCGCCGAGCGCTTCGAGCGAGTTCGCCATCGCGTCGAGCTCGTGCGCCTCGTAATCATCAAGGTCATCGCGCTCATCGACCAGCGCGGCGAGCGCGCGGAGCGATTGCACCGTGTACGTCCTGGCCTTCTCGTTTTTCGTAACCATGCCGAAGACTATAGCATGTAGTGTGCCAAGCTTGGCAAGGTATATTAGCCCCCACGTTCGCCCCGGGGCGGTTAGGCCGCCCGGCCGCGCGTAACTGTTACGCTCATTTGTTACGCTTTGGCGACCGGTCGCACCTGGATTCGGGCACTTAGCACCTTGCCAACATTGGCACACTACATGCTATAGTCCTGGCCGTGGACCTAACCGAACTCGCGCAGTTCCGCGGCGCCCTCGTCCGGGCGGCAGCGCGCTCGCGCCGCATGCGGTGCAACGTGCACGTCTTCCGCGACGCCGAGGGCTTCGTGGTGACCGAGTTCATCCCGGTCGGTGAGCAGCGGCGCGAATGGCTTCGCGTCCGCATCGACGGCAAGGTCGAAGAAGGTAACACCCGCCGAGCCATCGGCACCTTGAAGGAGCTCGGAATCTGATGAAGTTTCTAGTTTCAAACTACAACGAAGCCGGTCGTTATCACGTCGCCGCCGAACGGGTTTACTACTCATCCGTTACCCGTACGCCGCACACGTATCTCGTCGCACGCTGTACCGGGCGAAAGCTCGGTGGCGCATGGGGTCAGAGCACTGCATCGGCCGGCGATGAATTCGCGCGCGCTCACGCTTGCGAGCGCTGCCTTTCGATTGTCACGGCGGAACGACGCCGCTTCCAACTCAAGAGCCGCGCCTGGTTCGGCCGCCCGGTGGAATCATGACTACGTTCAACACTATCGTCTCGCTGCTCGACCGCGCCGGGTACACGCCCCGGAGCTACAGCGGGCGCGGCATATGCGGCGCGCGCTGCCTCAGCGTGAACCTTAGCCGCGGTCACTCCGCCGCCGAGGTCGTCGCCCGCGTCCTGGAGCAGGGGCTCTCGAAGGCCGACGAAGAGAGCCGCACTCACGGCTCGCTCATGCAGGCGGTCGGCCTGCTCGGCGAGCTCGCTCAGGAGCTCGCGGGCGCGAAGGAGGACAGCATGGGGCTCGGCTCCGTCGTCTACTGGGAGTCGATCAAGTGGGAAGCCGACGACGCCGACGACGAGAATGAAGACGAGGAACCATGAAAACCGCCCAGGCTGCGATCGTCGTCCTCGTCCTCGGCTTCGTCGGCTGGCTCGGCTACCTGGAGTTCGTCGTTCGCTAGCCGCCCGAGACGAGCCGTAGCGCCGGCTGCGCGCCCTTCAGCGGACCGGCGAGCTCTCCCGGCGCTACGCCCCGGAGCCCCTCCCAGGCGACCAGGCAGGGCGTAATACGCGGCTCGGGCTTCAGGGTGCTGCCGCCCGCGATGAACGGGAAACGCGCCCACGTGACGACGTCGAGCCCCCACGCGGGCTTTACGATGCCGAGCGGGAGCATCACGTCCCAGGGGGCGTGGTTCTTCCGGACCCAGAGCATCGGGTGCCGCCCCTCTTCGGCCGCTGCTTTGCAAGCCTGCTCCCACCAGAGCCAGACCGGGCTCGGCCTGCCGGCGAGCAAGCGCCCGCGCTCCCAGCCGTTCCTAAGCTTCACCTCGACCGTGAACGGCCAACGCGCAGCGGTCGTCATCAGGTCACCGGCCGCCTTGAACTCACCCCTGAGCTTCGGCGTCGCCCAACCTCCGCTCGAAGGG
>JACCDR011304822.1_pt1 | contig 14205 bp, 14 predicted proteins | sample 7446431 | NCBI WGS metagenome assembly JACCDR01 (sample SAMN15323443, study PRJNA562643) | freshwater metagenome | isolation source: river surface water | place: USA:Blue River Watershed | collected 2017-08-17 | reverse complement strand
CTTAAGTTTGTTTCGCCCCAGGTGCTTGCAACAAGATTAATTGATTCGGTAGTCCCTTTCGTGAAAACAATTTCCTCTGATGAGGCAGCATTTAAGAAATTTTGTACTTCACTGCGCGCTGATTCAAAAAAATGCGTCGCTTGATCACCCAAATAATGAGATCCACGATGAACATTGGCTGTCTCGAGTGAGTAAAACTGAGAAATTCGATCAATAACAGATTGCGGTTTTAAACTGGTCGCTGCGCTATCAAGATAGACCAAGCTCTGACCCCTCACTTTTTGCTGTAGGGCCGGAAACTGCTCTCGAATCTTTGCAAAACGAAAATTTAAGTCACTCAAAGAGACACCCCCATCAGCCGAATTTCAGAGAATGTCTTTTCTAAGCGCTGTACCAGCCAGTTTTGCAGGGTCTCATCTGAGATTTTATAAATAACTTCAGAAAGAAATCCCAAGGCCAACAGTGGAATGGCTTGCTCTTTAGGAATCGCTCTAGATTGCATGTAAAAGAGCTCTTCTTTATTTAGCTGGCCGACAGTAGATCCGTGAGCAGCTTTCACATCATCCGCATAAATCTTTAAGCAAGGTTTACTATTTGCCTCGGCTCTTGAACTTAAAAGGAGATTGTTGTTCAGTTGTGTCGAGTTTGCCTTTTGAGCATTTTTTGCGATATAGACTTGGCCGCAAAAAACAGCCCGAGACTCGTCATCCAGAATTCCTTTATACAGTTGGTTGCTCTTGCACTGGCCCACGTTGTGATCAATCCAAGAGGTATTATCACTATGTTGCCGACCTTTGGTCACATAAAGACCCAAAACTTCTGAATTTGAACCGGCGCCATTAAGACTCACTCGCAAAGAGTGCCGGGCCAAAGCTGCGCCCGTCGTTAAAACTAAACTCTCCAAATTCGCATTTGCTGCCACATGTAGGCGTGTTCTTCCAATATGAGTGGCTTCGGATGATTCCTCTTGCGTGCGAATATAAATCACTTTCGAACTTTCACCGACATGAACATCAACAACTGAGTTAGTTAAAGCTGCCCCCTGGTTAAGGCTGACATATGTTTCGATCATACGAAAGGCAGAACGAGAGCCCACTTCTACGATTAAACGAGGGTGGGACATACTGTCACCCATGCCAGTATTTACAAAAATGAAATGTACAGGTTTTTCCACAGATGTCTCTGATGCAATCTTCAGTGAAAAGACCTGCTGAAGATATGTCGCATTCAATGCCTCAAAACTGTCCTCAAACTTTACCGATGGTGCTGAGTCCAGTATCCACCTAAGGCCTTCGGGAAGGTCCGAAGACAAGGCCTTGTTCAATTGAGAATCTATAAATACCAGGTTTGTCATCAGAGGCGAAAGATAAGTTTGAATCAGCTGCAACTGATCCTGACTCAAAGTTGACTGAGACTTTAAGTTAAAGGCTTTATCTCCTAAGGCTTTCACACTTGTATAGTGCCAGTCCTCATCTTGTCGACTTGGCAGGCCCCCATTTAAAACAAAATCATGACCGCTCTGGCGCAAAGGATTCCAGCGAGGGTCCAGGCCTGGCGTATTTTTAAACTCTTTATATGCGGACAAAAGATTCATTTGATGACCCTTACTTAACCAGCCAATCGTAGCCTTTTTCCTCTAACTTCAACGCTAAGGAGTGATCACCGGTTTCGATAATCCTTCCATTTGCCAAGACGTGAACATAATCAGGCTTGATGTAGTCTAATAGACGCTGATAATGCGTGACCAAAATGATCGCATTGTCTTGACGTCGAAGCTTATTAACTCCTTCGGAAACCACTCGTAACGCATCGATATCCAGTCCAGAGTCCGTTTCGTCTAGCAATGCTAGGCGTGGAGACAAGACTGCCATTTGTAAAATTTCATTTTTCTTCTTTTCTCCACCTGAAAAGCCAGTGTTCACGGGCCGATCTAAATACTCAGGCTTCATTTGGACCAATTTTAGCTTTTGTGTCAGGAATTCTCGAAACTCTCCTTGAGACATTGGCTCGGAACCTTGATGCTGCAAGATTGTACTAAAGGCTGTATACAAGAAGGTGAAGTTTGTAACACCGGGCACTTCAATTGGATATTGAAAGGCCAAAAAGATTCCTTCTTTAGCTCTTTCGTCTGGGGCAAGCTCCAGCAAATTCTTCATTTGAAAATTGATTTCATAAAGAACCTCTCCAGCCGTTACCTCGTAGGCAGGATGGCCTGCCAAAACCTTTGAAAGAGTCGATTTGCCGGAGCCATTAGGCCCCATGATCGCATGTACTTCGCCGGCCTTAATAGAAAGGTTCAGGCCTTTTAAGATCTCTTTTTCTTCAACTTTGGCATGTAAATTCTTAACTTCTAACATAATCAACCCACTGAGTTTTCTAGTTTCATTTCAATCAACTTTACGGCCTCAACAGAAAACTCTAGAGGCAATTCCTTAAATACTTCTTTGCAAAAGCCATTCACTAACATTGATATAGTTTTTTCCATATCCAAACCTCGCGACTGTAGATAGAAAATTTGATCTTCGCTGATTCTAGATGTTGTCGCCTCATGCTCGATGGTCGCGGTTTTGTTTTTGACATCAATATAGGGATAGGTGCTGGCGCTGCACTGATCACCCACCAACATCGAGTCACACTGCGAATAATTGCGTGCATTTTCTGCCGAAGCCATGATTTTGACTTGGCCACGATAAGCATTCGAAGAGCGATCTGTGGAGATGCCTTTTGAAATGATAGTGCTCTTTGTGTTTTTGCCAATATGAATCATCTTTGTGCCCGTATCGGCCTGCATGCGATCATGAGTCAAAGCTACAGAGTAGAATGCACCCTCAGACCCCTCGCCCAGCAAAATACAAGAAGGATACTTCCACGTGATTGCCGAGCCCGACTCAACCTGAGTCCATGAAATTTTGGATTTTTTTCCGGCAGCCTTGCCTCGTTTCGTCACAAAATTATAGATTCCACCTCGACCCTCTTTATCGCCGGTGTACCAGTTTTGCACTGTCGAGTATTTTATTTCAGAGTGATCAAGCGCAATCAGCTCGACCACCGCTGCGTGCAATTGGTTTTCATCACGCTGAGGGGCTGTACAGCCCTCGAGGTAGTTGACGTATCCACCCTCGTCGCAGACAAGAAGAGGCCTTTCAAACTGACCTGTGTCTTTAGCATTTATTCGGAAATAGGTTGAGAGGTCAATCGGGCAGCGAACGCCCTTCGGGATATAACAAAATGATCCATCTGTAAAAACCGCCGCATTGAGTGCCGCGTAGTAGTTGTCAGTATACGGAACCACAGAGCCCAAATATTTCTTTACAAGATCGGGATGCTTTTGCACAGCTTCAGAAATTGAACAAAAAATGACACCAGCTTTATCAAGAACATCCGTCTGAGTGGTCCCTACTGATACAGAATCAAACACCACATCAACTGCGATTCCAGAGATACGCTTTTGTTCAGATAGAGGAATACCTAGACGCTCAAAAGTTTTAATCAGCTCAGGATCTAAGTCGTCCAATGATTTGGCCTTATCAGCCACCTCTGATTGTTTTTTTGGCGCCGAATAGTACCGAATTTTTTGAAAATCAATAGGTGCATAGGACAGATGGGCCCAAGTCGGTTCTGCCATCGTCAGCCAGTGGTGATAGGCTCTCAATCGATATTCCAGCATCCACTCTGGCTCATTCTTTTTTTGTGAAATCAAGCGGATGATTTCTTCGTTTAGCCCGAGTGGAGCTGCGTCAGTTTCGATTTCGGTGGTAAATCCGTATTTATATTCATACGAATCGAGTGGCTTATTGCCAGAAGAATTATTATCCATGAACACTGGCCTCTCGTTCTCGAGAAAGAGTTTTAGGCTCCACCAAGAGGTCATGCAGGTTAAGGCTCTGATAGAAGCCCATTAGCCGTTGATTTAACTCAGTGAGCGGAGAAACAATATTGCAGGTCCCTTTGATCTCGCAGGGAGCCTGTTTGTGAAGACACTTCACAATTGCTGTCGGTCCTTCAATTACTTCGATAAGGTCGTGAATTGAAATCTCAGAAAGACTTTTGGTAATCTGATATCCACCATTTACCCCGTATTCGGCTTTCAAAAAGCCACCTTTTTGTGCCATCTGCTGCATAACACGAGCCGTCGCATCAAAGGGAGTGTGACAAGAGTCTGAAACTTCTTTTGCAGATGTCAGGTCACCCTGAGCCTTTTGGCTCATGTGCTTGAGTGCCATCAAAGCATACTCTAATTTGCGATTGATCTTGTTCATTCGAAACTCCAAACGTGCCTGTTGAGGTTCTAAAAGAAAGCTTATTGAAAAACAAGGAAATACGTTAAAATTTGGCGTATTTTAGAATACGACAGAAAAACTCCTCTCTGTTTTAAAAATAGATGCTGTTTTCAACATCTTAGAGTGCTATACCTAAGTCCCTATGAGAATTCTAGCAACAACTATTGCCGCTCTACTTGTAACCTCTATTTTAGTACTGATGGCTCGTATCTGGGGCCTTGGACAAACATACATACCGTACGAAAATACTTTTTTTAACGGCCAGACTCCTCTCATTATTGTCAAAGCAGACACTCTTCAGAAGGCTAAAGAGAGCCTTCTATTGGTTCCGGATGCTGTAATTTGGATTGATGTGCGTTTTTCACGAGATCAAGTCGCCTTTGCCCTAGATCCAGCGCAAGACATTCGTTTTCTTGAAAACAGGCGGCAACTTCAAGAAAGAAATCCAAGCTCACCTATTATGATGGGCGCCAGACTATCAGAGTACCCTTGGCAACAAATCAACGAATTCTACTCCACAACTCCGGCTCTGCGAGAGTATTACGAGCAATTTCCAAAAACACGATTCATTTTAAATTTGATCGATAACGTTTCTGACGCTCACCATACGCTAGTCAAGTCCCTTGAAAATTTGAAGCCCAATGGAAGAACATTTATTCAAAGTGATGCTCTGATTTTGATGACTTCTGTAAAAGAGCTTAAGCCCGAATGGGTCTACGGAACTAGTGTGCCAGACTTGATGCGATTCATGACTTTTGATTCGATGTTTATTCTGCCTTCAACACAATTTAAGGGAGATGTCTTTTTAGCTCCGTTTTTTATACAAAAACGAAAGTCTTTTAATGATGAAATTATGGCCGAGATGCGACGCAGGCATAAAAGAGTCTTTTTGGGGCCTGTCGCAAACCGGGCTGAACTCGAAATTGCGCAGAAATACCAAGCTGAAGGTCTGATCACTGAAAATTTGCAAGAATTACTACTGCTTCTTGGCCAAGGTCCTACTCAATAGGTTGAACTCAACCACATTTAAGCTTATCGTTTTACTCTGAAGGAAGCAGGACTTTCCCCTTGGAGGCACTCGATTATGCTTAATTATTTTTTCATCAATACCGCCCATGCAGCACCGGCCATTTCTGTGAATACAAGTTCATTAGATGCCATCCTTCAGGCTAGCCCGATTGTACAAATGACACTTTTAATATTGATCGCTCTTTCGGTGGTCTGCTGGGCCGTTGGATATACCAAATACAGAACCTTCAAAAAAATGGCCGAGTCCGATGAGTTATTTTTAAGCAAATTTTGGAAGGTCAACTCTCTTGATAGTTTATACGAAGATATCGATCAATACCCTGATTCGGCAATCGCCCGTGTCTTCAAGGCAGCCTACTTGGAAATGAAGAAAATATCTGAGTCGCCTCTGATGACCAAAACAAGTGGGGATAAGCCTATCTTAACGGGTATCGACAATCTTGAGCGCATCCTAAATAAAGCTATGGAAAACGAAATTGCTAAGCTTGAATCTAGACTGACGATCTTGGCAACCACGGGAAGCACTGGCCCCTATATCGGCCTCTTTGGCACAGTATGGGGATTGATGGGCTCATTTCATAAAATTGGACAAACAGGAAGTGCCAGTTTGGCTGTCGTAGCTCCTGGAATCTCAGAGGCTTTGATTGCAACTGCTATTGGCCTGGCTGCAGCTATTCCAGCAGTGGTCCTTTATAATAACTTTATTGCTCGCATTCGCAAACAAGAGATTGCATTAAACAACTTCAACGCCGACTTTTTGAACATCGTAAAACGTAACTTCTTTCAAGGAGTTTAAGATGGGAATGAGCTCCGCAAGCGGCAACAAAAGAACCAGAACAACCTTGAGTGAAATCAACGTCACTCCATTGGTTGACGTTATGCTTGTCTTGCTGATTATGTTCATGGTGACAACCCCACTAATGCAGCAAGGGATTGAGGTCAACCTGCCAAAGACTTCTGCTTCTGGAGTCGACATGACTGAAGAGCCTTTTGTTCTAGTCATTGAGGCCAATCAAAGTATGAGCATCGCCAAGACACGGGTTTCGATGCGAGAGCTCCGTATAAAATTGAAAGCAATTTTTGAAAACAAAAAGAACAAGCAGGTTTATATTCAAGCCGATAGGAGAGTGGACTACGGTTATGTCGCAGAGGCAATGGCTGAAGTCCGTGCGGCTGGGATATTTAATATTGGTCTTGTAACAATGCCGAAGGATCAGTGAAGGCAGAACATCTTCAGCCTCTGAACGAGGATTCAGTCTTAATGCGGGGTCTATGGATTTCAATTATTGTCCATATGGCCATTTTTTTGTTTTTCACAGTACGAACGATGTTCTTTACTCCCGAGAAAATTGATTTTTCTAAAGCGATTCGCGTTGATATGGTCGGATTGCCCGAGAAGATACGAGAGCTTCCCTCAGCCCCAATAGCCGAAGAGGCAAAACCCACTCTACCAGAAAAAGTTAAAGAAGAAGAAAAGTCCATAGTCGAAAAGAGAGTCGACAAGATCCCCCCCCCAAAGGTGGCACCTAAACCAGACGATGTGATCAACTTGGAAAAGGTTAAGTCGAAACAAAAAAATGCATTGGACAAACTGAAGGCAATGGCTGCGCTGGATAAAATCAAAGACGAAGTAGCAAAAGAGTCGAAGGACTTACAAGGCAAAGCTCAGGTACCTGCCAAGGTCAAAGGCAATATCTTGTCGGCGGGAAGCTCGTTAACTGGTCTTGATAAACTTCAGCACGAAACCTATATCGCTGATTTGGATGGTCACATAAAGAAAAACTGGGCTCTACCCGAGTGGTTGGCCAAACGTGACTACAAAGCTCAAGTCCTTTTAAAGTTTGACTCTCGTGGAAACGTTTTAAGTCGCAAGGTTGTCAAATCCAGTGGAAATCCGAGCTATGACGAAGAGGCTTTAGCAACAATTGATAGGTCGGCTCCGTTCCCGCCCCCCCCGGAGAAATTTGAGAATATTCTATCGGTAGATGGTATTTTGATTGGTTTTCCAGAGTAATTGTAAGGAGGAATTTATGTTTAAATTTTTGACCCAAGTTCTAATAGTTGGTCTGTTGTCATCTGCTGCAAAGGCTCAAGAAAGTAGTATTTACATAAAGCTTGGCGAGGCAAAAACAAAAAAAAGTCTCTTGGCATTTCCTCCTATTCAATACTCAGGTGCACCTAACACCAGCACTCGACACCAAGGAATTGGTGCCGAAATATTTAATACTATCAGCAATGATCTGACTGTTTCATCCTACTTTCAAATGATTAGTCAAAGTGCATTTTTAGAAGATGTCAGCAAGACGGCACTCACACCAGCACCCGACAGTCCAAACGGATTTAAGTTTCAAAGTTGGTCAGCCATCGGTGCTGATTTTTTAATTCGCACTGGATATTCTATTGTTGGCAATGAACTGACTCTGGAAACCTATACTTACCATGTCCAGAAATCCGTTCTGATTTTTGGCAAGAAGTACAAAGGCACAACATCCATGGCACGACGTATGGCCCATACTTTTGCCAATGATCTTCTAAAAAATCTAACTGGGGTCGAGGGGCCCTTCCTTTCTAGAGTCGTCGCATCATCAGATAGATCAGGAAGAGGAACAAAAGAGATTTTTGTCATGGACTGGGACGGAGCTAATATGGATCAGATCACTGCACACCGCAGTATCTCGATCTCTCCAGCTTGGTCTCCTGATGGCACTAAGGTTGCCTACACTTCTTATGTCAAAAAAGTGGGCTCAAAATTTAGAAATGCAGACATGCTTCTTTTAGATCTAAAAAGTGGTAAGAGATCATTGGTTTCATATAGGCCAGGAATAAACTCGGGCGCTGCCTTTTCTCCGGATGGAAAGTTTATATTTCTGACGATTTCTCAGGGAACAAACCCTGATATCTACAAGATGACCTTAGATGGAAATTTAGCTGCCAAAATTACTAATGGCCCCTCCGGAGCCTTGAATGTTGAGCCCGCTGCTGCAGCTGATGGTCGTTTAGCCTTTTCTTCAGATCGTGCAGGTCGTCCCATGATTTATACGGCGGATTCTGAAGGCAATAGTGTCAAGCGTATTACATTTGCAGGAGTATTCAACTCGTCACCAAGTTGGTCTCCCGACGGAAAGAAGATTGCATTTGCTGGCCAAAGTGAAGGCAACTTTGATATTTTTGTCATGAATTCCGATGGAACCGAAATGATTCGACTGACGTCAGCTCGCAAGCCAAACGGAAAGATGGCTACCAACGAAGATCCCTCTTTTTCTCCTGACGGCCGCTTTGTCATGTACACCAGCGACCGCACCGGCAAGAGTCAAATCTATATTTCGACAGTTGATGGAACAGAAGAGCGTCGGGTTACAAACGACAATCACAACTACTATAAACCAAAATGGTCCAAAAACATTGAGTGATCTTCCTTTTGAAGAACAACTTAGAAATGAGCGCAACCTTCTTTGGAATGACTGCGCTCTAGCAGCTAGAACAAATTCTCGCAGCCCGAAGGATATCTGCACGACCTGGAGTCTTGCTGCAGACAAGCTCTTAACCAAGGCCTTTCAACAATGCTTTCAAAAAGATGAAATTGCTCTTTTTGCTCTTGGAAAGCTAGGCTCTTTAGAGCTTAATTTAAGTTCCGATGTTGATATTCTCCTCGTTTGTCAGGAGTACTCTTCTACACTTGCTAGCTCTCTACGAAGTTTTCAGCGTACTCTTAACGATCGCACCTTTTCGGGTTTCGTCTTTCGATTGGACTTTGATCTGCGACCTGGTGGTAAGCAGGGGCCTCTTCTTCCTACAATTGAGCAACTCAAGGATTACTATGGAAACTATGGCGAAACTTGGGAGCGTCTAGCTTTTGTTCGCCTTCGAGGCCTTTGTGGAAGTCAAAGAATTCTTGAAGAAACAGAAGCATTCGCTAAAAAGTTTTCTTTCCGCAAGCATTTAGATTTTACTCTTCTGGAGGACCTTAAACACTTGCGCTCAAAGATTCAGGGCCATTACTGGGCTCGCTCTCAAAATGGCGCTATTGATCTCAAGTTGGGTGTCGGTGGTATCCGCGATGTTGAGCTCTTTACTCATGCAATGCAAGTCATTCATGGGGGGCGAGATTCATTGCTACAAATGAAGGGAACCTCAGCTGCCCTCGAGACTTTGGCACAAAAGTCTCTTCTGCCAAAAGACGAAGCGCAATTTTTAGCAACACACTACTGGAACCTGCGTCGGCTCGAAAATTATGTTCAGGCCTTGCAAGATGAACAGACTCATTTAATCAAACCCCATGAATCACATCCCGAGTTTGTTCGCCTCTCACTACAAACTTTGAATGCCGACATGCAGCGCTGCGAAGCCATCGTCAAAGATCTACTGGGAGAATTTCCAACTCAGATCAATCTCAATAAAGAATTGAAGTCAGAAGGTTTTTTGGAGACCGAAATTCAAGACATCTGGTCTGAAATCATTAGCCAAACTGCCCTGTCTCGCAATAAGGAGCGCGATGAAAATTCACGCAAGGCATTCCTGCTGGATTTTTTGCAGACATTAAAAAAGCAAAAGGGCGATACTCGCAAAGGTCTCCTGCTGTTAAAAGACTTTATTCAGAATACAAGAGCCAAAGCTTCGTTCTTTTCTCTGCTTCTACGAGAGAAAAAGTTGCAACAGGATTTAGCTTGGCTTTTTGGCCACTCACCCTATCTTTCGCGTATAATTTGCAATCGACCTGAGTTGCTGGATAGTTTTGTCTACCGCGCACAAGACCGACTTTCATCTGATTTATCGATCCTCCTAGAAGAGTTAGCAGAAAAACGGCTCCTGTCAGAAGTTATCAATGGTAGTGAGTATTTAAAAAGTCACGACTTGAAGGCTCTAGTGACTCACCTGTCTTCCACGGCTGACCAAATTGTTTTGGAGCTCTTAAAATCACTACTGATTGAATACCCCTCACAGATAAAAATTTTGACTCTAGGAAAATGGGGTGGCTGCGAAATGGGGCTTCGCTCTGACCTAGATTTTGTGTTCGTTATTCCAGACGCAGGCAGCGACAACGACTTCAAATTGGCTCGACGCCTCATCACTCGCCTCACCGAGCCACATCGGGGTGGTCGTATCTATTCAATTGATATGCGGTTGCGGCCCTCGGGTCAGGCTGGTCCTTTGGTTATTAAAGAATCTGAGCTGCAAGAACATCTTCAAAAAAATGCAGCTGCCTGGGAGCGACAAGCCTATTTAAAAGCTCGATGGCTAGGAGACACCCAAGTCTCCTCATTGCAAGGACTCTTCATCAACAAAGGACTAACGGAGTCTGATTTGACAGAACTCGAACGTATTCGGCAGCAACTTTTAGATCGTCAGTCATTGAATATAAAATTCAGCGAGGGTGGCTTGGTCGATATTGAGTTGGCCGCACAGACCTCGGTTTTAATGCAGCGAAAGGCTCCGTCGGCGACGGGGACTTTAGATCTTATTGAAACCTGCTGGCAGGACAAAGGGATTCAACTTCAAAAACATTATATCCGCATGCGTCAAATTGAGCAGATGCTCCAACTGATTGCATCAGAGAGCCTGTCAACCATTACTCCAAATAGTGAGTCATTTCAAAATCTTGCAGTGTCGCTCCAAAAAGATCCCATTGACTTGCAAAATGAGCTCCGACAACTGTTTGCTGATAGTACTTCTCTTCTCAAGGAACTTGACCCTCGGCGAATCCCTCTCTAATAGTGAATGGGTTGGACCAAAATCTAGGAGAGAAAATGTCGAAAAACATCGATGTTAAAAAAGTGCTCTGGATCTATATTTTTGCTTTCTTGTTAGGGGCATTCAGCTTTCGTGCAGATGGCAAGGAAGGTGATACGGCAAAAGCAGCTTTAACAGAGAAGAAGAACAAGGTAGAAGCGACGACTGAAGCAATGGCTGAAGTCAAAAAAACAGAATCAGAATCGGCTCAGAAAAAGAAGGAAGCCACATCAGCTCAAGATAAAAAAAAGGGAAATAAAGACATGTTCGCAGTTTTTGAAACAACTAAAGGCACATTTAAAGTTAAATTTTTCACAGAGACAGCTCCCAAAACAGTCCAAAACTTTGTCGGACTTGCCGAGGGCACAACAGAATGGACTGATCCTAAAACTGGCAAAAAGGTAAAAAAGCCATTTTATGACGGGCTTGTTTTTCATCGTGTCATTAAAAACTTCATGATCCAGGGCGGTTGCCCCTTGGGGAATGGAACAGGCGGACCCGGTTATCGTTTTGACGATGAGTTTACTCCAAATGCTCCCAAGCACTCAAAACCTGGAATCCTGTCTATGGCCAATGCGGGCCCCAATACAAATGGCTCTCAATTTTTTGTGACGACTGTCGCAACCCCTTGGCTGGACAATCGCCACACAGTTTTTGGCGAAGTGGTTGAAGGAATGGATGTTGTCCATGCTATTGAGAATTCAAAAACAGGGCCAGGAGATCGCCCTGCCGAAGCAATCTCCATCAAGTCCGTTAAAGTTCTACACTAATTTCAGGTTATCCAGTTTGAACCGATAAAGAGACTTAGGTTGAAAGAACTTAGCGCTTTCAACCTAAGACCTAGTTAGTCAAACAACTCTTCCAGAAAAGACTTCCTCTTTTTGTAAGGCTTTTGATAATGGTCCCCTTGATGATGGCTACGTGTGTTGTCAGCACGATGTGAATTCTCATCCTCTCTGGATCTTTCTAAAATTTTATCGAGCTCTCCACGGTCAAGCCAAATGCCCCGGCATTCTGGGCAATGATCAATTTCAATACCTTTTCGTTCTGCTATCACGAGATTGTGCTCTTTGCAGTTTGGACATTTCATTTCTATTTCTCCTTACACTTTTTCAAGTTTATTTGCTGTCCGTTAATTCTTAACTTAGTTTTGACAGTTGCTGCTTTCGGCGATCAATAACGATGGAAATCAAAATAGAGCCACCAATTAAAAATGCGATTATTCCGAGTGACCAATTGATCGGAAACTTGCCACCAAAAGCCTCGTTGAGCCAAACCATTTTAAGACCGACAAAAACTAATACTGAAGCCAAGCCGTACTTAATAAAAGCAAACTTATCCATCACTCCAGCTAGCATAAAGTACATCGAACGAAGTCCCAAGATAGCAAAAATGTTCGAGGTAAATACAATCAGCGGCTCTTTGGTCAAAGCAAAAATTGCCGGGACCGAATCCACCGCAAAAATAATATCACTGAGCTCTAGAAAAATAAGAGCCAAGAACAGTGGCGTCACATATGTCACACCATCTTTTTTGAAAAAGAATTTTTGTCCTTCAATTTTTGGATGGACTCGAAAGACCTTCTTTAGCTGCTTAACGATAAAATTATTCTCTAAGTCTTGCGGCTTGGTGCCGGCAAAAAACATCTTGATACCTGTTAGAATCAAGAGAGCACCAAAAAATATCACCACCCAGTGGTACTGCATTAGGACGGAACCCATGGCAATGAAAATAGCTCTAAATACTAAAGCCCCTAGAATACCCCAGAACAAAACCCGGTGCTGATACATTTTAGGGATTCCAAAGTAGGCAAAGACAACAGCAAAGACGAAGATATTATCGATGGCTAAAGACTTCTCAACCACAAAACCTGTCAAAAATTCAAGGGCAGAAGACTTGGCCTGGGCGTCGGGATCAAACCCAGGAATCGAAGCGTACCGCTCATGAGTTGCAAACTGATGTTGAGCATAGAGATAAAAGAGATAATTGAAGACAAGAGCAAGGCCGATCCAAATCGTTGTCCAAATTGAAGCTTCTTTGAAGCCAACCTCGTGCGCTTTTTTGTGAAAGACACCTAAATCAAGAGCAAGGACCACCAGTACAAAAGCTGTAAATCCTGCATAAAACCACCAGTAGTCATAAAACGGAAATAGTATCATATCTAAAATTCTCCTTTTCTTTACTTTCTTAGTATCGGATAGATTTGACTATCTATCAAATCGATAATAATATTTAATAGTATTGCTATAAGCAATTCAAAGAAAGACCCGAGGAGAAGACCATGAGCCAGTGGATTAACTATCATCATCTCTTCTACTTTAAGACAATTGCAGAAGAAGGAACCGTTTCTAAGGCCGCTGATAAATTAAATCTAGGGCAACCGACTCTTTCTGCTCAGTTAAAGCAGTTTGAAGATACGATTGGAGTTCAACTTTTTGAAAGGCACCATAAAAAGTTGATCCTCACAGAACAAGGCAAAGTAGCTCTTGATTACGCAAAGAACATCTTTCGTATGGGATCGGAAATGTACGAAGTTCTACATGACAGACTCAAGCCCCTCAAGCCATCCATACACCTTGGGGCACTTGATAGCGTTCCAAAACAGATTGTTCTTCAGCTCGTTAAACATGCCTTTCGGATTGCACCCTGCCAAATTCATCTGTCTGAGGGCAAGTCAGATGAATTGATTCGCGAACTCACGGCTCACCGCATGGATCTTATGGTCGCAAACTTTCTGCCTACGGGAACTGACGCAAAAGGTCTTTTCCCAAAGTCGATTACCAAAAAAAATGTCGCATTTTATGGGGCGCCAAAATATAAAGGGTTAAGAAAAGGTTTTCCAAAATCAATTTCAGGTCAGCCGATGATTCTACCCACCTACGACAGTCGACTTCGGCAGGATCTCGACCACTGGTCAAAACTTAACAAAATTGAGCTGAATATTGTTATTGAGAGCCAGGATGTATCTGTCAAGAAGCTGATGGCTATCAATGAAATGGGCCTGATACCCACTGCGACTCACACTGTAACCGGGCAAGTATTGAGAGGCGAGCTTGTGGAAATCGGACAACTCCAGGGTGTTTACGAAGAGCTCTTTTTGATTACGGCTCAGCGAAAGATTGAAAATCAAATTGCATCCAAGCTGAAAGATCAATTTATTGTATAGATT
>JACCDR010706039.1_pt1 | contig 14205 bp, 16 predicted proteins | sample 7446431 | NCBI WGS metagenome assembly JACCDR01 (sample SAMN15323443, study PRJNA562643) | freshwater metagenome | isolation source: river surface water | place: USA:Blue River Watershed | collected 2017-08-17 | reverse complement strand
GGGCATTCTGTCATCTTGCATCGCTCCGGTTGGTAGTCAAATTAGGTATTCACCAGACGCCAGTGTGTATCTCTGGCACACCTATTTCATTGTATATCACAGAGGCCATATTTGGTTTGTGTCTAGCATTTTTTACACTTCGGATATTGCTAGTTCCGTTACTCTAGTCTATAGCCCTTCCGCGCAGGGCTTGTTCTGGTGAATTAAATTATTGCAGGGTTTCCACCTGCTTCCACATCGCTTTAATGTCTGCGTGTCCTAGACAACCGAATGTGCGGCTAAGTTTGTTGCTCGCTTAAAGTCATAGCATCGGCCACTACTATCCGTGACTAACGGCGACCATACGCTGTGTCACGGAACAAAACATTTCATAGCAATTCCCGTGCCATTAACGCTTAGTGCGTAACGCTAACGGTAAAGCTATCTTGTGCAGAGGGCGCATGATGCACAGGAATAATTTGCACGTGCTCTTCAATCCATTGCGCAAGCGCCTTGCCAAACTCATGCCGGATTTGTGGAGATGGTTTGCCGCTGATGTTGTAAAAAGAGCAGGGCTTTCCTGTGATTGGGTCTAGGGCTTCAACGATGGATGGGATTTGTTTCATTGTTGCGTTTGTTTTGGTGGTGTGCATAACGAATGTCAAAGTTGATTGTATGAGAAATGAGTCCGATTGAAAACGAGAGCATGCGAAATGACTCGTCTGTGTCTGGGTCATACATATTGCACGGAAAGTGCATGCGAAGACCGAGGAAGATTCCTCCGTGAAATCGCCACGTGCGTTTAAGTTCTAGGTTTGTTAGTTTCATTGTTGCGTCTGTTTGCTTCTTGTTGGGCCTTTTGTTTGTCAACAAAATATTCTGTCCATGAGTTGTTGCTGTATGGATGGCCGCATTGAATAACTTTCCATCTACGCGGTCTGCATGGTGTGTCAGTGACTATCCACATAAGTTTATTGTATAATATGTGTGCCCACACGTGAAGCGTAGCCCATGTGTGAGCCTTTGTTTTTGCGATAGCTTACCTTGCGGTAAGATTTATACTCGGCTGGTGTGCAAATGACTATTGCGCCAGCGGTTTTGTGAGAGTAGGAGGGATAGCCCATTTTCTTGGGCGCGGCGATGTGGTTGGCGCAAGCAACGCAGGTTGTGAAGCCTAGGGCTGCTCGCTCGGGAGGCACGGTGTGCTTGTAGCAGGAGAGGCAGGTCATAAAGAACTATACTTGCGGTCAAACTCTGAAAGAAATTCATAGTCAAGCGGATAGCCGCGAGCGCTGCAAAAGCCTTGGTAATAACCAATATTACGACAGTAATGTGAATATACAAGCATTGCTGCCGCAGTCCCTTTGTATGAATTTGGGTTGTTACTCAATTCTTTCTTGAGTGCCTCCATGTTTGCAGTTATTTTTGTTTCGAGATCAATTTGAGCTTGTGGTTTGTTTTTCATAGATTTGAAATTAAGCCTAAACCGCCTATCGGCTTTGTTTCTTTTTCGTTGTTTAGGCAGTCATCACAAATGAAGAAAGCTTGCTTTGTTACTTGACCTTCGTCCATAAATTTATAGCCATGCGTTTTCTCTGTGTAGCATGCTTGACAAAATTCCTTATGCATGTTTGGGCCACGAAGCATTCCGGCTCTGTTTGGATAGCGACGAATTGTTATTGGAGTTGTATTCATTAGCACAAACCGCCTATCGGCGGACTGGTTACTCATCTGGAAATTGTTTAACGTATTCGTCAAGACGTTCCTTGTGACACGCAAGGACTACGTATGCAGCGTGTTGAATCTTTTCAAGCTGTTGAATGTTTAGGTTGTCTAAGTCCAGCTTGTTTAGTTCTGTGAGAACTGATTGCATGTCCCACGTGGATTTTCTGTAGAGCAGTGAGATTGCCTTTTCTTGTTCGGTTTGCATGGTTTGAAAGTTAAGCATCCCGGCTCCCTTCGGTCGTCGGTAGTGTTTGGTTTGTTTAAGGAAGCTTGGCAGGTTTTTTGAAATAGTAAACAGTGTGGTCAACCAAGTCGTCATGATACTTGTCAAAACGAATCGGTTGACCAATGTCTTTGGAATACGTTTCGAGTCGCCGCATCATAGAGAAATACAAATGCAGCATGTAGGGAGAAACCTTCCTTTGCACCAAAGAACTTTTGAGAGAAACAAGTTGTGCGTTGGTTTGATTGATGACTTGCTTAGCGTGCCTGATATTTTCAGCACGCATCTTTTCCAAGAACTCTGCGAGTTTGGTTTGCATAATTATTAGTTCCCTCCATTCAACTGTCCAAGCTCTCATGTTTCGAGACAGAAGTCTCCGTCGGCAAGGGTGCCTGACGGTGAGCGAAGCTCGAATAGCCAGCCGAAGATGATGGTTTGTTTGAAGGTGTAGAACATAATGGTTGGTTATTGTTTAAGCCTCCGCATATTTGCCTGATACAAAGCACACATAAGAAATGTGTGCTTGGTGTCCGGTGCTACCAGATAGACGGATAGTGCGAAACTCTTTACTAAACCACACATCCACCCATCCGCCGAAGAACATTGCGTTACTGGGTTTCCAGCCGTGTCGTTCAAGGATGCTATACTTTTCGTGAAAGGATTTGTGTGTCATAGTTAACTTGGATTTGACCTTGTTGAAAAATTGCAACGTGAATAGTTTTGTTTCCTCGCACATACCAAACATCCGTCACACCAAACATGGTTTGGCTGCTAGAATATTTCCATCCTTTAGAAATTAAGATGGCTTCAATTTGATAGTAAGTTTTAGGCATGGGAGTTTCCTTTGTTTGCCCTCCCTCACATATAATGCGCAGAAGGCAAAGAAAAGAGCCGGGCTAGTCTGTCACACTAGCTCCGGCTTGTTTTCTGTCGCCAGCGGTTTAGCCACACTCCACTTATAGATTGCGTGGACTAAACCCTTTAATTGTTTTCAAGTCTGCCTTTTAGACAGCACTTTTACTCAATCTGCCAACCGTGTGGAGCATGCGTTACGACGCAAATCGTATTGGATTTGTTGCCCGTCTCAAAGACAGCTTATCCACAGTTTACAAATAAACCGTTCGCAACTTAGGTTTGTTTGTATATTTTCCAGATTGAAACCAGCTCGTTAAGCTGGCGGATTTCATCAAACGTGCAAACAATGCAGCGGTAATTAATCTATTGCTAGGAGAATGTTTTGTTGCGGAATTTGTAAAGTATTCTACACAATAGAAACTTGTTGGTTTGAATAGTGTAGTTTAATTCTGGTTTGTTTGTTCTCAATCGCGCGGTTGGCTTGAAAGGACAAGCCGGTGACGGTTTGATATTTTGAACAAACAAATAAACAGAAATGCCTTGCAAACTCGGTTCGCATGAATTGTGCGGGTTGCCTATGTGGCAGCACACAACGACAATGGGATTGCCTAGATAAACCGGATTTGTTTGGTTGTTTGATTAGGTAGGCGTAATTTGCAAATAGATAGCCAAAGCGTTATTAGCGCATAGCGTCTAGGAGCGTTTGCCTACAGGATGGAAGGAACATGGGGAAAAGAGAAAACCCGTGACATCATTACAATGTCACGGGCTATTGTTGCGGACTAAACAGAAACGGCGAACTCGTGGACCTCCTTAGGCAAGTCAAAGGAAATTTCCTTTGCGCCCGCCTTAGCCATTTCGGCCGCCATAAAGCACAATTTCGCGGCGGAAAGGCTATAGGTTGCAGTTGCCTTCACACCCTTGACGGCTTCGGCAAGATTGAGCGTGCCGTCTTTAGTGACGCGACCAATCCGGGCAGAGACTTCTGCGTTCGCCATTGCACGCCCAAAGTCGGAACCAAAGGCTTCTGACAATTTGTGCGCGGCGGCGGGCGAGAGATTGCAGTAACGTTGCAAATCCTTGTAGAGTTCGCCCATAACGCGAGAGTAACGCCCCTTGCCAAACTCGCCAAAGGCTTTGGCTTCGGAGTTCTGTTTAGTTGCTACGATGGTTTCTGTGGCCATAGTGTGTCCTGTTTGGTTTCTAACGCCGCTTGCGAATTGGAGAAAAGCAATCAGCTTTTCCCGCCCGTTTTGGGCATAGACCATCCGCAAGCGAAATTTATCATTTCGCCACAAAACCAGTTTCGCGCATTCATTCGACACAATGGCAAACGGCGTGAGCCGATACCATGCGGCGAACTAAGCAACAATTTGAAAGAACACTTTCTAAAAGGTAATCCATCTAGCGGCGTTTGCAACACACTTTCGGGAATTTTGCATTGAGCTGCGATAGTGCCCGGATTTGTGCGACCTGCGCGGCGTTGCTCCTAGCTGCGACCAGTTTTCCGCCGATGGATTAACATTTAAAAGAACTGAGAACACTTTAGCACGTTCCCGCCAACTGCCAACAATTATTTATCACAATTTTATCCCGAAAACTCGTGACTTGACAATACCAACCAACATTCTGTTACCATCGGCAATGTTGCTTATGTGAAACATAAGTAATTCTTATTAATACGTATGCGTAATATGTTCCACATGGAACATTGGATGAAATGGAGTGGTCTAGAATCCGAACATCAACAGGGGTGCTCTCTCTTAAATCGTCATCCTCATCGCTTTCAACAAATTTATTTTCCTTATGTCCTTGGGCATTCGTTCGGATTCGCGGCGGGAATCTTTGAAAGGGCAGGCCCGTTCAAGTTCGGGATTAAGTCTATACGGTTTCAACCAATGCTCAATCCTTTAACCTTAACGCATGTTCCTCTATCGATAACATAAGAATGCCTAATGACCCTCACAAAATGTTAGACAAGACTAAGAAAATGAGACATGACAAACAAATCACCCATGCCCCCCCCCCCGATGGTTTTGGTTTACTTAACTAGAACCTCTCCCAAAATTTTCCAAATTTGAAACCAAACCCTCCAGAATGCAATTCTTGAGCCGGGTTATTTATTGTGTGAGGCACTGGCACAGAAATTGCTAATAGTATTGTGAACGTTAGCGTTAACTCCTATTTATTATGAACACCTTTCACGAAGCTACGCTTAAGAGTTGCAACAATGCGCCGCTGGCCAAATTTGTGCGGGCGGGCATCAGCAAGATTAAGAAGACGTAAGCGGAGCTTACTATGGCCGAGCTGCACATACACAAGACAATCTGGACCATGTTTGAGCAAGGCATGGAACCGGCAGCCATTGCCGCCTCGCTAGAAATAGATGAGGACGCGGTAAAAGCTGCGATTGTGCAGATGCCGAGTAAGGGTAAGGCTCCTGCCACAATTGAAAAGGCCAAGAGTATCCTTGCAGGATATCAGGAAACATTTGCAGAAAAAATTGCCGAGCTGGCAATGGGTGCGGACAACGAGGCTGTTCAATTTTCCGCGGCCAAATTTGGCCTATTGCTCACGAGCGGTCACTTCGATCCCAAGAAAAACGAAGAGAACGGCGGCATTTCAGTAATTCAAATCAATAACTACATTCAACAAGCCGCTGCGGCATATGCAAAACAGCCGGGCATTCTGGATGTGCAATCCGAGCGGACTGAGCCACCGGCCCTAGCATTTTCTGCCAACTAGATAATCTATGCTAGGAGCCGACGGCACATTAAATATTCCTGACCCGGTGTTTCTCATGGCACTGTATAATGAGGATATTCGTGAGCAGCGCCGCTCCCTCTACAATTGGCAAGTAGAGTTTCACAAATCTTTCGCCCGCCAATATAACGGAGCCGTGATTCGCCATGCTGTGCGAGCAAATAACGGAAGTGGAAAGAGCCAATACGTAATTGCGCCAGCCGCGGCCTGGATGGGTGTGAAATTTAAGCGTTCTCGCTCTGTTGTAACCTCCGCGTCAGGCTCTCAGCTTGACCGCCAAGTAGGCCAATCACTAGACCACATTTGCGGACAAATTAACAAACTACACGGAACAAAATTGTGGGACATGAAATATCGGTTCTACAGGTTCCTTCCCACAGACTCTACCGTCGAGCTTTTTGCCACAGACGAACCCGGTCTAGCAGAAGGCTATCACCCACATCTTGGAGGAAAAGAGTTTGCGTTCTTTTGTGATGAAGCAAAATCCATTCCCGAGCCTATCTATCAAGCAATCGAGCGTTGCAACGGCATGACACGCCGCACCGACGTTTCTTCGCCGGGTGGGCCAAATGGGCATTTCTTTGACGTTTGCCACGATATTTCCGGACGTTGGAAACAACAGGTTGTCACCTACAGGGATTGCCCGCACATCTCGAATGACGAAGTGGAAGAAGCCAAAAGCCGCTTCGGTGCAAATTCTCCGTGGTTCCGTTCAGCATATCTGGCCGAGTTCAGCTCTACAGAAGAAATGACGGTCATATCATTTGATACGCTCAAGAACCACATGCGCTCTCAGCCTAAAGAACAAATTTTCGGAGAGAAATTTGCCGGGTGCGACGTGGCGGCTGGTGGTGACGAAAATGTTCTAAGCGTGTGGCACGGCAATAAAGAGATTGCGTTAGAAATATTCCGCATGGATGACACCACTCGCACAGCCGAGCATCTGCGTTATCTCATTCGCGACAAGCACAAAATCCCTCCCGAGAATGTAAACGTGGATGACGGCAATGTTGGCAAGTCAATCTGCGACATGCTTCACCGCTGGGACATTCCTGTGAATCGTGTGCTAAATCAGAGCCGAGCACTGAACACAAAAATCTATGCCAATCGCGGCGCTGAAATGTGGTTCAACATGGCCCAATGCATGACGGACCTAATCTTCATTGACGACAAACCGGCAATGGAGCAAATGTCCAACCGCTACTACAAAGTCCAAACCACCAGTGGAAAAATTATTCTCGAAGACAAGCGCACAGCCAAGATTCAAGGCCATCCGTCTCCTGACCGTGCAGATGCCCGAGTCCTAGCATTTGCATTCAAGCCTGCTCCGTATCTTCAAAACGCATTGGTTGATGCAAAGAGCATCAATAATCCTGTGCGCGGTGGTCTTCCCACTGGAGCCGAGCTGCTAGAATATATGCACGAGCGCACGTATGGCCGTCCCAACGAGCGCTTCTCTACCACTAATCCCCAAGGCCACGTTTATCTTTACGACAACCTTCTCTCAGGAAACGCATGACACAAATGACCATGTTTGGAACTGAAGTTGAGCAAATCCTCAAGAATGTGGATGGGCAGTTTTCCACTCCGCAGCCCGGGGCTGAGCAGCCCACAAGCTTTGAATTTGCAAAATACAAACAGAAAATTAGCAAGATTGAAAGTGATTCAGCACCGCTCCAAGAACGCATTAATCGGTGGCGGCGAGCACGCAATATTGAGATTGATATTAAACGTTTGCGAGACGAGCGTCGCATAGCCGCAAACGAAACAATGATTCCAGAGCGAGTCATTGACAAGAACGTTACGCGCTCAGTTCCTCCGTATATCAGCTTTCTACAAAAGAGTCGCCGCTTCGCCGTGTTTGTTCCGCAGACCACCCAGTTGAATACCGAGCCGCTAGAAAACGCATTTACGCGGGCTTGCAAATTTAAAGGCTGGGAGCGAAGCTTCTATAAGCTTGTTGACGGTTCCGTATTTCTTGGAGCCGATGCACAAGAAATTCTGTTCGACGAACGTGCGCCCGGTAACGTTGTAGTTAGACATGTTGGCCGCGACCGTATAAATGTGCCAGAGGGCACAGAAGATATTGAGGCCCAAGACTGCATTATTGTTCACCAGTTCATTACATCTTCACGGCTTCGGAGATTTGTAAAGAAATACGGCTGGAATGAAGCAGCTGTGAACAGTGTGCTTGGTGAGAACGGAGAAAAAGGAACAGACGAGTGTCCAGACAAAACACACGACATTCGCAAAGTTTATTGCAAGCCCGACGACAGTGACTACGTTTATGTCGGCTATATGCATCCGAGCTGTGACGCATGGCTAAAGGAGCCGACTCCGCTTTTCTTGGGGAGGAAACAAAAAGTTGTAAAGACTGTTCAGCAACCCGTCACCGCCATGACTCCAACTGGAATGCCAGTAACAGTCATGCAACCAGTTAGCCAAGAAACATGGGAGCCGGTTTACGAAACACAATACCCGGTGTTCATTTTCAATTATCGAGAAACAGAAAATAAACGCATTAACGAATACCGTGGCCGAGCATTCAATGACGAATTCAAACAGGAAGCGGCCACAGCACTTTGGAGCGCGCTGGTAAATCGTGCAATAAAGAGCGCAGACTTATATGCAAGTCCGGCTAATCCCACAGCACAAGGCACCGGAGTTCCAAAAGCTACAACTAATCAGCTCTCTCCCAACGTAATCTACGATAATCAGCTCGTATTCTGGAGCATGCCCGGCCCCGAGCCTTCTTTGAACGGAGCCATTCAACAACTTGCGGCAAACTCCACAGATGATATTAATCAGCCGAGCTGGACGGTAAACAATCGTCGTGACAGTGAAAAGACCGCCACAGAAATTCAAGCGGCTCAGTCACAAGAAAGTGAAATTAATACGGTAGAACTCACACTCTTTAGCGTATATCTTAGGGATCTTTTCACGCGCCTGTGGGAAATCATCAAAAGCCGAGCCGAACAAGGAGCAATCAAGTTTCTCGACAATCATCCGCAGCGGGCCGAGTTTCTCGCTGAGTCCTACGACATTTTCGCCGCAGGCGATGTAGATGTAATTAAACGCAACGAAGATATTCAGAAGATGCGCATGGATTGGCCGGTCATTTCTAACACAGCAGCCGCGCCCGCATTTCTTATTGACTACATCCAAAAATCATATCCTGACTCCGCCCACAAATATATTCCAGCGATTCAGCAATCCATGCAGCAACAACAGTCACAAGCGGCGCTTCTCAAACTTGTGCAAGGACTCATGCAACAATTTGGTGCAAACATGACACCTGAACAAATGGCCGGAGCACAACAAGTAATCCAGGCAGCACTGCCACAAGCGGGAGGACAAGCAAATGGCTAACATCGGAGAGATTTATCACGAGATTGCGAGTGGCATTGAACAAACTGCACTGAATGATAGTGCTGCCAAGTCGGCAGACTTGCTGGCACGAAAAGCCGCACACTCAAGCTGGTTGCAAAACAGCACCACACAAATTTTCTTGAGAGCACTAAAACAAAAGAAGGAAGTATTGTATGCTTCGCTCAAGGAACGCTCTAGTTCAACACTCGCTGACACAAACGAGATTCGTTGGATTAGTATTAAACTAGAACAAATCGACACAATCCTAGACTATGCTGAAAAACATCTATCTGAATCCGACCTCTGCCATTGATACTGAGGGCACTACCGGTGGTGCTATTCCTGCCGCCGCGCCCGTGAATACAGTGACGCCGCCGCAGCCTCTTGACACGTCCATTGGTATTGTGGACCTCGAAAAAGAATTTGATGTGGTGCCGGATGCACCAGTTAAAAAAGACGACCCTGCTGCAAAAGCTGCTGACATTATTGACAAGGCGGAAGAACCTGTCATTGATGACAAAAAGCCCGTTGTCCCAACCGAACCTGCCAAGCCCGCTGCCGATGTTGTTCCACCGGCTCAACAAACTACAGCCGCGCCTGCCACAAATGGTCGGGACTACTCAATCTTCCGCCCCGAAGAAGCTGAGATTTTAAAGAAATCTCCTAACCAAGTTTACGAGTTTGCCAAGACCATTCTGCCTAAGCTCTATACTGAAGCGAATAAAGCAAAGCAGCTTGAAGCTGAATTGAATGAAGCCCGAAAAGGTGCCGTGCCCCAGCAATGGCATGAACATCCGCAGGCTTTTGCATTGCATCCGAAGTTCCAAGAAATTCGCAAGACACTCTCACGCGCAGAGTTTGAAGCTTCTCACTACAACGAACAAGCCGTGGCTGTTGAAAATGGTGCGGCTGAATATAGTGTTGTTAAGCACTATGATGAGAATGGCAATCCTGTAATGGAAACATTTAAGGTCACGCCCGAGCAACAAACTCGGGTCAAGAATGCACTTCTGCAAACCGCACTCAGCGTAGCCAACGTGCGTGCGCAGAAACAAGCCGAGGCAAACGAATTTGCTGGTAGCTTCAAGCAACGCTTTGAGGGATTGGTAGGCGAAATGAAAAAAGCGGAAAGTCACCACTTTCCGTTCTTCGACGAAACGCCCGAGAAGCCGCTGCCCGAAGAAAGCAAAAATGCGCTAAAGGCTGTTTCTGAACTGGTGCCTGCCGAGTTCAAGAATCATCCGCTGGCGTCGTTTATTACCAAGAGCGGTGCTCTAAATATTCTGCTTCTCAACCGGCTCAAACAATTTGAAACGCAGATGCAGCAGAAACAAACGGCGGCGCAAGATGCAAAGCTTGCCGGGCCGTCTGGTTCTGAGCTTTCTGGTGCAGGAACAACAGGTAAATCCAACATTATTGACAGTGAAAAAGAATTTGGTGACTAAGCTTGGCATGATTCCTGCTAATACATCTTTATCGTTAAAGTTCACACGCTCTATGGGCGCGAGGAATGACAGCGATAATTTCGTGATTCTACATCCTCTACGAGGTGACGAGTCACAATGCTTCTGTAGCGCAGGGCAGCGCAAGTCGGTCCGGTCCTATTAACACTCAACTACACTAATTAAGTTATGCCTAGTCAAATCAACTTGCCTCGTGCAAGTAATCAGTGGAGTATCGAGGATGTAGAGAAGTATAATAAACTGCCCTACTACCTCGCGTCTCTTGAAGCGAAATTGTTCCCGATGTGGCAATGCTGGAGTAAGCTTTACGGCTCTATTCCGTGGCAGCCGAACATGGGTTCAATTATGAGGGGCGTGGTCGCGGAAAAATCTCCCGTGCTGCGTCAGATGTTCTTCCCCAAGAACATTACGGAAGTGCCGAATAAAGATGTGCATGAAACCGCTGAACGCGTGGAAGAAGCCCGTGTGAAGCGTCACAACTACGAAAGTAGCTTGTTTACGTTCCTGCCGTCTTTCCAAGACTTCCGTAAAAACCAAATCAACTTTGCTACCAAGAACCTTACGGAAAAGGTGAGCATGAGCGACGATTTCTTCGTTCGTTCCATGATTTTCCACCGCTCTCCGTATGTGTTCATTAGTGGCAAGCCTAGCGAAGCGAACGGCGCATTTGCTGGTGCGGAGGTTGTTTCTGCTCCGGTTGGCGATGGTTCAGAGGATGGAAGCACTGCGAAGACTACTGCGTGGCTCCAAGAAGCGGCTTCTAAGGTTGGCAACAACCTTGGCAACCTTGGCTACAAGGTTATTAAAAAGGCCATTTCTGTCATGCGTGAGGACTTCCAAGTTCCATACTTTGAAGGAATGGCAAATTCTCCGACGCCGAATGAAACCATCAAGGGCAAGTATGTCATGATTGGTTCCAACGAAGCGTTTGAGTATTTGAGCTTCGACGAACACATCCTCACCTACAAGGATTTGAACCTCAATCTTCTCACTGCTGAGTTCAGTGGTTCGATTGGTTCTCATCTTGTTTACAAGAGTGAGCGTTTCCCGCTGCGTATGTTGGCGGATGGAACGTTCCCGTCTCCGCAAACCGTTGTCACCGATGCTAACGCATATAATAAGGGTGAAGCGATTCCTAATCCTGACTACGTGAATGCTCCGTTTGAGTGGGCGTTCATTTGTGGTGCAGAAGCGTATAAGACTATTACTGTTGGTGCTCCTCCCAAGGAATTCTCCAGCGGCAAAGTTGACCCTGTGCGTTTCTCCAAGCTGGAATGGAACGGAACTGTGCGACTCGTTGACCCCGGCCTTGTTAAGCTGGCGAATGGCGAAGTTGCGTTTAACAAATACGGTGAGTTTCTGCAACTCATTAGCGATTGCGTTCATGGCTGCGTGCCTGTGAATCGTCGCTATGTGATGCCGATTCTCTATCGTCGTGTGCGTGTTCCTACCAACTAAACAACTAAGAGAAAATAAATAACATGAAACGCATCCTCATTGCACTACTCGCCGCGACCGGCATTTATGCTCAAGCGGCCACAATCAGCAGCAATAATCTGGCTCCGGCCACGATTAATAACCTGATTCCTACGAACCAACTGCTCATTTCGAGCGTTGTGTTGGTTAACTCCACCACCACGAATGCAACTATTACGCTCATTGATAGCCCGCGCGGCGTGCTTCTTTGGACGAACAGTGCATACACGTCTCGTGTAGTTACGCTCGGTAACGTCACCAACATCTACACCAACTTCCTTGGTGTGATTGAAACCAACATGATTACAAATGTGGTCGTTGGTGGTTTTGTTACTAATTCTGGTGCCACTAATGCGTTTCGAGTTCTCGCTACGCTTGGTGTTCCTGCCAACAACAGTGTGACCTACATTCCGTCAACTCCGCTGGTGACTTCTTACGGTCTGACTGTAACGAATAATCCCAACGTGAACATTACGGTGAACTACAGCAACGTTCGGTAAATAAAACGTGGGGCGCGAACTACGTAAAACGCGCACTTTAATTTTATGCCTAACTCCCCTCAAGCCCAACTTCCTGAAGCACGCCCCCTTGGCCAAGCCATGCGAGAGAGCGCGGAAGTGGCACTCGGCAAATACGGCTGTCGCATCATTTCCAACACTGACGAAGTTAGTGGCACTAACGGTCGTCCGTGGGTGGCTGTCACATTTATCACCGCGACTGTATTTACAAAAGCCGACTTCGGCTCAAATCCGCCAGAGGGCCAGATTGCAGGTGTGACATTCCCGGCTGGTCTTACCATTTACGGAGAGTTCAAATCTATTAAACTTGCCAGTGGTTCGCTTATTGCATACTATGGCAAGCCCTCTAGCCATGCTTAATCTCAGCCTTATAGGTTTAATTTATCAACCTGACACTGCCATTATTGTATCAGGTGGTGACAACCTAATTACCGAAGGTGGTCAAGATATAATTACCGAAGGCGGACAAGATGTTACTCCAGAATAAAATGAAAAAAATAATCTCTGCTCTATTGCTTTCTTCTGTCTGTGTTTTTGCACAAGGAACTAAGTTTAGCGATTTTCGCACTACCACCACTGTAAATGGCAGTGATTATGTTGTAGGTCTTAACAGTGGAACCAACACAAAATTTACTGTTGACCAGCTGAAAAATTTTGTGCTTACCAATGGTGGTTCTTCGTTGTATCCCGGCGGATTCTTTTCGCCCTCGGCAGAGGGAAGTGTTTACAGCACTAATTACGCGGGGCGCGTCATCATTCCTACAGGCCAAACGCAGGTAACAGTCACTAATCCCAACGTGACTGCTTCTAGTATGGTGTTCACGTCAATCTACACAAATGACAGCACCGATGCCGTGGCGGTGTATGCGGTGGTCATCACAAACAATTTGTTTCGCATTCAAGTGCCCGTTGCCGTGGACGCACCGGTGACGGTTGGCTGGCACGTGTTGAACACGAATTTGATTTCTGGAGCTAGCGGTAGCGGATCATCGGCCACGTCCGCGCTATTTGTTGCGACCAACTACGTTTCCATTCTCAGCGCCCCTAGCAGCAACAGTCACGCGGTCAGGTTGCAGGATTTGAACGCGGCGAGCAATGCCATTCCGCTGCTCGTGGGCGGGACGCTGCTCGTGGCCACCAATGGCAACGACGCCACCGGCCAGCGCACCAACTGGCACCGGCCTTTTGCCACGCTTGCGGCGGCTCAAAGCAACGCCTTAACCGGCGACCAAATCTATGTTCAGCGCGGGCTTTTTGTTGGCCAGTCGCTTTCTAATTCTGTGAACTGGAATTTTTCGCCGGGCGCGTTTTTGTCAAACCGAGTGAGCGGTCCGGTGGTCACAGACAACGGCAATGCGATTACCACACGAATTGCCGGAGCGGCATCAATGTTTTTTACAAACAGCACGATTTCAGCCGACTCTGGCCGCGCCGCCGTGTTTGTTAGCAATGCCCTTTCTGTGGTTTCGATTGAAGCCGACAAGATTGATTCTGACACGGCACAGCAAGCATCTGCAACCATTTGGCAAGACGGCGGCACGCTAATTGTAAAGGCTAACGTGATAACCAACAATTCAGCTCCCGGCGCAGACAATTCCGGCACGCTCTGGTGGTCATCTGGGAATGGATACATTGAGGCGGAAACAATTTCTCACTTAGGCAACGAACCAACTGCGGCAATTTATGTTTCCGACGTGTTTGGCATTGGAGCAACAAACGTCCACCATTGGTTTGTTCATGCAAAAGAAATTAGGGCTTATTGGAATGGAAGCGTTTTGCCTATGTTTTCGGCAATTTACCGTAGTGACACCGACCAATCCCCACAAAACCGGCT